>ENA-ORTY01004278-ORTY01004278.1-human-gut-metagenome-genome-assembly--contig:-NODE-4278-length-11324-cov-4.723223_pt1 | contig 11324 bp, 10 predicted proteins | sample MGYA00241917_ERZ509198 | MGnify/ENA primary metagenome ERZ509198 (study PRJEB26280, sample SAMEA2338857) | human gut metagenome | biome: human gut; feature: human-associated habitat; material: faeces...
CGGACGACCAGATTTCGAGGTGGGCAAGGCAGGTTCAAATCCTGTCTCCGCAATCAAAAAGAGAGATACAAGAGAAAATCTTGTATCTTTTTTTATGCCCTGTGACAGACGGGTTTTTACAGATTTAGGAATCGGAAAAAAGAAAATCAATAGGGATGATTGGAGACCAGCCCATTTACAATACGAAGGATACTATCAAGCTGGGCAGCATCAAGGCGCTTGAGCTGCTCTGTGAGGGTGCGGATTTTTTCGGGATGCGCCGACTCCAGATCGAAAAATTCCATTGGGGTGATGTTCAGATAGTCACAGATTTCAAAAAAATTGGACATGGAAGGGAATGTCTTATTGTTTTCAATGCTGTTGATATAGCCGGGGTTCTGCCCGAGGGAAAGACTCATATCCCTTGCGGAAACGCCCTTTGCCATACGCAGCTGTACCAATCTTTTGGAAAATGCCTCTTTACACATGCTTGTATCACCTCCATGTGTCATATTATATCTAATAAAAAACTTGAAATATTCTATATAATCAGTTATTTTTGACTAGATATCGGTTTGTACCTAATAAACAGATAGAAAATAGAAGAAGAAAACAAATGTATCAAAAAATTTTCATTTTTCTTAAAAAAATTTGAAAATTGCTCTTAAAAATGCTCGGATATTGACATAGGTCAATGAAAGGGTTTGATTTTTATGTTATGTTGTAGGAAACAGCAAAATTCATGAAGCATGATGAACCTTATAAAATAAGGAAGAAGATGTATTGGCAGAAAGACAAGGCTTAGAGGTTTGGGGATATCGTATGTGTATGAAAGACAGAATGAGACGGTTTCTGGTGGATGTTTTGGACATCCATAATAAAGATGTAATCGAAGAAGTTATTGGTATTTCCAGCATCAGGCACTGCCCGAAGGGGCGGACACTGTACAGTCAAGGGGAAACGGTGGATACCTGCTGCTTTCTGATGGAAGGCGTGACGGGCGCATTTCTCTACACGAAGGGCGGAAAGCAGATTTCGGATGATTTTTCTTTTGTATCCGGCGAGATGATTACGCCGTTTATGAACTGGCAGAGAAAAGCGTTGACCTCTGTGGTCGCGATGTCGAATGTAGATGTTTTTGTGATTGCCAATATGGATGTAATCACGCTGTTTAGAACCTATCCGGAATTTCAAACAATCCTTTTTGAATGGCTGATGCAGGCGTACCACAAGCAATGGGCGCTCAAAAGTGCGCGGTATCAGATGGCGGCGAAGGAGCGGTATCTTTTCTTTTTAAAGGAATATGCGGGGCTGGAGGATGTGGTCAGCGACCGTTTTTTAGCTTCATTTTTAGATATGTCGCCGGAGACGCTGAGCCGACAGAAGCGGTGCCTGCGGGAGGAAAAGCCCGATTGAAGCAACGGAAGGAAGGCATCTTTCACATTTTTCTCAAAGGAGGATGTGCGAATATAAGAAGCGGAGAGGCGAAGGGGGGAGATGCAGCGAGAAAGAAGGCTGTTTGAAATAGAAAAAAGGGGTTTTCAAAGGAACGGAAAAATAAAGAAAGGTTGAAGGAAAAATGAAAAAGAAAAAATATCTTGCGATTTTCATGGCAATGAGCATGGCAACTGCAACTGCACCTGTGACAGCATTGGCAGATGATGCAACAACAGGTACAGAAAGCGGTGCAGAGACAGGCGAAAGCGGCAGTGGTGAAACTGGCAGTACAGGTGAAACTGGCAGTGAAAATGGCGGCACAGAAGGCGGTAGCACAACAGCACCTGATACACCTGCCGAAAACGAAGGTGTTAAGACTATTGATGAGTTAAAGGCCGCAATTACTGCCGCAGGGGAAACAGAAACTACTATTAAACTTGCTGCTGATATCACAGGGGATGTTGTAGTACCTGAAAAGGCAAATATTACAATCGACCTGAATGGTAAGAAGATTACAAACAGTGTTGGGCACACAATTATGAATAACGGCACCTTGACTATTAAGGGTGAAGGTACAGTTGATAATATTACTCACGGGAAAGCAGCTCTCTATAATAAGGGGACGGTTACTTTAAACGGAGGTACTTTTGACCGTACTCAAGAAAATGGTAAAAGTGATAGTTCTTCTGGCGGTAACTCCTATTACACCATCAAGAATGTTGGTAATATGACCATTAACGAAGGCGTAAACGTGCTGACAGCGAAGGGGAATGGCGAGTTGGGCAGATTCTCCAGCCTTGTTGCGAATGGTTACTACAATGGTACTACATACGACAACGACAAGGGAGTGGATAACCCTGCGTTGATTATCAATAATGGTACCTTCTCAGGAGGGCTGAATACGATTAAAAATGATGACCGTGCAGAGTTGACTATTAACAACGGTACATTCAAGAATTTCTATCAGGCAACTGTTCAGAATCATAATATTGCAACAATCAACGGTGGTACCTACAAAGCTGCAAGTGATGCAAGCAGTACAGGAAAAGAAACCTACGGTGTTTATAACTGTGGTTGTGGTGCTAATATTGACCTTGGTACATTGACTGTAACCGGCGGTATCTTTGAAGGTGCGGATTATGCGATTGCTGATGTCAGCAGTCAGCCTGCTATTGTGAATATTTCTGGTGGTTGCTTTAGTGGTGCTAAAGGTGCAATTGTTAAAGGTACAAACTCTAATGCTACAATCTCTATCTCCGGCGGCACTTTCTCCGATAAGCCTGCCAATGCTTATGTAGCAGACGGCTATAAAGCAATTCAGGTTAAAGGTGACAAATACGTTGTAACGGACAAGATTGCTCTGGACAAAACAAGCACAAGAATCCGCAGAGGTTACACAGACACACTGAAAGCAATCGTAGAAGCAAACGGCAAAACATACGATGTAGCAGACCCTATAACATGGGCAAGTGATAAAGAAGCAGTAGCAACTGTAAAAGATGGCGTTGTTACAGGTGTAGACTATGGTAGTGCAACCATCACAGCAACATTGGGCGGTGTAATAGAAACGCCTGATACAACAGAAACGCCTGATACAACAGATGCGCCTGCAACTCAGGCAGAAGGTGATACAGCAACAGGTGACGGCACAGATACAGACGGTGACAATACACCTTCTAACACACTGACAGCAAGCTGCACCGTAACAGTATTCAAGAAATCTTCTTCCAGCTCCTCCTCCGGCGGTGGTGGCGGCAGCAGTGTTACAAAATACGGTGCAACCATCTCTGACAGCAAAAACGGTGCTGTAACCGCAAGCGCGGCAAAGGCAGAAACAGGTGACAAGGTTATTCTGACACCCAAGGCTGACGAGGGCTATGCACTGGATAAGATTACCGCAAAGGACAAGGACGGCAAGGAAGTTAAGCTGAAAGCAGAAAAGGACGGCACATATTCCTTCACCATGCCGAAGGGCGGTGTAACTGTTGACACAACCTTCAAGCAGGCAGAGGGCACAGCCAGCACAGACAAGCCCGCAGCAGCAACAAAGACAATCATTCTGCAGATTGGCAGCACAGCAGTGATTGTGGACGATCAGGCAATCATCAACGATGTTGCACCCGTAATCCGCAACGACAGAACTTTGGTTCCCATCAGAGTCATCACAGAAGCACTGGGCGGTCAGGTTGCTTGGAACGAAGCCGCAAAAGAGGTTACTCTGACTGTTAACGGCAAGGAAATCAAAATGACTATCGGCAAAGCTCTGGAAAAATACGGCGTTGCTCCCGTTATCATCGGCGGCCGCACCTTTGTACCCGTTCGCTTTGTAGCGGATGAACTGGGCGCAGTGACCACATGGGACGATGCAACAAAGACTGTAACAATTCAGGCGGTAAAATAAATTTTTCCGAAAATCTTAGCTGAAAACAATCAAAATGGCGTTCATCCGCAAGGATGGACGCTGTTTTCTGCTTTCGGGGAAGAAGTGGGGCGAAAAATACAGCCCTCGAAAAAAAACACTTTCCACTGCAACGTTTTCGTGATATAATTCTAATGTTATAGGGCGAAATATAGAGAAAAACGACTACTTTTTGGGGAACGGCGGCTTTTTCGCCTGTTCAGAGATATAGATTGTCCTTTGGAATTGATTGGAAGGATGAATGTTTTTATGGATAAATTAGTTGTAAGGGGCCGAAAAAGATTGACCGGAGAGGTTACCATCAGCGGTGCGAAAAACGCGGCGGTAGCTGTTATTCCGGCGGCGGTAATGGCAACCGGAGTGAGTGTACTGGAGAATCTTCCCAGTATTGAGGACGTTAGAAATATCTGTCATACCATTCAGGAAATGGGCGGCAAATGCAGATTTTTAGATAAACATACTTTGGAAATTGATTGTAACGAGGGTGTCAGCTATCAGGCGACCTTTGAGGGCGTGCAGAAAATGCGCGCATCCTATTATCTCATTGGTGCGCTTCTGGCACGCTATAAAAAGGCAGAGGTGGCAATGCCCGGCGGCTGCAATTTTGGCAAACGCCCCATTGACCTGCACCTGAAGGGCTTCCGTGCGCTTGGTGCAACCGTCATTGAGGAGGACGGCATGGTGAAGGCTTATGCCGAAAAGCTGATTGGTACTTCCATCTACATGGATCAGGTGAGCGTTGGCGCGACCATCAATGTCATGCTTGCGGCAACCATGGCGGAAGGCACCACAACGATTGAAAACGCGGCAAAGGAGCCGCATGTGGTAGATACTGCAAACTATCTGAACATGATGGGGGCAAATATCAAGGGCGCAGGGACAGATGTGATTCGTATTAAGGGCGTTCCCGAACTGAAGGGCGCGCAGTATACCATCATTCCCGACCAGATTGAGGCAGGCACCTACATGATTGCGGCGGCGATTACGGGCGGCGATGTGCTGGTGAAGAATATCATTCCCAAGCACATGGATTCCCTGACAGCAAAGCTGGAGGAAATGAATGTGAAGGTGGCGGAATGGGAGGATTCCATTCGCGTGATGGCGGATGAGCCCTTGCGTGCGGTAAACGTAAAGACCATGAGCTACCCCGGCTTCCCGACGGATTTACAGCCTCAGATTGCAACGCTTCTTGCGGTCTGCAACGGGACAAGCGTGCTGACGGAAAATGTCTGGGAAAACAGATATCAGTACATGGGTGAGCTGCGCAAGCTGGGCGCAGATGTGGAAATTAACGGCAGAGTGGCAACCATCCACGGCATTAAGCATTTCAGCGGCGCGGAGGTTTCCGCAACAGACCTGAGAGCAGGCGCGGCAATGATTCTGGCGGCACTGGCGGCAGAGGGCGAGACCATCATTGACGGCGTGCGTTATATCGACAGAGGCTATGAGGATGTCGAGGAAAAATTCAGAGCCATGGGCGCGGATATCGACCGTATCCCCGGCGAGCAGTAAAAAGAGAACAAGAGAGCCTCGGAGCAGTTCCGAGGCTTATTTTATGGAAAAACACGAAGGAAAAGAGGTGAACCGGCTTGCGGATGGAATTTTGCACCATCGCCAGCGGCAGCAGCGGCAACTGCACCTATATCGGGACGGATTACACGAAAATATTGATTGATGCAGGCATCAGCGGCAAGAAAATCGAGGAAGGACTTGCAAATTTGAAGCTGACGGGCGACAAAATCGATGCGCTGTTTATCACCCATGAGCATGTTGACCATATCAAGGGGGCAGGTATTCTTTCCCGCAGGTTTGATATCCCTATTTTTGCCACGCCGGATACCTGGGCGGCGATGGAGGAAGGCCTTGGGCGGATTGCGCCGAGCAACAAGCGGATTGTGTATGCGGATGAGGTCTGCGCGGTGAATGACCTTTGCGTGAAGCCGTTTCGGATTCCGCATGATGCGGCAGAGCCGGTCGGCTATAACGTCTTTTCGGGCGAGAAAAAAATCACACTGGCAACGGACATCGGCCATGTGACGGATACGATTCGGGAAAGCATAGAGGACAGTGATGTGCTGCTTTTAGAGGCAAATCATGATGTGGAAATGCTGAAAAAGGGCGGTTATCCATGGCCGCTGAAGCAGCGGATTCTGGGCGAAAACGGACATCTTTCCAACCATACGGCAGGAAGGCTTCTGGCAGAGGTGATGACGGGAAAGATGAAATATGTTTTTTTGGGGCACCTCAGCGAGGAAAACAATAACCCCCATCTGGCGTATGAAACAGTAGAGGAAATCCTGCGGAACAACCGCATTGAGGTTGGCACGCATGTAAAAATGGATATGGCGAGCCGTTTTCAGAATGGCGTGAAGGTGGAGCTGTAACGGAGGGTTGGCATGAAGGTTACGGTCGTTTGCGTAGGCAAATTGAAGGAAAAATACTGGCGCGATGCCATCGCGGAATACAGCAAGCGGTTGAGCCGTTATATGAAGCTGGAGATTATCGAGCTGGCGGATGAAAAGGCACCCGAAAACATGAGCGATGCACAGGCGGCGGAGGTCAAGGAAAGGGAAGGACAGCGGATTCTGAAAAACGTGAAGGACGATGCCTTTGCGGTGGCGCTTGCGGTGGAAGGAAAGATGCTTTCCTCCGAGGAACTGGCAGAATTCATGGCGAAAAAGAGCGTTGGCGGCGTGAGCCATATCGTGTTCATCATCGGCGGTTCTCTGGGGCTTTCCCCTGCGGTGATGCGGCGCGCGGATTATGCACTCAGCTTTTCCAGAATGACATTTCCGCACCAGATGATGCGCGTGGTTTTATTGGAGCAGATTTACCGCTCGGAGCGGATTCAGCGCAACGAGCCATATCATAAATAAAGAAATTGCGAGGAAGGGAAGATTGCAATGAAAAAAAGCATGAAAATTGTGCGGTTTATCGGGATTGTGTGCTGGTTTCTGGCACTGTTCATTCTGATTAACGGGCATCAGGAGAAGAAAAAAGCGGCAGAGGAGGCGGCAAAGCAGCCTGCCATTGTAACGGAAACAAAAGAAACGAATGACGGAGATACACCAAGCACCGTGATTTTCCCCGAATAAAAAAGAAAGCGTTCTCAAATGGAATATCCCAAAGAGAACGCTTTTTTATGTTTTCGACTTAATGTTAATTTTCTAAAAACGCTTCGCCGATTTTGAACACATCCCCTGCACCGACCGTCAGAAGTAAATCCCCTGCCTTGCAGTTTTTCTCCAGATAGGAGCGGATGGCATTAAAATCTCCGACATATCTTGCGGATTTGCCTGTTTTTGCGATTCTGTCCGCAAGCATGGCGGCGGAAATGGTGCCGTCATCGGATTCCCTTGCGGCATAGATATCCGCAATGATGACTTCATCTGCATCGGTGAATGCTTCGCCGAATGCATCAAAGAGGAACTTCGTTCTGGAATAGGTGTGCGGCTGGAACACGCACCAGGTTGTACGGTGCTGTACCTTTTTTGCCGCCGCCAGTGCCGCCTTGATTTCTGTGGGGTGGTGCGCATAATCATCAATGACAACAACGCCGTTTTTTTCGCCTTTTTTCTGGAAACGGCGTTCTGTGCCCGTAAAATGCAGAAGCCCCTTTTGGCAGTCCGCAGGACAGACACCTACAAAATGTGCCGCCGCAATGGATGCCAGCGCGTTTGCGATATTATGATCTCCGGGTACATTCAGATGGAAATTCCCGAACAATTCGCCTTTATAATATACATCAAAGGTATTCTTGCCGTCTGGCTCATGGATGATATTTTTCGCCTGCCAGTCCGCGCCGTCCGTCAGTCCGAAGGTTTCTACGGTGCAGTCCAGTCCCTGTGTCAGCTCTGCCACGTTTTCAATCGCCTGATTGATAACCAATGCACCCTTCGCAGGGATACGCTCTGCAAAGGCATGGAAGGAGCGGCGGATATTCGCAAGGTTTTTGAAATAATCCAGATGGTCGCTTTCCACATTCAGAATCACGCCGACGAAGGGCTTGAACTGCAAAAAGCTGTCGAAATATTCGCATGCCTCGGCAACGAAATACGGAGAGTGACCGATTTTCAGGTTACTGCTGATGGTAGGCAGGATGCCGCCAACCGTAATGGTGGGGTCTGTCCCTGCGGCAAGCAGGATTTCGGAAACCATGGATGTGGTTGTAGTCTTGCCATGTGTGCCTGCAACGGCAATGGAATCCTCATATTCCGCCATGATTTCGCCCAGCAGTCTGGCTCTGTCCATCAGGGGGATATGCTTTGCCTGCGCCGCCTGATATTCGGGGTTATCAGGATGGATTGCCGCGGTATAGACCACTAAATCTACATCATCCGTGATGTTTTCCGCCTTGTGTCCGAAGTTGATATGAATCCCCAAATTCTGCAGGTGCTTTGTCACAGGGGATTCCTTGATATCCGTACCGGAAACGATACAGCCCTTATCTGCCAGAATTTCTGCCAGACCGGACATGCTGATGCCGCCGATGCCGATGAAATAAATGTGTTGTCCTTTTTGAAATGTTGTCATATTCTATCGCCTCAAAATCTATTAAATGGGTTCAAATTTTTCTGAAATTTAACAAAATCATCATATAGTTTAACCTTCATTATAGTATACTGGCATGAGAAAGGCAATCTTTTCTCTGCGTTTTCTTTTTCTGTGTTTTATATTTTATACAGAAAGCACCGGAAATAAACCCATACGGGCGCAGGAGCAACGTGCAAATTTTCTCAATCGGAAAAAGGAAAGAGAAAAAGCCAATCGAAATAAGGCGAAATTTCGGCACAGATGCCGTAGATAATCTTTGCAAGTTTATTTTCCTATGCTATAATAATCAAAACAGAGCCTATGACTTTGTTACATATATACAACCTGAAGAGATAGGGGTGGGTAATATGCGTAAAAAAGAAATGATAGCAATGCTTCTGGCGGGTGGACAGGGCAGTCGTCTGGGCGTGTTAACAAGAAAGGTGGCAAAGCCTGCCGTTGCATACGGGGGGAGATATCGTATCATCGATTTTCCGCTGAGCAACTGCATTAACTCCGGCGTGGATACCGTCGGCGTGCTGACACAGTATCAGCCGCTGCGTTTGAATCAGCATATCGGGATTGGGATTCCATGGGATCTGGATAAGAAAAACGGCGGTGTGACGATTCTTGCACCGCATGTGAAAACAGGGGATTCCGGCGAATGGTTCAACGGGACGGCAAACGCCATTTATCAGAATATTGACTTTATCGACAGCAATAATCCGGAATATGTGCTGATTCTTTCCGGTGACCACATTTATAAAATGGATTATTCCAAGATGCTTGCCTTCCATAAGGCGCACAATGCAGCGGCAACGATTGCCGTTATGGAGGTGCCGATGGAGGAAGCAAACCGCTTCGGCATTATGAATACCGAGGACGGCGATAAGATTTACGAATTTGAGGAAAAGCCGGAAAGCCCCAAGAGCAATCTTGCTTCCATGGGGATTTACATATTTACATGGGACAGACTGCGTGATGCATTGATTGAGGATAATTCCATCCATCCGGACAGCGATTTCGGCAAGCACATCATCCCTAAAATGCTGGATGAGGGACAGCCCATGTATGCATGGCGCTTCGATGGATACTGGAAGGATGTCGGCACCATTCAGTCCTATTGGGAGTCCAATATGGATTTAATCCGCACCCTGCCCGAATTCAACCTCTACGAGGATTTTTGGAAGATTTATACCAACAGCGACCATCAGCCGCCGCAGTATACGGCACCCGGCTCAAAGACAGAGGAAGCGCTGCTTTCTGACGGCTGTGAGATTTACGGTACGGTCTGTCGCTCCATCATCGGCCCCGGTGTTGTGGTGGAAAAGGGGGCAGTGGTGAAGGATTCCATCATCATGGCAGGCACGATTATCGGCGAAAATGCTTTGGTTGACCATTGCGTCATTGATGAAAAATGCAGCATCGGCAAAAATGTGCAGATGGGTGTCGGGAAAAATATCCCTAACGAGGCAAAGCCTAATATTTATAATACAGGCATCACCGTTCTGGGCATGAACAGCAGTGTTCCCGATGGGATTATGATGGGGAAAAACTGCGTGATTTACGGCAGAACCTTCCTGGAGGATTATCCCGACGGCAGATTGGAAAGCGGCAAGGCCGTTGTACGGGAGGTGTAACAGATGAAAGCAATCGGTATTATTTTGGCAGGCGGCAATAACGACGGCAGACTGGGCGTTCTGACCGACCATAGAGCGGCGGCGGCATTGCCCATCGGCAGCTGCTATCGCGCCATTGATTTTACATTGAGCAATATGTCCAACAGCGGCATTGGGAAGGTGGCTGTGCTGACGCAGTATAACTCTCGTTCCCTGCGCGACCATCTGATGTCATCCAAATGGTGGGACTTCGGCAGAAAGCAGGGCGGCTTGTTCGTATTCACACCGTATACCAGCAATGCAGGCTCTACATGGTTCCGCGGCACGGCGGATTCCATTTATCAGAATATGACCTTCCTCAAGCGCAGCAATGAGGAATACGTTGTGATTACCTCCGGTGATTCCGTCTATAAAATGGATTACCGTAAAGTGCTGGAATATCATAAGGAAAAAAATGCGGACATTACTGTGGTTTATCAGAAAATGACGGGAAAGGATTTATCCAAATTCGGCATTTTGCAGATGGATGCGGACAATAAGCTGGAGGGCTTCGAGGAAAAGCCGGAGCAGCCGAAATCCGATGCGGCCTCCCTTGGGATTTATGTTATCTCCAGAACGCTGCTCATCAATCTGCTGAATCAGATTATCCCCGAAGGCAGATACAGTCTGGTAAAGGATATTATCATCCGCTTTATCCATACGCTGAAAATCTACGGCTATGAATATGATGGCTACTGGAATGCCATCGGCACAGGCATTGCGGCTTATTTTGAGACGAATATGGATTTCCTGAAAAAGGATATCCGTGATCATTTTATCAACGAATATCCCTATATTGAAACAAAGCCGAAGGATGAGCCCCCTGCAAAATACAACAGGGGCGCGGATGTGACGGATTCCATCGTCGGCAGCGGTGCGATTTTTGACGGGAAGGTGGAGCATTCTGTTGTGTTCCGCAGGGTGCGTGTCGGCAAGGGCGCAGCTGTAAGGAATTCCATCCTGATGGAGGGCTGCCAGATTGGCGAAAACTGTGTGGTGGAAAATGCCATCTTCGATAAGGAGGTTGTCCTTTCCGCAGGGCAAAGAGTCATCGGCGTTTCCTCCGAGGAACCGGCAGTGCTGAAAAAGGGCACAAAATTATAACTCTATATTTATGAACAGAAGGACAGTCACAAAATCAGGAGGTGGCTGTCCTTTTTTGATAAGCTGAAATTTTTGCAGGCGCACCGCGCCGCCTTTCTCTCTGCCGTTTCCGGCACTGTGGGGAAGGGATTGGAAAGGGAAACTTTGTTGCTCTTTCCTCGTCTGCGGGGGTTCGGGACCCATTACGAAACGGG
>ENA-ORTY01004287-ORTY01004287.1-human-gut-metagenome-genome-assembly--contig:-NODE-4287-length-11294-cov-2.398256_pt1 | contig 11294 bp, 6 predicted proteins | sample MGYA00241917_ERZ509198 | MGnify/ENA primary metagenome ERZ509198 (study PRJEB26280, sample SAMEA2338857) | human gut metagenome | biome: human gut; feature: human-associated habitat; material: faeces...
CGTCGTGGCCTATCTGAAAGAACAGGGAGTGACAGAGATTGATTATCTGATCAGCAGCCACTATGATGCAGACCATATGGCGGGACTGATCGGATGCCTGAACGTATTCGATGTGAAGAACGTCATATCCAGCAACTATGTCCACACAAGCAAATTGTATAAATCTTTTGTGAAGGCAGTAAAGGCTGACGGGCTGAAGATGAAGCATCCGGCAGTCGGAAAGACGTATGAATTCGGAAGCGGATCATTTGAGATTCTTGCGCCGGCAGTTATCGAGAAAAACGGAAGTAATAACAACTCGGTAGCGATCAAGCTTACAAATGGCGGAAACAGCTTTGTATTTACCGGAGATGCCGAACATGAAAGTGAAGAAAGGATGTGCAGTTCAGGGGTAGACTTAAGCTGTGACGTGCTGGTTCCGGGGCATCACGGATCGGCGACAGCAACGTCCTGGGATTTCTTACAGAAGACGGTTCCGGAGTATGCGGTGATAAGCTGCGGGGCAGATAATAAATATGGCCACCCAGATAAAGATACTATGGATAAATTAAAGAGTATGGAGATCCAGGTATACAGAACGGATAAGCAGGGAACCATCACCGTGACCAGCAACGGGACAGATCTGAGCTGGAGCGCATCGCCGTGCAATGATTATACGCCGGGAGATGCATCGGATCAGGGGACACAGGTGCAGCAGACGGAAGCGCAGAGCGTGCAGGGGCAGGTTGGACAACAGACTGCATCACAGGCAGCGGAAGAAGGAAAAGTCTGGGTTTCGGCAACCGGTTCCAAATATCATAAGACGAACCATTGCGGCAGCATGAATCCGGACACGGCGAAGCAGGAGACAGAAGCAGAAGCCAAAGCCCAGGGACTGGAACCGTGTAAAAAATGTTATTAAATGAGATAAACAGTGAGAAAACGGAAAGGAATGTTTGAAAATTACAGAGTATGGAATTACGGTTGTTTACCTGATGATCTTATGCCGTATTGCTTATGCGGACTGGAAATATCAGATCATTGAGCCGTGGACACATATAGGAATCCTGACACTTGCCTGTATGGAAATGTTATTCCGTGTGGGAGTGTCTGTCCAGGAACGGTGTCTGGGTGCTGTGGTCATTGCAGTACCAATGCTGGTGTTGACAGTTCTGTTAAAAGGCGGATTTGGAGGCGGCGATATAAAGCTGATGGCGGTATCCGGTTTTCTGAACGGCGTGAAAGTTATCACATATGCAGGAATGCTGGGAATCATATTGAGCGGCATATATGTAAGCATGATGCTGGCAGCAGGAAAGATGGGACGAAAGGACAGTTTTGCTCTTGGTCCCTTTCTTGTTATGGGAATTATTGGAATGAAATTATGGACTTCAATTAGTTGATATGGTAGTATATTATATTGGAGAGTATATTTTTAGACACAATTAGAGGAGAATATAGATAAATGGGAGCGTTAAGTATCAAGCGTGGGACAAAGATGCAGAGGAAAAGAATCTGCCGGAGCTGATCCATTGTGCTGACGAGAAGATGTATAAAGACAAAAAGAGGATAAAAGAAAATACACCTTCTGCATAAATGATAGTTTGGAAATGATAGAAATGCGCAATATATGATTACGAGGTGACGTATGAAATTACTGGTGACCGGAAATATCGGATATATTACAACAGAATTTATCGAGGAGGCTTTCCCTGAGTGTCAGATCCTTCTTCTTGGAGAGACTGAACAAAAGTCAAATCGCAATAAGAGCTTATCGGTATACCCGATGCCGAAGACGGAGGAAGAATTCAAAGACATTTTCAAGACGTATGAATTTGAGGGAGTGATTTATTTTTCTAATTATCTTACATTTCATGGGACGATGGAGGGTGAGATTGAGACTTTACGCAAGCTATTACATTACTATAAGGGAAATCTGAATTCCAGGCTTCTGTATATTACAGGACCGGATAGTTTATATGAAGATACAACAGGAAAGACGCTGATGGTCCGCTCGGCAGAAGAGTTCTGCAGGCAATACGGTGAACTGCATCAGATCGCTGTCAAGATTCTGCGTGTGCCGTACCTTTATTCCGGTACTTATGAGGAGGATTATTTTTTCAAGCTGTTCTCAACTGTGATCAATAAGAAGCAGATTACATTTGAAGAAGCACCGGCACAGGAGATGCATTTTCTTGCTTTGAGTGATCTTGGGGATTTATTATACAAGATTTTTGATAACTGGGGAGAGGGGAGCGCCTGTCTTCAGGTTCCGCAGGTATTTCATTTTACTTTTCAACAGTTCGGGGAGAGACTGGCACAGATGTTTCCGGCTGCAAACATTACCTATTTGTCAGAGGTACTGATCCGGGATGGGATATCTGATGACCACGTTCTGAGAAATGAATACGGTTGGTTTCCGAAGATTTCTCTTTTGGAGGAACTCACAGAAATTTATGAGGATTATTGTGAGAAAACGAACCATAAGACACGGAAGATCGATGTAGTAAAAACTTTTTTGAAAGTACATGATAAAATCGTGAAAATCGCGGAATTGCTGCTCACATTTTTTGTTTTTGAAGCACTGAACCGGGTGGCGGGAAATCAGGTGCAGTTTCAGATGATCGATCTGAGGCTTGTTTACATCGTGCTGTTCAGCAGTCTGTACGGCATTAATTACGGGCTTGCTGCAGCGGGGCTGGAAACACTTTCATTGTTGGCAGCATATACGAAAATAGGGATCGGCTGGACGACACTTTTCTACGAACCTTCGAACTGGATTCCGTTTATCTTCTATTTTGCAGTCGGCGCGATCTGTGGTTACATCCGACTGAAAAACAGAGATAATATTCAATTCATGAAAGAGGAGAATAAACTGATCCTGGATAAATTTCTGTTTATGAGAGAAATGTATCAGGAGACGCTTTCTGATAAACGGCAGTACAAGAAGCAGATTCTGGGAAGCCGTGACAGCTTTGGTAAGATTTTTGATATTACGAAAAAACTGGATATCATTCTTCCGCAGGAGCTTTTTATTGAAACTCTGCATGTGATGGAATCAGTTCTTGAGAATCATACATTTGCGATTTATTCAGTTGGAAAGAATCAGAGCTATGGACGTCTTGAGATCGCATCCCAGGGAATGACAGATGTGTTGAAAAAATCCATTTGTCTGGATGATTATCTGGAAGCGAAAGAGACGATTGTGTCCGGAAAGGTGTGGGTAAACCGGAATTTCCTGGACGGCTATCCGATGTATATGAACGGGATTCACAAAGATGGAGAGCTCGTGGTGCTGATTTTCATTCAGGAAGTGGGAAATGAACAGCTTTCCCTCTATTATCTGAATCTGTTCCAGATTCTCTGCGGTCTGGTAGAAACAGCACTTTTGCGCGCACTGGAATATCAGGAGGCAATTAAGAACAGGCAGTACGTGCAGGGTACACGTATATTGAAGCAGGAGTATTTTGAAGAACGGCTGTATTCCTTCCATTCTATGAGGGAGGAGAATCGGGCATCCTATGTGCTTCTGAAACTGGAGTATTATCCGCAGATGACACTGGAAGAGGCAGACACAGCGCTACAGGCTTCGGTCCGTGAAAATGATGTCAGGGGGATTTCTGAAAAAGGAGAGCTCTTCCTCATTCTTTCACAGACGGACAGAAGTTCCTTGCCGATCATTCTTGCAAGACTGGAAAATAACGGCTTCGTCTGTCATGAGATCGATACCATGGAGAATGCAAATACAGGAGAAAAATTATGATTCAGACAGTGCTTGGAGTATTCCTGATCCTGTTACATATTGTCTGCTGTGTGCTGGTCTGGCTGGGGATAAAGACACATCTGCTGAAGGTGAAAAAATATCTGATGGCACTTGTGATCTTCGTTCCTTTCTGGGGAACAGTGTGCGTGCTGCTTTTGCATTTGCAAATGCTGACCAGAAGAGACAATAGGATAGAACCGGGAGTGGAAAAGCTTCGTGTAAATGAAGAGATTTATAAAAATATTTTTCAGGCAGTTTCAGATACGGACAAAAAGATCGTTCCGTTAGAGGAAGCACTTTTGATTAACGAACCGGGAGTGCGCCGTGAACTGATCATGGATGTGTTAAATGATGATCCGGAAGAATATATGGATCTTCTGAAACAGGCCCGCATGAATGAAGATGTAGAGGTTGTCCATTATGCGATCACAGCCATGGTTGAACTTTCCAAGGAATATGATTTTCGTTTGCAGAAGATGGAGAAGCTGTATGCGGCATCACCGGACGATCCGGAGATCCTGGAGCAGTACTGTGATTTTATGGAAGAGTATCTGAATCAGGGGATTCTGGAAGCCCAGATGGAGAGAGAACAGAGGGAACGTTATATCCGTCTTTTAAGACAAAAGCTGAAGGTGAAAACGACGCTTTCCACATGTGTGCGTCTGTTCCAAAATCTGATGAAAACAGGAGATTATGTTCAGGCGGAAGAGATTCTAGGGCTGATGGATCAGAAATGGCATCGGAAAGAGGAGTTCTGGATTTTGAAGATCCGGTATCTGGCAGAACGAAAAAAGGGAGCGGAGTTGCAGCAGTGTTTAAGACAGATGAAAGAGGAGCAGATATATCTGTCGTCTAAGAGTAAGGAGGTATTGGCTTTTTGGCTGGATTAAAATCATTAAAAACATTTCCGTTTAAAAGTATGCTGGTGATCCTGGGTGTATTTCTGATGATCGCGGTCTTCCTTTTTGCTGAACGAAGTGGAATTCAATATACTGAAAAAAACAGAAAAGTCGCATATCTCAGTCAGGAAGAAGTGGTTACGGAACAGATGGCTGCGAAATCACTGCCGAAGACCTGTCTGGTACTTCGTAACAGTGAAGATGAGGCGAGTGTGGCTGCATGGGAGCAGTTTCAACAAATTTTTAAAGATATGAAGGTTGGAACAGATGTGGTAGACCTGCAGAGTGCATCCTCTATTCCAGATTATCATGCTTATGAAACGGTTGTTGTATTATTGAGTGATGTAAGTCCGTTGAAAGAGAATCTTATGGAACTGTGTGATTGGGTGTCAGAGGGTGGAAATGTACTTTTTGCCCTGACACTTCAGAAAACAGCGTATTCATCAGTGATTGAGCAGAAGCTTGGAATCGTTTCTTCCGGATATGACAATATACGTGTAGACAGTATTTATTTTGAACCGGAATTTATGCTTGGCGGCGGACAGGCTTATGCAATCACGGATCCGTATGACTCTGCCTGGGCAGTGCAGCTGAGTGAGAATGCGAAGGTTTATGCGCGTGTTAATGAAAAAAACGGTCAGCCTGTCATTTGGGAGAACCAATATGGAAAAGGGAAGTTTGTAGTAGACAACTTTGGACTGTATGAGAAAGTGGTGCGTGGATTCTATGCGGCTTCCTACAGTCTCCTTACTGATGTGGGGGTTTATCCGGTGATCAATGGATCAGCATTTTATCTGGATGACTTTCCGTCACCGGTTCCGGAGGGAGATGGTACTTATGTGAAGCGGGACTATGGAATGAGCATTAGTGATTTCTATATGGATGTGTGGTGGCCGGATATGCAGGAGCTTGCATCTGATCACAACGTTCGCTATACCGGTGTGATTATTGAAAATTATGAGGATGCGACGGATGGAACGATTAAGAAACAGAAGGATACCAGACGTTTTCAGTATTTTGGAAATATGCTGCTTCATCAAGGTGGAGAACTCGGGTATCATGGATACAATCATCAGCCGTTGAGTCTTTCAAATGTGGATTATGGTGACGTGCTTCCGTATGATACATGGAAAAATGAGGCGGCCATGAAAAAGGCTGTAAAAGAATTGATCCATTTTGGAGAGGATACATTTCCCGGTGTATCAATGTCAGTCTATGTACCGCCGTCCAATGTATTGTCAGCAGAAGGAAGGGAGATGCTCGCGAAAGATTTCCCGGAGATCCGGACGATCGCCAGTAATTATTTCACCGGTGAGTTTGCGTATGTGCAGGAATTTGAAGTTGCAAAGGATGGGATTGTAGAACAGCCGCGTATCATCTCCGGTGCAATTATCGATAATTATATGAAGATGGCGGCACTGTCGGAATTAAATATGCATTTTGTGAACAGTCATTTTATTCATCCGGATGATCTTCTGGACGAAGACCGCGGTGCGGCGCTTGGCTGGGAAAAGATGAAGGGCAACCTCGCTGATTATATGGACTGGCTGGTGGATTCGGCACCGTCCTTGAGACAACTCACCGGTTCAGAACTATCCGGTGCGATCCAGCGTTATGGAGCGGTTACATTCACAAAGACAGTGACAGAGCGGTCTATAGAATTGAAGCTTAAAAACTTCTATGATGAAGCATATTTTATGGTGAGGATCAATGAAGGAACACCAGGTGAAGTTTCAGGAGGAAAACTTACACATCTGACAGGAAATCTCTATCTGCTTCAGGCAAAGAAACCAACAGTAACTATTGAGAAATTAGAAGATTGAAATACAAAGCGGTAACACGCGACAGATAAGGAGTTAATTGTGAGAATCTGTCTCATATTGGAGGGGTGTTATCCCTACATATTTGGAGGTGTATCCACCTGGATGCACCAGTATATCAATGAAATGAAAGAGCATGAGTTTGTTCTGTGGGTGATTGGGGCAAATGCGAAGGATAAAGGGAAATTTGTGTACGAGCTTCCGAAAAATGTTGTAGAAGTTCACGAGGTCTTTCTGGATGACGCCTTGCGGCTGAAGGATTCAGGAAAAATGCTTCATGCCTTTACAGAGGAAGAGACGAACAGCCTGAAAGAGCTGATGCTGTGTAGACGCCCGAATTGGGAAATCTTGTTTCGGCTCTATCATGACCAGAAGCTGAATCCTATGTCTTTTTTAAGAAGTGAGGAATTCCTGAATATATTGACGGAGTGCTGTATAAAAGATTATCCATATACTCCGTTTGCGGATGCATTTCACACAATGCGTTCTATGCTGCTTCCGGTCCTTTATCTAATGGGAAGTGAAGTGCCCAAGGCAGATGTCTATCATGCAATCTGTACAGGATATGGCGGACTTCTTGCATGCCTGGGCGGGCATGTTTATAAGAAGAAAGTGCTGCTAACAGAGCATGGAATATACACAAGAGAGCGTGAAGAAGAGATCATTCGTGCAAAATGGGTACAGCCGGCATTTAAAAAGCAGTGGATTTCTTTCTTCTATATGCTGTCGGATATTATTTATACGAGAGCGTTTCTAGTCTCAGCATTATTTACCAATGCCATGCATGCACAGATCCAGATGGGATGTGACAAGGAGAAATGTCGTGTCGTTGAGAACGGAATCAACTATGAAAGGCTTTCCCCTATTCCATTGAAAGAGGAAGACGGATGGGTTGACATCGGTGCGATCGTGCGTCTGGCACCGATCAAGGATATCAAGACGATGATCTATGCGTTTTATGAGCTTTGCACGACAAGAGAGCATGTGCGTCTCCACATTATGGGAGGCGTCGATGATGAGGAGTATGCGCAGGAGTGCTATGCGCTGGTCGATCAGCTTCATCTGGAAAATGTGATCTTTACAGGACGAGTGGATATCATCTCTTATATGGAGAAGCTGGACTTTACAATTTTGACGAGTATATCGGAAGGACAGCCGCTGTCTGTTTTAGAATCATTTGCTGCAAGGCGGCCTTGTGTGACTACAGATGTAGGATGCTGCAGGGAACTTCTGAATGGTAACGAGGAGGATCGATACGGAAAAGCAGGATATTGTGTTCCACCGATGTATCGAGAGGGGCTCGCGCAGGCAATGGATCGGATGTGCGCTTCCAGAGCTCGGAGACTCCGCATGGGGGAGAATGCACAGAAACGAGTGAAAGCATATTATCGAAAAGAAGAAATGATTGAAAAGTACCGGAAGATGTATCAGGAGGTGGAAGAGGCAGATGGCCGGAATCGGATTTGAGTTAAAAAAATTATTCCAGAAGCGCGGACTTGCAGCGACGGCAAAAGCGTATGGGTATGCAGGAGTGATCTGTACAGGTCCGATGCTGCTTGGTATCGTGCTGTTGGTAGGAATCGCTTTTATCTGCGATCATACCGGTGCGACGAGACATAACCGGGAACTTCTGAACTGTATGATTACTTACACACTTCTCGCTTCGCTGACCGTGACTAGTTTCTTCTCTATGGTCGTGACGAGATATATTGCGGATATGCTGTATGAAGAACGCCACGAGGCGGTGCTTTCTTCTTTCTGGGGTTCAACAGCGCTCCTGCTTGTAGTCGGCGGAATCATGTATGGGATTTTTCTTCTGTTTTCAGGAATCAATCTGATCGATCAGTTTTTGTGCCTGGAGTTTTTCGGAGAATTGATCGTCACCTGGAATGCGATGAGTTATCTGACAGCGATCAAGGATTACAAAGGGATTCTTATTTCATTTATTACAGCGGTAGCGGTATCATTGTTGGTCGGATTCCTATTGATCCTGATTGGGATTCCACATGTAGAGGCGTTGATGATCGCAGTTACGATCGGTTATGGAATCATGCTGCTTTGGGATGTGACGCTGTTGTACCGTTATTTTCCGCAGAGAGAGATCAGTGCATTTTTCTTTTTACGCTGGGTGGATCAGTTCCTTCCGCTTGCGTTTACAGGCTTGTTCACGAACATCGGACTATTTGCACATCTTGTTATCATGTGGTGCGGACCGATCCGTGTACATGTTCAGGGATTATTTTATGGTGCACCGTATCATGATGTACCTGCGATGATCGCCTATTTGACGATTCTTATTACAACCGTTAATTTCGTTGTATCTGTGGAAGTGAATTTCTATCCGAAATATCGGAATTATTATAGTTTGTTTAATGACAAGGGAGAAATCAAGGATATCCTGCAGGCGGGAAATGAGATGAGAAAGGTCTTAAACATGGAGCTGAAATATACGGCGTTAAAGCAGCTACTTACAACGGCACTGGCTATTTCGATCGGACAGCTGCTTTTGACATATCTTCCGCTTGGATTTAATGATCTTATGGAAGGATATTTTAGGACACTCTGTGTCGGCTATGGACTCTATGCAATTGCTAACACAATGATGCTGATCTTACTTTATTTTACAGATTACAAGGGAGCATTATTTGCAACAGGAATGTTCGCCGCATGTACGACGACATTTACCTGTGTGTCTTTATTCTTCCCACAGGTGTATTATGGGTTTGGATTTTTACTGGGAAGTGCAGTGTTCTTTTTGATCTGTACACTGCGTCTTGGATATTTTATAAAAAAACTTCCGTATTATATTTTGAGTGTACAGCCGATTGTGGCAGAGGATAAAACAGGTTTCTTCACACGGCTTGGATGCTTTTTGGAAGAGAAAATAGAGAGGGGAGATAAGCTTGAAAAAATATAAATTACTTGCGTTGGGATGTGCCCTTTTATTAGGAATGTCCTGTTGCCTGACGGGATGTACCACCCCGGAGAAAACAGGGGATACTTCAAAGAAACAGACAGAACAACAGGAAGAGATAAAAAAGGCAGAGACACAGGATATCAACGACGTTCACCTCAGGGATAAGGATAGTCTCTATGAAAATGATGACGAGACAAGTGTTGTGACGATGTATCTCACCGTTTCCCGTGGAAATTCTTCAGAGGGAACGGCTCATACCTGGAAGGAGATCAACAGTTATTCGGCCTATGATTATGACAAGATGGGAGTAGAACGTTACCAGACAGCGGCGCTTCTTCAGGTTGGTGATGAGTCAGGTCCGCAGAGCGGGGAGGTTGGATATGGTGAAAATGTGCCGAATGCTACCGTGCAGATCAGAGGACAGACATCGAGCCGTAATTCGCAGAAAAACTATAAGATTGAGCTGAAGAAGAATAAGGGAACCTGGCGTGGACAGCGCACGATCAATCTGAATAAACATCAGACAGATGGAATGCGTTTCCGTAATAAGCTGTCCTACGATCTTCTGAAAGGGATACCGCAGCTGATGTCACTTAGAACTCAGTTCGTACATTTATATGTAAGAGATCTTACCGAAGGAAACAGCGCAGAGTTTCAGGATTATGGATTGTACACACAGGTAGAACAGCTGAACAAGACAGGAATGGAGAATCACGGAATGGACTCGAAAGGACAGTTATATAAAATCAATTCGTTTGAGTTTTTCCGTTATGAAGATGTAATAAAAAAAGAAGACGATCCGACCTATGACCAGAAAGCCTTTGAAGAGCTTCTGGAGATCAAAGGAGATTCTGACCATACAAAATTGATCGATATGCTTACGGATCTGAATGATAATTCAAAATCGATTGGTGATATCCTGGATCAATATTTTGACAGAGAAAATCTGACGTGCTGGATGGCGTATCAGATACTGACCGGAAATGTAGATACACAGAATCGTAATACATATTTATATAGTCCACAGAATTCGGACACATGGTATCTGATCGCGTGGGATAATGACGGCTCTTTCATGAGAACCGAATACAACATTCAGAATCGTTTCGATCAGGGAAGTTGGGAATGTGGAGTCAGCAATTACTGGGGAAATGTTCTTTTTCAAAGATGTCTGCAGTCCGAGGATTTCCGTGAGGAACTTGACGCGGCGATCCAGGAGCTGAGATCCTATCTCAGTGTGGATCGGATCAGTAGTATGATAGAGGAATATCGTACAGTTACTCAGAAGTATTTAAATCAGATGCCGGACCAGATGTATGCACCGTTGACTGAAGCGAAGTATGAAACAATTGCATCGGCAATCCCTTCAGAGGTAGAACAAAATTATGAACTTTATAAGGAGAGCCTGGAAAAGCCAATGCCGTTTTATATTGGAAGACCTGTGACAGAAAATGGAAAACTGAAAATAAATTGGGATGCTTCCTACGATTTTGATGCGGAAGATATTACATATAGTGTGGAAATTGCCCGGGATTATCAGTTTACCCAGGTGATCTACAAGGAAGAACAGACGTTGATCCCGGAGATATTGGTAGATATTCCGGACCCTGGGCAATATTTTGTGCGTATACGGGCCACAAATGAATCGGGAAAGACACAGGATGCCTTTGATTATTATGTAACAAATACCGGAAAACAATATGGCATGATCTGTTTTTATATTAACGAAGATCATACGGTTGGAGTAGACGCATATGAGGAAGAGTAAGGAACACTTTCGTCACGAATGGAAATACCTGATCAATAGGGCTGAGAAGCAACTGACAGATCTGCGCTTAAGGGAATGCATGCAGCTGGATCCTCACGCAGGGGAAGGCGGTTACATGATTCGCAGCCTGTATTTTGATGATTACTGG
>ENA-ORTY01004288-ORTY01004288.1-human-gut-metagenome-genome-assembly--contig:-NODE-4288-length-11292-cov-3.594999_pt1 | contig 11292 bp, 11 predicted proteins | sample MGYA00241917_ERZ509198 | MGnify/ENA primary metagenome ERZ509198 (study PRJEB26280, sample SAMEA2338857) | human gut metagenome | biome: human gut; feature: human-associated habitat; material: faeces...
AATGCACGCACGATACATTCACTCACTGCATCCTGAGCATCTGCCTGATTTTTCAGTATGGAACAAGCCAAGACATACATTTCCTTTTGATTTTCCAAGATCAGCTTCGATAATTCTTCCTTATTCATTACACTCATATAAGTTTGTCCACCAATTCTCTATAATTTTCCGTTACATATATAAGACAGTTGAAACCTGCAAATGATTTTCTAAAATTTACATCAAGTCGAATATGCATGTTATCTGCATCTTTTTATAAAGAAAAATTGCAGAGAGCAAAACCCTCTGCAATAATCAATCTCATTATTTTCATCCTATCCTTGCTAAATCTGCTGTTTTATACTATTTACTTCCAATTTTCCGTTTTCTCCATACAACCATGGGGAATCCTGATAATCATCGTAGTCATAGACCAACTCTTTTACTGTTTTTAGTGAATCTCCACCATCCCACATGAGTTTCTCCCATGATGTAATGCCCGCTCCACCGGATCCAGTCAACAGCAGACTACTATCCGGACAAAGGTAATACCGATTACGTTCCCAGGAAGTTGCCAGATGGATAATTTCTCCATCAACGCTCGCATATACATCATAGGCAATGTCCGGCCATTCTGCATATGCCGGTTCTACACTTCCCATGATAAGCTCAGGTGTTCCGTCATTATTCAGGTCGCAGAAATAATACCCCACGTCATCCAGTCCCATCGCTCCATCGGTGTTATGCCAGAACATATAGCTTTCTTCCCCATCTTCATCCCAACCGTTGGTTGCATAGTCACAATATCGGTCAAGCACTTCCTTAAAGAGCTCCCGGCCCGCAGCATCCATATCAGTTCCGGAAGCAGTACCCTCTCCATCGTTCTCCCGTTCCCCGGACGGATCTGTTCCGGCCTCCGGTGTATCTTCGCTATAATCAGAGGAAGGCTCCATCTCATCCACACTGCTGCCCTGTTCACTGGAAACTGAGTTGTCAGTTTGCAACGGCTTTTTTGTTCCGCATCCGGCGATTATGGCAACTGAAACACTTATAGTCAGCAAAGCAGTTATTATTTGTTTTCGCATGTTTTTTCTCCACACATTTTTTCTTTTTTTTAATTCTTTGAAACATTTGTATTTATTGTAACACGTTGGAAATGCTATGCCTATATGATTTTGCGATATCGACCGGGCAAATAAAAAGTGATGGTATGTGAAAATCTCCGTCCGAACCGTCCGAAAGAAAATTCACAAAAAGTATAGAACATCAGTTCTCTTTTGTGCTATAATATGGACATCAAATGGTGACAACATTATAACAAAGAAGGACTGACCAGAAAGGAGCAACGATGCGATGGAAAAACAAAGTGTATTTATAGCAATCGATTTGAAATCATTCTATGCTTCTGTGGAATGCCGAGAACGCGGCCGTGACCCGTTGACCACAAATCTGGTTGTTGCTGACAAAAGCCGGACAGAAAAGACCATCTGCCTTGCTGTCTCGCCATCCCTAAAAAGTTTTGGCATCTCAGGGCGTGCCCGACTATTTGAAGTCGTGCAGAAAGTTAGGGAAGTCAATACAAAACGTCGGTATTATGCACCCGGACACCAGTTCGCAGGGAAATCGGATGACATCACCAAGCTGAATGCTGACCCATCTCTGGAACTGGATTATATTGTTGCTCCACCGCAGATGGCTTTATATATGGATTACAGCACAAAGATTTACAACATCTATCTGAAGTATATTGCTCCGGAGGATATTCACACCTATTCCATTGATGAGGTGTTTATCGACGCCACTCATTACCTAAGCACCTATCATATGACCGCGCATGAACTGGCAATGACCATGATACGTGATGTTCTAAAAGAAACTGGCATCACTGCAACCGCCGGCATCGGAACAAATCTGTATCTGTGCAAGATTGCAATGGATATTGTGGCAAAACATATTGAACCGGATGCAGATGGAGTACGCATTGCAGAGTTGGATGAGCTATCATACCGGAAGCAGCTGTGGGGACACCGGCCACTCACTGACTTTTGGCGGGTTGGACGCGGCTACGCAAAGAAGTTGGAATCTTATGGGCTCTACACTATGGGGGATGTCGCCAGATGCTCCATTGGGAAACCGACCGATGCCTATAACGAAGACCTGCTATACAAATTATTTGGCATCAATGCCGAACTGCTCATAGACCATGCGTGGGGATATGAACCCTGTCCGATGAAATTGATGAAAGCATATAAACCGGAGACCAACAGCGTCAGCTCCGGGCAGGTGCTACACTGCCCCTGTGATTTCGAACAGACCAAACTTATTGTCAAAGAAATGGCGGACCTGATGGTGCTTGACCTGGTGGATAAAGGTGTAGTCACAGACCAGATTGTATTGACCATTGGATACGATATCGAAAACCTGACGGATCCGAACCGCCGCCGGAAATACCGCGGACCAGTCGTAACTGACCATTACGGTCGGCAGATTCCAAAACATGCACACGGGACAACAAACCTGAAGAAACAAACCTCTTCCACAAAACTTATCATGGATGCTGTAGTGGCACTCTATGGTAGAATTGTAGACCCGTCGTTGCTCATCCGTAGAATCACACTTACAGCAAACAAGCTGGTGGATGAAGTGTCTGTAAAAGACAGGGAAAGTTTTGAGCAGATGGATCTGTTCACGGACTATGCTGCCAAAGAACAGAAACAGGCTGAAGAAAAAGCGGCTCTGGAACAGGAAAAGAAAATGCAGCAGGCCATGCTGGACATTAAGAAGAAATTTGGGAAAAACGCCATCTTGAAAGGAATGAATTTACAGGAAGGTGCAACCGCCCGCGACCGGAATGAACAAATTGGCGGACATAAGGCCTAGCAGCAAATGCAGGTGAATACGGATGCAGCATCGAAGTCGTTGACTAATGCCACATATCAACAACTGCTATTATCCCACTTACAGGAAGGAAGAAATCATATGGACAATCAGGAAACACATCGGTATGACGATATCATCAATCTGCCTCACCCGACCTCAAAAACACATCCACGGATGCCACTCTACAACAGAGCGACACAGTTTTCACCGTTTGCAGCATTGACCGGACATGATGCTGCTATCGCGGAAACTGCCAGACGGACGGATGAAAAGCATCAGTTGAGTGAAGATACCATTGCTGAACTGAACGAAAAGCTGAATCTGATAGCAGAGACCATTGGTACCAAGCAGACAGTAACAATAACCTATTTTGTCCCGGATTTGAAAAAGTCAGGCGGCTCCTACGTTACCTGCACCGGCGTGGTCAGAAAAATTGATACCTATAACCATGCGCTCATCATGGAAGATAATACGATTATCGAATTGGAACAGATACGCGATATTGAAGGCAGAATGTTTGGTTAATAGGAGTAAAAGAAAAATGAATGATGTAAACAAAAATCTTAGAGCATTTCATCTATCTATTGATGAGTTACTAAAAGCACTCGCCCATTCAGAAGATGTCAACCGGACGGTGGCCCACACATCATTGCATGCAGAATCCGGGGATATCACCCATCTGCCGAAGATGAAATTGAGACTGGAGAATATCTGGAGTTAAAGAGTTTCTTCGACAAAACCATAAAGCTTTCTATCGGTATGATTGGCCAAACCGGATATTGGATTTATAGCGACAAATGATTTAGGTAAAGGAACCATCACCCATACACCTTATGGCGAAGGACACATCAATAACACAAACCTTGTGACAGTGACCGGGAAGGATACCCACAGATATATCCTGCAACGAATCAACACTGATATCTTTACCGATCCGAGCGCACTGATGGAAAATATCTGTGGTGTTACATCTTATTTAAAGGAGATCATTGTAAAACGCGGCGGTGACACCACGCGCGAAACCATGACGGTTGTATATACCAGGAACGAGAAACCGGGGATGCCCTTACCACGTTGGAGATTGAGACACTGCCATGGGGCGCAAAACTGATGACACTGGAGTGTGGCATGCGCTTTCTGACTGATTACCTGGAAGGTGACCACTACTTTGCCACCCACCGTCCGGGACAGAACCTTGACCGCACCCGTACACAGTTCAAGCTCGTCCATGACATGGAGGAACACCGGAACGAAATGAATGCCATTGTAAGAAACTATACAAAATGATGAAAAAAGAGACTTTTTCCATAGTTCAGGAAATGCCCTGCCGCATCCGGAAAAAGTCTCTTTTTTTCACTTTATATATTATCTTGATTCCGCGCCTCCATCTACCAGGCACCCTGATACCCTAGCGTGATACTGCTGTTTTTTGCGCCCATCTGCATACATTCCAGGATACTCTTTTTTTGAAGACTTGTCCTCTCTATCATATGTAGAATGTTCTGCTCCAAATCATTCCGCAGGTTTGGTCAGCCGCCCAACCCTTAATAGCTAAGCTGACGATACTATCTCCGGAGCGTCAGTGCCCCGTTTTCCTTTGCTTGTGTCCCCTGTGTTGTCGTTGCGGCATCCTGCTTTCCACAGCCGCCAACAAATGTGACCGTCAGAACTGCCGCTGCCATAAACACATACCATGTTCGTTTCATGTTCAACATCTTCCTTTCTGTCAAAATCTTATGTACAAGATATTTTTTTAAGTTTCCATACCCACGTTCTGCAGGTTGTCACGCATCACATGGACGTAGCAGTACACGAGCTGTGCCGTCATGCAGCACCAGATCAGGGGTTCACAGATGATCACGCCCCAGTAACCAAGCACCGGTATGATGCAGGCAGAAAACAGGATCTTTCCTGCAAGCTCCATGAAACTCGAAGTCAATGGCTTTCTCTTCTCGCCCATGGCCTGTAAACCATTCCGCATATTATAAAGGATTCCAAGCACCGCATAAAACGGGGATGCCACCCGCAGATACAGGGCAGCATTCGCTAAGATCTTAACTTCCTTGCCGTTGCCTGGCATGCGATGTAAACTGCACCGAGATGATTGATCGCGCGCTGCAGGATCACCGTCCCGGAGCAAACCACTGCATTCATAATCCCCATGGATACGCCCTGGGAAAGCAGTTCCCCGTACAGATGTTTTCCTGCCGCAAAGTGTCTCCGCTCCGGCACCAAGACTGCCGCATGGCGCAGGATATAAAAGATGCATAACAGGACGGATATCCCCTGTGCCACCACCGTTGCAATGGCAGCTCCCCGAATGCCCATGTCAAACTGTGTGATAAACAACAGATCCAAGAGCACATTTCCGATGGAGGAAAAGATCAAAAACAGTAACGGCATCAGACTGTTACCGATCGCACGCAGCAATCCAGCACACAGGTTATAGGCAAACATGACGCCGATGAAAATGGTCAGAACCGAGATATAGGAATAGGATTCTGCCAGGATCTCCTCCGGTGTTTTTAGCAATCGCATCATTACTGCTGAAACAGGTTCGACATCAGGATTGGTAGCGAAAAGATAAGCAGAGACTTTAGGATGGAGCCTTTGGTCATATTGACCTGTAATCCGCTCATAGTTCTCTCCAGATCCGGATCGCTGCCAGATGATGCATCCGGTCGTATTTCTTCTTAATAATGCTGCTTATAATGTTGCTGCACGATGCTCCACCGCCTGTTTGAAATTTTCCACCTGATGCTCATAGCAGGTATCCATGAAGGTGGAATGCATCAGAAAATCTGCCGTTGCCTTGTTGTTGGCAATCGGGATATCGTAAACCTGGGCGATCCGGAGCAGTGCCTTGACATCCGGATCATGTGGCTGCGCCGTCAGCGGATCAGAAAAGAAGATCACCATGTCGATCTGTCCTTCTACGATCTTGGCACCGACCTGCTGGTCCCCGCCAAGCGGACCACTGTTATACCCTTTGACGGATAAGCCCGCCTGCTCTGTGATCATCCGGGCAGTCGTCCCAGTCCCACACAGGTGATGTTTTTTGAGGATCTCTCGGTTTGCGATGCACCACTGTAACATCTCCTGTTTTTTTGCATCATGTGCGATCAGTGCAATGTTTTTCTGTTCCCTAATCGTCATTGTCAAATACTCCATATTGTTCCTCCTTTTCTTCCTGCTGCCTTTGCTGCAGGATACGGTATTGGCTCGGTGACATTTTGAAACGTTCCTTGAACGCCCTATTAAAGGTACGCTGGCTCTCAAAGCCGCTGTCCAGACAGATCTCTGTGATCGTATCATTAGTGGTTTCCAGCCGCTGGCAGGCAAACCCAAGCCTTGCATCATTCAAGTACTGGTTGAAATTCCGGTGAAAGGTTTTGGAAAAGATCCTGGATAACACATATTTGCTCACACCCAGTGCCTTTGCCATCTCCTCTAGGGAAACGGCGTGATTAAAATGTGCGGATACATAAGCGACCGTCCGGTAAATAAGGTCCTCACTTTCCACATTGCTCTTTTCTGTCAGTGTCAGTTCCTTTATGCACCTGGCAAGAATGATCTGAAGATATGCCTGTGCAATGGGGATGTCTTTTGTTGTTAAAAGTGCATCAAAAGAACGGTACACATCTTCCGGGATGACCGATGCTTTTAGCACCGGGATTTTTGGAGCCTTCTGGTTTAGCGTTTCCTCATAAGCACCCACGATAAAGGGCGGTACATTTACAAAGACTGCCATGTTCTGTCCGGCAGAAAATACCTGGTAATGGTGGATCAGATCTGGGAAAAGTATCCCGACATCCCCGGCTTGCATGTGGTACAGTTCCTCGCCCATACCAAGCTCTAAGCTCCCGCTTTTTACCCACACCAGCTCCAGGGCATGATGCAGGTGTGGCGGCTCATGTTTTGCCTGGCGCATCACTGCCAGTATCTCATCTTTCGTATTTTTATAGGTTAAATGCATCGGTGTCTTTCCTCCCTTCCGTTTTCCATCTGCAACATTTGTCCACTGTTTGTGCTGATCTGGCACGCAGGATGTCTGGTTTCATCCTAGAATAGACTTGTAAGGAAAGGAGGTCGGAACACATGCGTAAACAGATGACATCTTATTTGGAACAACTGCTTTCATTCTATACCGCATTTTTCCTGCATGTCTACCATGCATAACCCCTGCCTGTTCTATCCAAAAAGCAAAAAGCATTGCCTTTTTTTCTTTTTCAGACAATGCCGCCTGCCATCCGCGATTCATCGTGCCTGTTATTCTTCATCCGTCACGCAGTCAGATGCGATGCCTTTTTCTCTTTTTATGTTTTCCACTGTCTCTTCCACATTCATTCTGGAAAGGACAAGCATGATCAGGACCTCAAATACCAGTGTGAGCCACAGGTACATAAAGGAGAGCATCCGTAAGCTGGATGCCGGCTGTGTTGCTGCCGTACCTACATATCCGCTGATCTCCAGAAGCCATCCGACCAGTGCGGTTCCGATTCCGCCACCGATCTTGATGCCAAGGGAAGTACAGGAATACATCGTTCCATCCACACGTTTTCCCTGTGTCAGATAAGTATATTCCGAGCAGGATGCGATGAGCGCATTCATGTCTCCCTGCCATGGTCCCTGTCCCAGTGCAGCGACCGCCGTAAACAGTAACATCAACGGTACGCTTCCAAGGTAACCTGCAACGATTACCAGTGCCCTGCCTGCTACTGCCAGCATATAGCCGCGCAGGTTTAATTTGTACATGCCTTTCCATTTACCAACCAGTGTCGGCGTAAATACCAGTGCAATGATCAGCGGGATATTGACCGCCCATGCAAATACACCAAACAGGCTTTTATTCTTCAGTACCCATGTCATGTAATAGATACCGGCTCCGATCATGGCACTGTATAACTGCTGTAAGATATAAACGCCACAGATCATCATATAAAATTTATTTTTGACCAGCAGCTTGAATGCCTGTACCAGTCCGTATTTTTCTTCCTTGTCTGTTACCGCACCATCGTTTAATTCCTCTTCTGGAAGTTCCTTTACGGACAGACATGAGATCGTGTTTACCACAAAACCGATGATTGCATAAATGATTGCAACCGTTCTCCATGCGGCAGCCCCACCGCCACATTTATCAACAAACCCAACCGTAACAGACTGGATCACAAGGCTTGTGGCAAAAGCAAAGATAAAACGGTAAGACCCCATCTGCACACGCTCTTTGGCATTTTTTGTTACCAGGGAAGTAAGCGCGGAGTATGCAATGTTGTTCGCTGTGTAAAACACACCGTTAAGCAAGGTATATGCGATGAAAAACCAGGCATATTTTGCCGTATCACCAAAGCTGGTCGGGACTGCAAATACCGCAACCAGGGTGATCGCACATCCGATATAGCCATAGAGCATCCATGGCCTTGCCTTTCCAAGCCGGGAATGTGTCTTATCGATCATCGATCCAAAGAAAATGTCTGACACACCGTCAAACAGCTTGGATGCCGCGATCAGTGTTCCGACAATGCCCGGCATCAGACCGATGGTATCCGTCAGATAGATCATGACGAAAGAGGTCAGGAACGCATACACCACGTTTCCTGCCACATCGCCCGATCCATAGCCAATTTTGTTATACCATTTCAAATACATTTTTTCTTCCATGAAGTCCTCTCTCTTCCTATGTACCTTAGTACACCAACATAATTTTATTATCCCTTAATGAACGGAACCAGTGTAAACCGGAACCGGAATAATACGTTATTAAACTGATATTTTTCTAATACCTCCGGTCCACAGCTATTGGAACCGATGCCATTTTGTGCATAGTCAATGCACAGTACGGTACTGCCGGATTTTTCCAATTCATAATTATGGGCACAGCGTTCCAGCTCTTCCTGGGTATATTCGGATACTTGGAAGGAAAATGTATCGTCTGAAACCGCAGTCAGACCGTATCTTGCGCCTTCTGCCTGCACGTAATCACAATCAAAATGGCTTCCGTTCTCCTGTGGGCGGATATAATCTTCATGAAGTTCTGCTACTTTTGCCCGGAACAGTCCATGATAGGAACCCTGGTGCTTATCCCGGTAGGACTCCTGCGGTCCCATGCCAAAATATGCCACTTCCTCCATGCCTTTCTCCAAAAACAGGCGTATGCCAAACCTTGGCAGTACCGGAAACTCAGGGTCTTTCTCCATAAGCATGTCTGCATGGATCTTTCCTGTCCCGTCAATCTCCCAGAGGATCGTTCCCTCCAGAATCTTCTGTACGCTATCTGCAACCACACCGACTTTTGCTTTGATGGAAACACCCTTTTCATTCTGGGTAATCTCCATCTGATATGCCCTGCTGTATGCACTGTCAAAATGCGCATCTTTCCATAGTTTCTTGATATACATATCGTTATCTGTCGGAGCCCTCCAGATGTTAAGCTGCATCGGATGGTCCAGATAATCCTTACCCGCAAACCGGATCTGCTCAAACAGTCCGCTCCGTTTACTGAGCACATAGCAGAAATCACTTCCCTGCAGGGTGACTGCCGTATTGCATTCCTGTACACTGATATCCTGTCCGTTTCTGTCCTCTTCTAACCATGCAAGTTTCTGCTGGTTCCTGCCATCCTGGTTTGACAGGAGGAAGTCGTCAAATCCAAGTTCCCATCCAGTTGCCAGCAGAGGCACCTGCTTTTTCAGATAGTAGCTGATTTTCAAATATACTTTTCCTTTTGCCGGGACACTGACCGCAAGTTTTGTGCGTCCCTCGCTGTGTGGTGCTACCGAAAATGGTGCCAGCGTGCCACGATCCACGGTAAGTCCGTCCTGTGTTACTTCATATCCGATCGTTACATAATCTTTCAAGTCATCAAAATCCAGATAGTTATGCAGAACAAGTTCCTGGCTTTTCTGGTCGTAGGAAACTACCCTTGCCGGGCGGTACACATTTTTATATTCCAGCAGACCGGTATGCGGGGTACGATCCGGGTATACCAGACCATCCATACAGAAATTGCCATCATGAATCTCCTCCCCATGATCCCCGCCGTAATAATAAATGGTCTTTCCATTCTCTGTTTTTCCATGTGCAACGGCGTGATCGCACCACTCCCAGACAAAGCCGCCGCACATCCGGTCAAATTTCTGGATTATCTGGAAGTAATCCTCAAAATCCCCAGGTCCGTTTCCCATGCTGTGGCAATACTCTACCAGCAGGAACGGTTTACTGGAATCTTTCTGCAAGTATTCCCGAATCTCATCCAGGGAAGGATACATGCGGCTATACAGGTCAATGTTCCCATATTCATAGGTTTTCCCACTTTTCCGGTATCTGGCACTCTCATACTGTGTCAGGCGGCTCGGATCAAATACTTTTGTCCATGCAAGTGCCTGTTCAAAGTTACAGCCATACGCACTTTCATTTCCCATCGACCACATCACGATAGACGGACGGTTCTTATCCCGTTGCACCATCAACTGCACGCGATCTACAATGGAAGTTTCCCACATCGGATCATCCGCGATCTGTTCATTCCAGCGGTCAAACCGGTTCTCGTCGGTATCCACTTTCCGGTACAGCATGACCGGTCCATGTGCTTCAATGTCTGCTTCATCAATGACCATGAATCCGTATTTGTCACACATCTGGTAAAAGAACGGTGCGTTCGGATAATGACTGGAGCGGATTGCATTGAAATTGTGCTGTTTCATCAGCATCAAATCCTGTCTAATTTGCTCCACACTAATGGTAAATCCTGTGATTGGATCGGAATCATGACGGTTTACCCCGCGGAACTTAATCTTCTGTCCGTTAAAGTAAACACATTTATCCCTGACTTCAATCTGACGAAGACCGATATGATCCACAATGGTCTCTGCTTTGGTCCGGATGATCAGTGTATACAGATACGGATTTTCCGTATTCCAGAGCACCGGGTGGCAGATCTCAAAGTCAAGTGTTCCATCCTCACTGATCTCCCCTTGTGCGATACGGGCACCTTCCCGGTTTTCAATCACAACCTCTGTATCTACCGGAGCGTTAAAATCAAAAGCAACCGTTACATCTGCATGGTCTGCTCCAAGTTCGGTCGTTACATGGTAATCCCATACCACATGCTCCGGCCGTTTCAAAAGATACACATCCCGAAAAATACCGCTCATCCGGAATTTATCCTGATCTTCAAGATAAGAACCGTCACACCATTTCAGCACCAGAACTGCCAGTGTATTTTCCCCTTCTTTTAGGAAATCCGTCACATCAAATTCAGATGTCATGTGGGATACCTGACTGTAACCTAAGTATTTGCCATTGAGCCAGACATAGAAACAACTGTCCACGCCTTCAAAATTCAAGTATGCACGCGGCACAGCTGCATTTTTTTCATAATAAAAGCTATGTACATAAGCACCGCACGGGTTGATCACCGGGACATACGGCGGATCC
>ENA-ORTY01004289-ORTY01004289.1-human-gut-metagenome-genome-assembly--contig:-NODE-4289-length-11292-cov-3.302394_pt1 | contig 11292 bp, 8 predicted proteins | sample MGYA00241917_ERZ509198 | MGnify/ENA primary metagenome ERZ509198 (study PRJEB26280, sample SAMEA2338857) | human gut metagenome | biome: human gut; feature: human-associated habitat; material: faeces...
GACCGGAATCCGGCTGTACGCCGAAGGAGAAGCAGGCCGGGAAGATGATGAGTCCTGCGGACAGGGCTACAAAGGTGTCCAGGATACAGATGCTGACGGATTCACCGGCCAGAGTCCGTTTTTCTTCCATGTAGCTTCCAAAGATCTCCATGGCCCCGATTCCCAGACTCAGGGTAAAGAAGGACTGGTTCATGGCTGCGGTGATGACGTTGGGGAGGCCCACCTGGGCAGCCCGTTCAAAATCTGGGAGCAGGTAGAAGGCCAGGCCCTCCTTTGCCCCGGGCAGCAGCATGCTGTGGACGGCCAGCACCAGGATCAGGACGAAGAGGCAGCCCATCATCCATTTGGTGATCCGCTCCAGGCCGTTTCTGAGACCCAGGCTGCAGATCAGAAAGCCCGCGATGACGGTAACAGCCATCCAGAGGCCCATCTCCATGGGATCGGCCAGAAGGGAGCCGAACACGCCGGAAACGGCTTCTGTGTCCAGTCCGTGAAAGGTTCCGGTGAGGAACTTAAAAAAGTAGCTGATCATCCAGCCGGAGACTGTGGTATAATACATCATCAACAGGTAGCATCCCAGCATACAGAACCAGCCGTGGATGTGCCATTTACTTCCGGGCTTTTCCAGGGCCTTATAGCCGTTTACGGCGCTCTTTCTGCTGGCGCGGCCCACGGCCAGCTCCATGGTCAGTACGGGAACTCCCATACACAACAGGAACAGGAGGTAGAACAGCACAAATACGCTGCCTCCGTTTTCTCCGGCCACATACGGGAAACGCCATACGTTTCCGATGCCGATGGCACAGCCGGCGCTGACCAGGATAAAGCCAAGCCGGGAGCCAAAACTTTCACGTTTCATTTTCTTATTCCCCCTTTATTACTGTTTCATGATAACGTGCCATACTATGATAGTAAAAAAAGGGAAAAAATGCAACGGTAGTTGATGCATTTGTCGGAAATGCTGGTTTTTTTGCGATATTTTTGCGTTTCTTTAGCGGGTTCGTGGTTGTAATTCACTGGGAATGTTGCTATAATGAGTGGCTGTTTGAGGAGAAAAAACGAAAGGGAAAGGTGGTTCAAAGTGAGTGAGATGATCCCGTTATGGCTCTGCATCCCGTTTGCAGGCCTGCTTTTATGTATTGCCGTACTGCCTCTTATAAAGCCCCACTGGTGGGAGGAGCACCAGCCCCATGCTGTGGCCTTCTGGTCCCTGCTTTTTGTGGTGCCCTTCGCGCTGATGTACGGTGTATCCCATGCATCGGAGACGGTGCTGGAGTGTATGATCAATGATTATCTGACGTTTATCGTCCTGCTGTTTGGCCTGTTCTGTGTGTCTGGAAATATCACCATGTCCGGTGATCTGGCAGGCTCACCCAGGATCAATGTGGGACTTTTAGCTCTGGGAACCATCCTTTCCAGCTGGATCGGCACCACAGGCGCCAGTATGCTGATGATCCGTCCGATCATTAAGATGAATGCATGGCGGAAGCACCGGAGGCATATCATTGTATTTTTTATTTTCCTGGTGTCCAATATGGGCGGCTGTCTGACTCCCATTGGGGATCCGCCGCTCCTGATGGGCTTCATGCGGGGTGTGCCGTTTTTCTGGAGCCTCCATTTAACGCCGGTCCTGCTGTTTAATATGGCATTGCTGCTGTTTATTTTTTACTGGATCGACCGGAGGGCCTACCGGACCGATATTGCAAAGGGCTTAAAGCCGGATATCAGCAAGCCCGGTACGGAGATCAAGATCCGCGGGGCCCATAACATGATCTTTATCGTGATGATCGTGGCCGCTGTGATCTTAAGCGGGACCCTTCCAAGCCTTCCGATGTTTCAGGATGCGGAGGGGAAGGTGCTGGGGATCCACATCCTGGGGGAGGTGGTCTTAAGCTATCCGGCAGTCATCGAGATCGCCATTATCCTGCTGGCGGCCTTTTTATCCTTTAAGACCACAGACGCGTCCATCCGCCGGGAGAACCATTTTACCTGGAGCGCCATTAAAGAGGTGGCGGTGCTGTTTGTGGGGATCTTCATCACCATGCAGCCGGCCCTGATGCTGTTAAAGGCCAGCGGGCCGAAGCTAGGGATCACGGATCCCTTCCAGATGTTCTGGGCCACAGGGCTTCTGTCCAGTTTCCTGGATAATACGCCCACCTATCTGGTGTTCTTAACGACAGCCGGATCTCTGGGCTTTACCGGCGGCATGATGACGGCTCTGGGCTCTGTTCCCATCAAAATGCTGGAGGCGATCTCTGCTGGAGCCGTGTTCATGGGAGCCAACACATATATTGGAAATGCGCCTAACTTTATGGTCAAATCCATTGCGGACGAAAATGGTATCCGGATGCCGTCCTTTTTCGGCTATCTGCTCTGGTCCTTCGGGATCCTGATGCCGGTGTTTATCCTGGATACGCTGTTATTCTTTTTATAGGAAGGGGGAGGAATCATGTCAATGAACCGAGAAGAGATCAAGGAACTGGCAGAGCATATTTATGACCTGGATGCGGAAGTCTATATCCATCTGGGCTCCTCCCTGGGCCGCGTGTTCAACCGGGACAGAGAGCGGTGCGTCAATGAGCTGACAGAGCTTCTGATGACCCGGCCCCAGGGCCACGTGGTGCGGAGCGAGCTTGCCTTGATCGCCAATATGGCCAGGACCCTGGAGGACAAGGAGGAGCGGAAGCTTTGCATGTCCGAATATGACAGGATCTTAAAAGAGGTCATGAGCCTTCCCACCAGCTTTGCCCATGGAGACGTGCTGGACCCGGATCTGGCGGAGCTGAACGCCTTTAACCTGAAGGAACGGTTCTCCGACCGGGATCACCTGATCGTCTGCATCAGCTGGACCTATGGCAGCGGCGGAAATGAGGTGGGCTTCCGGCTTTCCGATAAATTGAAGATCAGCTATTATGACGCCGAGATCTTTGAAGCGGTCTTAAAACGGCTGGACGCAGAAAAAGATTCTTTCCATGATACAGCGGGATATGCCAGCGAGGTGAAGGATGAGATCAGCCAGAGCCCGGCCAGTGCCTTTGCACCGGCGAAGAAGCTGACTCTGAGGCAGAGGTTCCGGGAGTTCAGCCGTTATCACGGCCTGTCCAAGCGGGATGCGGTATTCTTTAACCAGAGCGATCTGCTTTGCGATATGGCGAAGAAGGAGGACTTCATCATCATGGGCCGCTGCGGCGATGCCATCATGACCAATAATAAGATCCCCCATATCAGTATCTATATCACAGCCCCCTTTGAGCAGAGGGTCCGCCGGGCTGTGGAGGTCAACAGCGGACTGGATGAGCGGAAGGCCAGAAGGCTCCTCCACCGCCTGGACCGGAGGCATTCCCGGTATTATAATTTCTATACGGGAAGAAAGTGGGGCCATGCCAATAACTATGACCTCTGCATCAACACCGCCAGCTACGGGATCGATGGTACTGTGGATTTCATTCTGAAAATGATCGATGGAGGAAGAAAATAGGAGCTGCCCGCCCCGTCCTTTGGACGGGGCTTTTTTGCGTTATGGGGCGATCCAGGGGCCACTTCAGGCCTCGCTGTTGGGCATAGACGGGGCTTTTTTTCTGCTATGCCCAAAATTCCAGTGTTTTTTGGGCATACACGAAGAAAAACGCAGTATACGCCCAATCCGTTGGAAAAATCCAGTGGAAATCCAGTGAAATTTCAGGTTTCCCCAGTAATCTCTGGGCACTGTGGAAAAAAACGTGCATTTTCGCCCAATATTTTTGATGATACGGGTAGGGGGAATATGAAGGCTGGGAGAATGTGAAAACCAGCCAGAATGGCCGGATCTCGCTGTCCGCGCGTGCTCTTATAGGAAATACTGCCGCACCAGAGCCTCGGCCGTTTCTGTGTTCAGGGGATGCTCCTGGGTTTCATAGGTGGTGATAAGCTGGATCGAGGGGATGATCTGAAAGGAAGTGTACAGCTGGAGCTTTGAAAAGGTGCGGGCAGCGTAGGACGGCTGATCCATCATGCCGAAATGCTCCCAGTAATACGTTTTTCCGCTGGAGGGGTCGCGGATGGTAAAATCCGGGTAGATCACAGTTTTTCCCAAAGTGAGGGCGCATTCATACCGGAAAGGAACCTGGTTAGTATACAGAACCATGTCGATGATCGCCTCAGATTTGGACCGGACCAGGTGGCCGGAGGCACATTTATGGATCCGCTGCTCCGGAAACAGGGGATTCTGGTCATAGGGGGCCGCTGCCCACTGGGCCAGCTCCGGGGACAAAGGGGTAAAATAGGGAGCGAGAAGCGGCTGGTAAGCGGGATTCTCCAAATAAGCCTGTACAGCCTGTTCAGCGGCCTGGCTTTTCCGGGCAAGATAAGAGTCAAGAAAGGCACGTCTGGCCAGGAGGGATCTTAACAGAAGGGAAAGATATTTTCTGACAGCCAGTTTTTCGGCCATAGGACGGGCGCTTTTGGGAAGATAGGAAAGCCCGTCTCCGCAGTTCCAGTACCATTTCCAGTAATTTCCATTACGGGAACAGGCAAGGCTGCCGTCCGGGAGAGTTTGGAGGCGACGTTTCACGTCTGCGATCCCGGGAGATCCCGCCGCAGGGGCAGGGCTCCGGGAATCGCATATAGACAGAAGGACCGGACCCAAAGGCCGGATGAAGGGCCGCGGCTTCCGGGAAACCCGTCCCAAGAAGCCTGTCCCGAGGCGGCCGGCCGGAACGCGGGCCGCAGAGCCGGACATATTCCCTGGCCTATGGCCGGATGGACGCCTCCTGATAAATCTCATGGAACATCTTTGCCAGGGCCATGGTGGCCTTGGAGCGGTATTCGCCGGCGGGATAGGCCAGGGAAAGATCCAGAAAGAGCCCTTTCCGGCCCACGGACAGATATTCCACGCCTGGGGCCTTCACCATACAGGAATGATACGTAAAGGAAAGGGCGATCCCCTCCCGGGCCATGGCGGCAGCGAAGGGGGCGGTGATATTGGTGTTCTGGGCCAAGGGCTCCAGGTGCAGATCCTCGAAGGCCTTCCGGATCATGGAGCCCAGGATGGTCCTTGGCGGTCCCAGGATACACTCGAACCGGGCGATGTCCTTCAGATCGACCCAGCGTGTCCCGTCTTCCTCCCGGTGAACGAATTCCATGACAGGGTGCTCCGAAACAGTGACCAGATAGATCTCATCCCGGGTGAGAAAATCCAGCTGCTTATGGAGGCGGGGGCTGGGAAGGGCCAGGAGCGCCATGTCCAGAAAGCCCTCCAGGATCATTTCCTCCAGATACATACTGTCTTTTTCTGTGATCTCCACATGGATCCGGGGATACCGGTCACGGAACCGCTTGAGTACAGGCGGCAGCAGATAAGTGCCCCGGAAGGTGCTGATCCCCAGCTCGATACGGCCGCCGGAAAGCTCTTCGATATCCCACAGCTCGCTTTGGGCCCGGTGGTACTGGAGGAGGATCTGGCGGGCATGGTTTAAAAATACCGAGCCGGAGGCCGTAGGACGGACGCCCCGTGAGGTCCGCATAAATAAAGGCGCTCCCAGCTCTGCCTCGTAGAGCTGGAGGAACTGGCTCAGGCTGGACTGGGCCATATAGAGCTTTTCCGCCGCCCGGGAAATGCTGCCCTCGTCGGCAATGGTCACGATATAATTCAGCTCTTTCAGATTCATAGGACTCCTTTCACGGCAGCTCTGCCATCGGTTTTTCCGATATAAACTATTTGATATTTTATATTTCTCTAATTATGGGAATAGTATAAGATAAATATTGACAGAAAGCAATTCCATATGAACGGATGGATGAACGAATTGCACAAATGAAAAGATTGGAAGGGGAAAAGAAAATGAGCAAAGTGTCAATGAAAGGCGTCATCGACATGCATGTGCACACGAATCCGGATCTGCGGCTCCGGGCGTATGACGATTTCGAGATGATGGAAGCCGGGATCCGCGTGGGTGCTCGGGCCATTGTGTTAAAGACCCACCAGGGAACCACCATGGACCGGGCCTACCTGTGCAACCGCCACAACGAGATCGTCCATGGAAAGACCAACAATTTTACCATGTTCGGCAGCATTACCTTAAATAAGGTGGTGGGCGGCATCAACCCCAAGGCTGTGGACGTGGCCTTAAAGCTGGGAGCGAAGGTCGTGTGGCTTCCGACCCAGTCGGCCAGGAACCATATGGTGAAAAACAACCTGGACCCGGCGGGCTGCGTGGACGTGGTGAGAGACGGAAAGGTGGTTCCGGAGCTGAACGACGTGTTCGGTCTTATCCGGGATCATAATGCAGTGCTGGGGACGGCCCATGTGTCTCCGGAGGAGGCCTTCATCGTAGTGGAGGCAGCCAGGAACGCAGGCGTTAAGAACATTGTGGTCACCCATCCCGAGTGGTGGATCGTGGACATGAGCGTGGAGGACCAGGTGCGGATCGTAAAGGACTATGACGTGATCCTGGAGCGCTGCTACGCCCAGAACATGGGCGGCGGAAAGTATAAGAGCAACCTTCCGTCCAACGTGGAGATCATCAAAGAGGTGGGCTACCAGAACGTGATGGTGGACACCGACGGCGGCCAGACGGAAAATCCCCACTGGGAGCTGGCCATGGAGGAATACATGCAGTATCTGGTGGATCACGGGATCCCGGAGGAGCACGTATACCATATGACAAGGACCATCCCGTCCCGTCTGCTGGGACTGGAGGATTAAGATACCGCATTTAAGGAGGAAAATGATATGATCAGCGTTGTTCTTGTGGCATCCATAGCCCTGGCCGTCGTGCTGGGTTACAAGACAAAGATCAATACGGGATTTTTCTGCATCGCATTCGCATACCTCATCGGATGCTTTGCACTGGGCATGAAGACGAAGGAGCTGATCGCCTGCTGGCCCACCAGCACCATGTTCGTCATCCTGTCCGTATCCCTGTTTTACAATTTTGCAGCCATCAACGGAACCCTTGAAAAAATGTCCTCTGCCCTGCTTTATGCATGCAGGAGCTTTCCAGGACTCCTTCCCTTTGCCCTTTTCTTCGTGGCAGTGATCCTCTCTGTCATGGGAGCGGCATACTTTACCGTACTGGCTTTCCTGGCCCCCATCACCTTAGTGATCTGTGACGAGGCCAAAATGGATAAGCTCACCGGAGCCGTGGCCATCAACTGCGGTGCCCTGGCAGGCGGAAACTTCCCCACAGCGGCCCTGGGCGTTGTATTCCGCGGTCTGATGGAGACTGCTTATGAGGCGGAACCGGCCCTTACGGCTCCCGACTCCTTCAGCGAGGAATTTAAGATCTTCGGCTTTGCCATCGTGTTCTCCCTGATCCTCATCGCCATCTTCCGCTATGGCTTCAAGGCCAACCGGAACATAGGAAAGGGGATCACCTTTAAAAAGCCGGAGCCCTTTGATAAAAAACAGAAAATGACTCTGAACCTGATGCTGCTTATGATGGCAGTGGTGCTGGTATTCCCCTTATTAAAGCTGGTAATGCCGGGCAATGGCGTGATCGCAGCCATCAGCAGTAAGATCGACGTGGGCCTGGTGGCAATCTGCTTCACCGTGATCGCCCTTTTAATGAACCTGGCCCCCCAGAAGGAGGTCATCGCCCGCGTACCGTGGAACACCATCATCATGATCGCCGGAGCAGGCATGCTGATCGCAGTGGCCGTTAAGGCAGGCACCATCGACGCCCTGTCTGCATGGATCGGCTCCAACGTACCGGTGGCTCTGGTCCCCATTGCCTTCAGCCTGGTGGCAGCATTCATGAGCTTCTTCAGCTCCACCACAGGTGTGGTGGCCCCGGCCCTGTTCCCGCTGATTCCGGCCCTGGCCGTGTCCACGGGACTGAACCCGGCTGTGCTCTTTGCCTGCACGGTCCTGGGCGCACAGTCCAGCGCCATCAGCCCGTTCTCTTCCGGCGGCAGCCTGATCCTGGGCTCCTGCGGAAACGAGGAGGAGAGAAACGCATTGTTCAACCGCCTGTTATTTGTGGCCGTACCCATCAGCGTTGTAAGCTGCGCAGTCTATAACGTGATCGTAGCCATGGTTCTTTAATTTAGGAGGAATATGGAAATGGAAAAGATTCAGATGAAGACTCCCCTGGTGGAGATGGATGGAGACGAGATGACCAGGATCCTCTGGCAGTACATCAAGGATGAGCTCCTTACGCCCTTTATCGACTTAAACACAGAATATTATGACCTGGGCCTGGAATACCGGGACAAGACCAACGACCAGGTGACCGTGGATGCGGCAGAGGCCACAAAGAAGTACGGCGTGGCAGTAAAATGTGCTACCATCACCGCCAACGCGGCCCGGGTAAAGGAATACGGCCTGAAGGAGATGTGGAAGAGCCCCAACGGCACCATCCGCGCCATCTTAGACGGCACTGTGTTCCGCAGCCCCATTGTGGTCAAAGGCATCGAGCCCTGTGTGAAGAACTGGAAAAAGCCCATCACCCTGGCAAGACACGCCTACGGCGACGTATATAAAAACGCGGAGCTCAGGATCCCCGGCGCAGGTGAGGTGAAGCTGGTGTATACGCCGGCGGACGGCTCTCCGGAGGAGACTCTTTCCGTCCATGCCTTTGAGGGTCCGGGCGTGGTCCAGGGCCAGTACAACCTGGATGATTCCATTGAAAATTTTGCAAAGAGCTGCTTTGAGTATGCACTGGAGACGAAGCAGGATCTGTGGTTTGCCACAAAGGATACGGTTTCCAAGAAATACGACCACCGGTTCAAGGATATTTTTGCAGAGACCTACGAAGCGTCCTATAAAGAGAGATTCCAGGCCGCAGGCATTGAATACTTCTATACCCTTATTGACGACGCCGTTGCCCGGGTCATGAAGGCAGAGGGCGGATTTATCTGGGCCTGCAAGAATTACGACGGCGATGTGATGAGCGACATGGTCTCCTCCGCCTTCGGCTCCCTGGCCATGATGACCTCGGTTCTGGTATCCCCCAACGGATATTATGAGTATGAGGCGGCCCATGGAACCGTACAGCGCCACTACTATAAGCACTTAAAGGGAGAGGAGACCTCCACCAATTCGGTGGCCACCATCTTCGCCTGGTCCGGAGCGCTGAGAAAGCGCGGCGAGCTGGATGGAAACCAGGAGCTGGCAGCCTTTGCGGACAAGCTGGAAAAGGCCACCATCGATACCATCGAAGGCGGAAAGATGACGAAGGACCTGGCCCTTATGACCACCCTTCCCAACCCCACCGTGTTAAACAGCAGGGATTTCATCCTGGCCATCCGGGAAAAGCTGGAGGCCATGCTGTAACAGACGACAATTACCCAATATTGGATACATACCTTATATACCCCCAAATACCCCAACAGGAAACTCTCCCAGACAGCCATGGGCTGCGGGAGAGTTTTCTGTATGTAAAAGATGAATATAAAAATGCAGAAGGTGATCCGCAGATCAAAGGTAAGATCAGGCAGAAGATGAGAGAAGTCTCTCAGAGAAGAATGATGCAGGATCTAACCCAGGCGGATGTGGTTATTACAAACCCGACACACTTTGCAGTAGCAATTAAGTATACGCCAGAGGCGCATTCAGCACCTGTGGTAGTAGCAAAAGGAGCAGATTATCTGGCGCAGAAAATAAAGGGGATAGCCAGAGAAAATGGCATAGAGATTGTAGAGAACAAGCCTCTTGCCAGAATGCTGTATGCGAATGTAGATGTAGGCCAGGAAGTACCGCCTGAACTGTATCAGGCAGTGGCAGAAGTATTGGCGATGGTCTACAAAATGCAGGGAAAGCTATAAGACATCAAAGGGGAGATTTAAAGGATGAAGAAGCAGGACTTAGGAGTAGCATTATATATACTTGCAGCATTCGTCATGTTGATTGTTCCAATACCGAACACATTATTGGATATACTGCTGGCATTTAATATGGCACTGGCGTTTACTATATTGTTCACGACCATGTTTGCCAAGGAAGTACTGGATATGTCCTATTATCCAACTATCCTGTTGTTTACAACAATATTCAGAATTGCATTGAACGTATCTTCAACACGTTTGATCCTTTCTACAGGTAATCCTGGTAACGTGGTTGCTACCTTCGGACAGTTCGTAGGCGGCGGCGACATGGTAATCGGTATTGTAGTATTTATCATTCTGATTCTGGTGCAGTTCATTGTTATCAATAAAGGTTCTGAACGAGTAGCAGAAGTAACAGCCAGATTTACACTGGATGCGATGCCTGGTAAACAGATGGCGATAGACGCGGACTTAAATACAGGAGCCATTACAGATGCACAGGCAAAAGAGAGACGACAGAAATTACAGGATGAAGCAAGCTTCTTCGGTTCCATGGATGGTGCTGTTAAGTATGTAAAGGGAGACGCAACGGCAGGTCTTATTATTACAGGTGTCAATATCATCGGTGGTATCCTCATGGGTATGTTAAGACAGGGCATGGACATCAACTCAGCTCTTGATAAATATGTCATCCTGACAATCGGTGATGGACTTGTCAGCCAGATTCCTTCTTTGTTGATTTCTTTATCAACAGGTATTCTGGTAACGAAAGGCTCCAAGGAAGCAGACTTTGGTACAGTGCTTGTAAAACAGCTCTTTGGTCTGCCCAAAGTACTCTACATGGTAGGTGCGGTTTTGGTTTTCCTTGGTATCGTAACACCTTTGAACAATCTGATTTTCCTGCCCTTAGGTGGAATCTTCATTATCTGCGGCAGAATGATAGCCAACACGATAGAGACTGCGCAGATAGAGACACAGGCAGATACGGAAGAGGAATCGGCAGAAGAAATCAGGCGGCCTGAGAATGTGAATTCACTGTTACAGGTGGATCCGATTGAACTGGAATTTGGATATGGTATCATTCCACTGGCTGATGTGAATCAGGGTGGAGACCTTCTGGATCGTGTTGTTATGATCAGACGTCAGATCGCACTGGAACTTGGTACAGTTGTTCCTATTATTCGATTAAGAGATAATATCCAGTTAAATCCAAATCAATATATTATTAAGATAAAAGGCATTCAGGTCAGTGAAGGAGAGATCCTGTTTGACCATTATATGGCAATGAACCCCGGATTTGTCGAGGAAGAGATTTCCGGTATACCAACCTTTGAACCATCTTTCCATTTGCCGGCAATCTGGATTACAGAGAGTCAGAGAGAGAGAGCAGAGAGTGCAGGATATACAGTAGTAGATCCGCCTTCTATCATAGCAACACATTTGACAGAAATCATCAGACAGTATCTTGCAGAGCTTCTTACCAGACAGGATGTACAGAATCTGGTCAACAATGTCAAGGAATCTAATCCATCACTTGTGGAAGAGCTT
>ENA-ORTY01004294-ORTY01004294.1-human-gut-metagenome-genome-assembly--contig:-NODE-4294-length-11286-cov-3.866797_pt1 | contig 11286 bp, 10 predicted proteins | sample MGYA00241917_ERZ509198 | MGnify/ENA primary metagenome ERZ509198 (study PRJEB26280, sample SAMEA2338857) | human gut metagenome | biome: human gut; feature: human-associated habitat; material: faeces...
ACCATTTGAGTTGAAATAGGTAGATGTTTGGTTAGAGATTTTTTTAAGGAGATGACAGAGAGTCTGGGTACTCGGAAAACGCTAAGTGATTGCAACAAATTGACTTAGCGTTTTTTATTGCCTAATTTTCCCCGTTAAGATTTTTAAGGAGGATAGGGCAGATTATATCCTTTCTTTACAACAGGCGCAAGATGATGAAACCAACCGGCCTTTTGGGGATTTCATGGCGGTGCAATTGAGAAAATCACTGTCTTTGGAAATTCAAAAATATAAAGCTTCTCACAATAAAGGATTTAGTTTTATGTTTTAATCTTGTAGGGCTTCTTTTGATAAGACTTCCACTCATTTGTATATTGTGTTGTTTTAAGTATTAATACTTGAGTTATAGGCTATTAATACTTTGTATCTAGGTTATTAATACTTGAGTTGTTGGATATATATACCCAAGACGTAGGATATATATATCCAACGTGCAGGATATATATGCCCAATACATTGGATATATATACCCAACAAATTGGATGTATACACCCATTAATCTATATGATGTAAGCATCTCTATAGTGCTATCTTGTCATTTATCCTTCTGTTTTTTATCTTGTAAGCGTCTCTGCGATGTCGTATTGTTTTATTTTGTGAAGGAGGTGAAGGATGAACAAGGAAGCCTTACTGTAACGGGGGCAAAAGCTTCGTTCTATCTAGTGCCCCAAGCGACCGATGGGATTTCTTTCACTCTTACTTTAGGTGGCGAAACCAAGCATTTTACTCTGGATGCTTTATTTAAGCAGTCGGGTAACCCGCAGACTGCATTGGAAAGTGGTAAATCGTGCACTCTGACCTTGAAAGTGGGACGTGACGGTATTACCGTATCCGCTGGCAGTATCGGAGCCTGGGAAGATCAGGCCACAGCCGATGGAGAGGTCGTGATTGGCTGATTGCTGTGGCAGAACTTGACTCAGGAAGATTTTTGATAAATATAAGAGGGCAGATTTCATTGATTTGATGAAGTCTGCCTTTTTTGTTGTTGCTTGTTGATGGAAGCTTACAGATATTCATCTGTAAATTTTTACCTTTGTAAGAGAGAAATTTAGGTACAAACAAGAATCAACAGTATTATGAATAGAATTATAGTAGTGACAGGTGGAGCTGGAGGTATCGGACGTTGCATCGTCGCACATTTTGCTTCTCAGGGGGATAGTGTATATTTTATAGACCAGAATCAGCAGGCCACTCTCACACAAGTGGAAAAGATGCGTGAGAGAGGCTGGCAGGTGACCGGATTTGTCGGCGATGTGGCAGAAAAACAGGCATTAGAGGAATTTGCAGCTTTGGTGCTTCGTGAACATCCGGAAGGCATACATTGCTTGATTAATAATGCTTGTCTGATGCGGGGAGGTATCCTTTCTGACTGTGAGTATGAAGATTTTCTGTATGTGCAGCGTGTGGGAGTAGTGGCACCTTATATGCTGGCCCGGTTGTTCAAAGACCATTTTCAAGGGATGGGAGCGATTGTAAACATTTCGTCTACGCGTGCTTTTCAATCGCAGCCGGATACGGAGAGCTATACGGCAGCCAAAGGAGGAATTACTGCGCTGACTCATGCTTTGGCCGTTAGTTTGTCGGGCATAGCGCGTGTAAATTCGGTAGCTCCCGGATGGATTGATACCGGTGCCTATCATGAAGAAGCGCATTATGAAGCAGTCTATAGTACGGGAGATACCGCCCAGCATCCGTCAGGCAGGGTGGGAGAGCCTGCCGATATTGCCCGTGTGGTGGATTTTCTTTGTGATGAGCGCAATTCATTTATCAATGGAGAAAATATTACGGTCGATGGAGGTATAAGCCGTCTGATGGTATATCATAATGACTGTGGATGGACTTACGAACCTTCAGCATCGGGAAAAGGATAATTCTTTTTGTCTCTTTCTCGCTGTGTGCGGAATTTCATGGGAGAAAGCCCTGTCTTCTTTACGAAAAATTTGCCAAAGACAGACTGGTCAGAGAATCCTAACTTTTCTGCAATTTCTTTAATATCCAGGTTTGTACATTCCAACAACTTACGTGCGTCGGCACAGAGCAGTTCGCTGATGTGAAAGCGGACCGTATGTCCGGTGATGTGTTTTACGATGCGCGAAAGGTAGGTGGTTGAGATGTGCAGACTTTCTGCATAAAACCCTATGTCATGGTGCTGGCGATAATTTTCCATCAACGTTTTTTTGAATAGCCTGAAAATATCTGTGGAGCGTCGTGCATAATCCGGAACTTCATGGCGGGTTTGAGTCAATATATCAGCTATCTGTAGAAGACAGAAACTGCATAAGTGGTTCAGAATACTGTCGTAATAGTTGACTGCATTTTTTCTGCATGGTGCAAATAGAGCGAAGATTTTTTGCAGGTAAGTAGCTTGTTCGTTTTCCAATAAGAATACCGGTAGCTGATAGTGTCCCAAGTAGTGTGCCAGTTGTTCATATAGTGGCTGTCCGTCGGGTAAGCTATCAAAGAAAGTTGGTTTCAGATAGAGGAGCATGGACTGGAAGTGAGAACTCGTAGCCTGAATCATGCATTTTGTGCTGGGGGTAAGTGTAACTAAATGTGCAGGTTGAAGTTCGTAAGTCTGATATTCATCTGCCAGTTGGGCTGTTCCGTTTGTGACGAGAAGAAAGAAAAATCCTTCTTTCAATTCGGCTTTTCCGGTAGGAACCGATGAGGAGGTAAGTTCGCAGTAGCATGTGCTTTCAGTTCCGTTGCCATGTGTTTGTATGATTTCAAGTAGAGTCGGATTCATCGTATTTATTTTTGTGGATAAAATTAAGAGTTGTTTCGTTTTTGACCAAAATTAGTCTTCCTTTTATGAATAAGGAATGAAAAAAATAAGGGAACTTTGCGGCACTTTTGATAAAGAGAACAAGTATGAATAAATTTATGTGCCGGCGCTACCTGCTGTTTTGCGTATCTTTGTTTGTTAATGCACTGGGAATTGCCTTCATTACCAAAGCTGCATTAGGTACTTCGCCTATTACGAGTGTGACTTACGTATTGAGTATGTTCACTCCCTTTACCATTGGTCAGTGGACCATCCTGTTGAATCTTCTTTTTGTGATACTGGAATTGTTCTTAATGACACGTGAAGATTTGAAATCTGATTTGCGCATGTATCTTCTGCAGATTCCTATCTCTTTCAGCTTTGGTATGTTTATTGACCTTTGTATGCATTATATTCTTTTCTGGCTCAATCCCGTAGAATATGTGTATATGATTGTGGCCTTATTGATTGGATGTGTGATTTTAGCTGTAGGAATTGCACTTGAGGTAAAGGCCAATGCCGCGATGATGGCCGGAGAATATTTTGTAAAGGTCATTACCCGTCGGTTTCGCGGAGAGTTCGGTTATATAAAACTCGGATTTGACGTGACATTGGTAGCTATTGCTTGCTTGTTATCACTTGCTTTTATGTCGGGGGTGTACGGAGTGCGTGAAGGAACTGTGATTTCTGCCTTGGTAGTCGGTCCGATTGTGCATTTTGTAAGTCCGTATTACCGTTTCCTAGATAAATGGATTACAGATGCTTCTGTGCGGAACGTACCGGATTTTTCACAAGGGCAACATGTGGTTATTACTATAGCGCGTGAATATGGCAGTGGAGGGCATCTGCTGGGTGAAATGCTTTCCAAAGAATTGGGCATCAAACTTTATGATAAAGAATTCATACGTATGGCAGCCCAGCGGAGCGGGATGGATGAACAGTATATTGTGAAAAACGAGCAGTCCATTCCTTCCTTCTGGTTGAAGTGCATTCTTTCAAAAAATAGTGAGCAGCCATTGGAATCCAGCCTTTCTTCAGACGATGTATTATTTGTGTCGGAAAGTAAGATTATTCAGGAACTGGCCGCAAAGGAATCTTGTATCATTGTGGGACGCTGTGCCGACTTTGTATTGAAAGACTATCCGAAGGTGCTGAAACTGTTCTGTTATTCCGATTTGTCTCATTCTGTGACCCGTTGCGTGAGCGAATACGGTATTGCGAAAGAAAGTGCTGAAACGGAAATCAAGCGGGTGAATCGCAACCGCATTCATCACTATGAATACTATACGGGAGAGAAATGGGGAGAACCTCATCGGTATGATTTGATGCTGAATACCGGGGCTCTTGACTTGAAAACGGCTTGTCAGCTGGTGAGAGGAGTTTATCAGGGGTTAGAGAAGGCCTGATAAACCATTTCAGAAATTTGTGCGATAATGGCTTCCGTATCCTCCATGCTTTCCTGTGAGTCTTTGACAAAAACAACGAGGGTATAACGGTGACCATTAGGGAACTGTACAAATCCGGCATCGTTAATGGCAATGAGTTGTCCCGATGCGTTGCGGTCGCCAGTACCGGTTTTATGCCCTACGGTGACCTGCTTGTCTTGTAGAGGGTGGACTATTCTGCTTGTTCCAGTCTGACAGGTGACAAGGGCTTCTTTGATGAATTCCTGATGAGGTTTGTCGAATAAAGTCCGGGTAAGTAGAGCCTCGATGACTTCTGCGGTAGCCAGCGGAGTGCTCCAGTTTTCATAGCCAAGGTTCAGGTCCTGGTGCATGTCGTCTTCTGTGTATTGGATAGAAAAATCGTTGATTCCCAAACTACGGATATAACGGTCGGTCACCGCAGGACCTCCGGTAAATTTGAACAGGATGTCGCATGCATTATTGTCGCTTAAGTGGAGGGTGTATTCCATTAATTGCTTAAGTGAAAACTTTCCTCCGTGAGGGTACCGGTCTCTTAGCGGACTGTAAGTATTGGGCTGCAGGTCTGTGCTGTCTACGGTAAGCAAGGTATCAAAGGAGAGCTGATGTCTTTTACAGTAATCTCCCACAGCCAGTGCCTGATGTAATTTGAATACGCTCATCAACGGGTAGCGTCGGTTGTTCTCTATGGTGACAGTATCTTTTCCGTCTGCAATGATGGCTACTCCCACTTCAGCTTTTTGCTGTGAGATAAACTGATGAATATTGGTGTATAGTTCTTGAAAGCGATTGCCGGCCAATACATAGGCTGGAAATAGGATGAATAATAAGAGAATCAGACGGTTTGTTTTCATATTCGTACGGGGAAATTTATGATATTTCTATGTCTTCTTCGTGAAGAGAGGGGATGGAAAACAAAAAGAGACTATCTCCACGAGATGGTCTCTTTTCAAAATTCGTTTTCAGTAGATTATGCTTCAGCGCAAGGAATTACAGAAACATAGCTTCTGTCTTCGCGACCTTTCTTGAAACATACAGTACCATCTACCAATGCGTAAAGAGTGTGGTCACTACCCATACCTACGTTTTCACCCGGGTTGTGAACTGTTCCTCTTTGACGAACAATGATGTTACCAGCTTTGCAAGCTGAACCACCGAATATCTTTACGCCTAATCTCTTACTAGCTGATTCACGGCCGTTCTTAGAACTACCTACACCTTTCTTATGTGCCATTTTCTTCTACGTTTTTAATGATTAAGCAATAACTTGTTTGATTGTCAATTCAGTAAACTGCTGGCGATGACCGTTCAGTTTCTTGTAACCTTTTCTTCTCTTCTTGTGGAATACCAATACCTTGTCACCTTTTACCAAGTGAGAAGCTACTTCGCAAACCACTTTTGCACCGTCTACAGTAGGAGCACCTACAGTTACAGTACCGTTGTTGTCAACCAACAAGACTTTGTCAAATTCAACAGTTGCACCGTTTTCAGCATTCTGAATGTGGTGAACGAACAGTTTCTTGCCTTCTTCTGCTTTGAACTGCTGACCGTTAATTTCTACGATTACGTACATTTTTAAATAAATATTAAACGGGTTTCCTCCGTAAGGTGAGCTGTTCTCTGTAGCTACTTTTTTACCTACACGGACTAAAATCGGCTGCAAATTTACGGCTTTATATTTACATAACCAACTATTTATCTGAAAAAAACGGATATATTTCCTATTTTTTTATCAGTGGAAGTAAATCGGGGAAAATGGCTGTGTGCGGATAGGCTGCCAGCTCTTCGCGAGTGGTCATTCCGTGAAGGATACCGGCAAAGTCAACTCCTGCATTTTGGGCGGTTTCCGCATCGACGGTGCTGTCGCCGAGGTAGAGAATCTGCTCTTTCGGGCAGTTCAGGCGGGAAGCGGCCTGCAGCAGACCTTCAGGTGAGGGTTTGGCTTCTTTCACGTCTTCTCCTCCCACGATGATGTCAATGAATTCTTCGGGGAATATTTTCCCCATCAGCTCCATGATGCGGTAGCGGTACTTGGTGGAGATGATGCCGATACGGGCTCCATTGGCTTTCAGGGCGCGTAACACTTCTTCCGTTTCCGGGAAAAGTACGGTATTGGCCGTCATGTGCTGGTCGGCTTCCTTGACATATTCTTTTCGGAATGTCTCCAGCGTGTCTGCATCGGTTATTCCGGTCATGATGGAAAAGGAATCAACCAGTGTCTTTCCGATGGTACGTTTGATAGAAAGGTCGTCCACCTGATGGAATCCATGGCGTTCGAGTACATTTCTGTAGCACATCACAATTCCCTTGGAAGAATTGGCCAAGGTATAGTCAAAGTCAAATAAGTAGGCTTGGTAAGATTTCATACGATTTTACTTTATATAATAAGGTATATGTTCTATATCTAAAAGTGACTGCTTGCGCGAGATGCCGCCGGCGTATCCGGTCAGGCTTCCATTGCTTCCTACTATGCGGTGGCAGGGAATCAGGATGCTGATGGGATTGTGTCCGATGGCATTGCCTACAGCTTGTGCTGCCATGTGAGGCCGTCCTAAACGGCGGGCGGTTTCCATGGCTATATCTTTGTAGGTACGGGTTTCTCCGTAAGGAATGGTGGATAAGATTTGCCAGACGGTCTGCTGAAAATGAGTGCCGGAAGGTTGCAGGGGAGGGCAGAAATCGGGTTGTTGGCCGGAGAAATAAACATCGAGCCATTGCCGTGTTTGAAGCAGCAACGGAGTTTCCTTCGTCATGGCCTCTTCTTTCAGTCCGTGACCGAAATATTTTTGTCCGTCGAACCAGAGGCCGCAAAGTCCGCTTTCCGTGGCAGCCAGTGTGATTCCTCCCAACGGAGAATCATAGTGACAGGTGAAAGTCATTTTCAACAGTATTTTTGAGGTGAAAGAGTAGAAAAATGATACGGTTTACCGTCCCGAAAAAACGCCTTTGCGTTTAGCTAAAAACGTAAGTGCGTTTTAAGTAAAACGCAAGTACGTTTTGGTTCAAACGCAAGGGCGTTTAAGATAAAACGTAAAGGCGTTTTTGAGAAGGCGTCCTTACGTTTCTTTTACCCTCTTATTCCATGGGCTGATAATTCTTGGCAAGTCCTCCTTCACTCGTTTCCTTGTACAAGGATGGGAGGTCGTGTCCGGTCTGCTTCATTACCTCTACCACCTTGTCGAATGATACCCGGTGATGCCCGTCGGTAAAGGCTGAATAGATATTCGCATCGAGTGCACGTGCGGCAGCATACGCATTACGTTCTATACAAGGAATTTGTACCAGTCCGCATACCGGGTCGCATGTCATACCCAAGTGATGTTCCAGTCCCATTTCGGCTGCATATTCTATCTGGGCCGGACTGCCTCCGAACAACTGGCTGGCCGCTGCAGATGCCATGGAACAAGCTACTCCCACTTCGGCCTGGCATCCGGCTTCAGCTCCCGAAATAGAAGCATTGTGCTTGACGATGTTTCCCACCAGTCCGGCAGTCGCTAATGCCCGCAAGATACGTGCGTCGCTGAAGTCGCGGCTTTTCTGCAGGTGATACAAGACAGCCGGAACCACTCCGCAGGCTCCACAGGTCGGTGCGGTGACGATCTTTCCTCCGGAAGCATTTTCCTCACTGACAGCCAGTGCGTATGCGAATACCAGTCCGCGTGAGCGAAGAGAGTCTTTATAGCCTTTCGAACGAATGTAATAAGCCGATGCCTTGCGGCGTAGATTTAACGGGCCGGGCAATACACCTTCGGCATCCAGTCCGCGATGGATGGCGGCTTTCATGGTCTCCCATACCTCTGCCAGAAAATCCCATATCTCCGGACCTTCGCATTGCTCCACGTATTCCCAGTAGCTGCGTCCGGTGTGTTCGCACCAGTACAAAATCTGACTCATGGTATTCATGTTGTAAATATCGTTGGTGGCTGTGCGGTCATGTCCTTCTTCGGCCAATGCACCACCTCCTACACTGAATACGGTCCATTCGTCCAGCTTTTTCTTCTGTGCATCGAAAGCCTTGAAAGTCATTCCGTTCGGGTGGAAAGGAAAGAAAATATGTGGTTTCCAGAGAATTTCTACGGGAGCGTGAGGTTGCAGGGTATCCAAAATAGCTACATCGGTCATGTGACCACGTCCTGTGGCAGCCAGACTGCCATACAGAGTTACTTCGAATGAGGCAGCCTCCGGATTACGGGCAAGAAATTGTTCGGCAGCTTTGCGGGGCCCCATGGTATGGCTGCTGGACGGCCCCGTGCCGATGCGATATAATTCTCTGATTGATTTCATACTAAAAAATAGGTATAAGTTTTCTGCAAAGATACGCAATAATCGCATATATGTGCAGAAATCCCGTAGGGTTTATTTTAAATCCACCACGGTGATGCCTGCGCCGCCAAACTGTACGTGTTCATCCTGGAAATGGGCTACTCCCGGTACGGTAGCCAGGTATTGCCGGATGAGGGTGCGCAGAATACCTGTACCCGTACCGTGCAGGATGCGTACGCGGCTGACTCCTACCAAGATAGCATCATCGATGAAATAGGTGACTGCCTGTATGGCTTCGTCTCCGCGCATACCTCTGACATCGATGTCCTGCTTGAAATTCAGTTTCTTTTCGTACATCCGGTCTTGGGTTTCGCTGCTAACAAAAGTTGCTTTGTTAGATAACGGGGCAGCCTTCGGTGCATCCGTCCGTTCCAGTCGGTCGGCTTTCACGTTTGTTTTCATCAGTCCGAACATGACCACGGCATTCTTTCCGCTGATTTCCATGACTTGTCCCACACTGGTCTGTCCCTTGATGCGCACATAGTCTCCCGCTTCAATGGGGCGTACCTTAGGAGCAACCGGAGTTTCAGGAGCATTGGCTTGTTGCGCTTTCTTGTCTTTTTTGCGCTCCTGCTTTTCGCGGAGTTTTTCCATCTTGCGCGCGATTTTCTCTTCCAAAGCCGCCTTTTCCAGGTTTTCTACCTGCTGCTTGAAGTCGGTCAGTTCCTGACGTGCCGTGCGGGTACGTTCCTTTTCAGCCTGCGCTTCCTTGATGGTACGAATGGTATTTTCGATTTTGGCATTCGATTCTTGCAACAACCGTTCTGCCTCTTCTTTGGCTTTCTTCAGGATTTCCTTGCGGCTGCGTTCCAGCTCCTGTATTTCCTGTTCGTAACGGGCGATGGTATCTTCCATCTGTTTTTCCCGCTTGCGTATGTTCTGACGCTTGGTTTCCCAGTAACGCTTGTCGCGTACAATATCCTGCAGGTATTTGTCGCTCTGGATGTATTCACTTCCCACAATTTCCGATGCGTCAGCAATAACCTCTTCCGGCAAACCGATTTTACGGGCAATCTCTACGGCAAACGAACTTCCCGGATTACCAATCTGCAACTGGAACAGCGCCCGCATCTCGTGGCGGTCGTACAACATGGCTCCGTTTACCACTCCTTCGTGATCTTCGGCAAAATGCTTCAGGTTCTGGTAGTGAGTGGTAATCACGCCGAACGTACCTTTCAGGTTGAAGCGTTTCAGTACGGCTTCGGCAATGGCACCGCCAATCTGTGGCTCCGTACCTCCTCCGAACTCATCGATAAGGATGAGACTTTCGCCGTTGCATGATTTCAGCATCATCTTCATGTTGGTCAGATGCGAAGAATAGGTACTCAGGTCGTCTTCAATACTCTGCTCATCACCAATATCAATAAATATGTGGCTGAATATACCGGCATGGCTCCGTTCGTGCATGGACACTAACATACCGCATTGCAGCATGTATTGCAGCAGTCCCACGGTTTTCAGGCAGACAGATTTACCACCAGCGTTCGGTCCGGAAATAAGCAGGATGCGCTTGTCGCGTGTCAGAATAATGTCCAGCGGCACTACTTTCTTGTCATGCTTGGCCAGCGACATTTGCAGAAGCGGGTGCACAGCCTGAAACCAGTCGACAATCTGCTTGTTCTCAAACGACGGTTTCAATCCTTTTATATCTATACCGAACAAAGCTTTGGCACGGATGAAATCGATTTCTGCCAAAAATTCGTACGAGGAGAGTAAGGCCGGAACTTGCGGGCGTACCGTAGCCGAGAATTCCGTCAGGATGCGGATGATTTCACGGCGCTCTTCTCCTTCCAGCTCCCGGATGCGGTTATTGGCTTCCACCACTTCTGCCGGTTCAATAAATACAGTCTTTCCAGTGGCTGATTCATCGTGTACAATACCTCTGATTTTGCGCTTCATGCCGGGAGCAACCGGGATGACCAGGCGTCCGTCGCGCATGGTAGGAGTAACATCCTTGTCTACATACCCTTCCGATTGTGCAGCACGAAGAATACTGTTCAGGCTGCGTGATATGCTTCCCGTAGTAGCCGAGAGTTCCCGGCGGATGCGCAGAAGTTCCGCAGAAGCATTGTCCTTTATCTTTCCGAACTTGTCCAGGATGCTGTCGATACGTGCGATAAGTTGGGGGAATACTAAAATATCTCCCGCCAGTTCGCGCAAGGCAGGATAAGGAGAATTTTCCGTTTCCTCTTCTTCGTCAGATTGCTGAAGGAATCGTACAATGTCGCGAATGGTTTCCAGTGAACGGCGAAGGTCGAACAGCTCTTGTTCGTCCATATACATACCTTCCACACGGATACGTTTCAAAGAAGGACGTACATCAAAGAAATATTGTGCCGGAAAATCTTCCTCTTCCTGCGTAATCCGCACAAATTCAACCACCTGCTCCAGGCGTTGGTTGATTTCATCGTAATTGTCCGAAAAAGTCATTTCGTCCACTCGTTCTTCGCCTAATGTACTCAGGCACTTGCCTTTCAGCAGTTGTCGTATCTGGTCGAATCCAATCTTCTGTTCGAAATTATGAGGGTATATCATGGCTTGTTAGTTTCGTTTTTTCTGCCTGCAAAGGTACGACAATGAAAAAAAATAATCAAAAAAGGCGGTAAATATTTGCAGATTTCAAAATAATGCGTACCTTTGCATCGCCTTTGAAAAAACAAGGCAACTCTCACGAAGAGTTCTGGAGAGGTGGCAGAGTGGTCGATTGCGGCGGTCTTGAAAACCGTTGTACCGCGA
>ENA-ORTY01004304-ORTY01004304.1-human-gut-metagenome-genome-assembly--contig:-NODE-4304-length-11277-cov-14.584744_pt1 | contig 11277 bp, 6 predicted proteins | sample MGYA00241917_ERZ509198 | MGnify/ENA primary metagenome ERZ509198 (study PRJEB26280, sample SAMEA2338857) | human gut metagenome | biome: human gut; feature: human-associated habitat; material: faeces...
TGTTGCTCAGGAACTTATAAATAAAGTTAAATTATAGTGTTGCGGAATTAAGGTAGGTTTCTTTTCCGTCGATATAGAGCGCATAACTATCACCCATTCCTATTATCTTAATGCCGTTCTCTACAGAAGGAGAGCAAGCAAAAAAGAAAAGAGAGAACAAACAACAAACCTTATTAAATATTTTTTCCATTCTCCTAAATTTTAATGACTACTTTTTCTGAAACACACGTATATAATCTATAACACATGTAACAGGTAGTGCAGACTCATCAACTCCCTGCATACCACCCCAGCTACCTCCCCAGGCAAGGTTAAAAATAATATAATATGGTTTATCATATGGCCAATTGACCACCCCTTTATTATCATTATCATAAGTGAGTTGAACTTTACCATCCACATAAGTGGTAATATTTTGTGCAGTCCATTCTATGGCGTAAGTATGGAATTCTCCTTCAGCTTTCTCAATCGTCATAGCATGAGTCACTTGTGTGCCGTTAGTATGATTATGTCCTTCAGCATGAAGACTGGAAGACACTTCATTAGGTACCACACCTACTTCTTCCATAATATCTATTTCGCCACATTTTGGCCATCCCTCCTTATTCCAATCTACATTACAAGGCATCATCCAAAATGCCGGCCAAGTCCCCTTACCCTTAGGCAACATCATGCGAGCTTCAATGTATCCATACTGCCAGCCCTCCGATTCATGGGCATAGACACGACCGGAATATATCTTTCCATCATCTCCTTTAAAACAATGAATACGTAACTTCCCATCTGACAATTCTGTCACCCGCTTGCCATTGACTACTCCATCCACATAATTTTGGAGTTCATTGTTTACCCAACCTGCATTCTGCACTTCATGTCTCCAATGAGTGGCATTGAGCTCTGTACCTTCAGTAAACTCATCATGCCAAACTAATTCATATCCTTCACGTTCTGGTATGGCAGTAATTCCAGCACCCTCTTGAATGACAAAAAACATTCGTTTTTGTCCCTCTCCTGTCACCGCCATTGTAGCCGTACGGCTTGTCAAACTAGTATTGGCGGTATAAGCAACAATCACGCGTGCTTTATCGCGACTCACAGTCACCCAATCCGCATCAGATTGGACAGTCCAATCATCACTGTCATACACCGTCACCTCAGCATTACCTGCTCCTGAAGTACAAAGTACCTCTTGTACAGAAAATCTGATTCCACCTTTCTGCTTTACCTGCACATATTCACTTTGGGTGCCGGAAGTCACAGTTATCCTTCCATACCGCTCGGCATCCTTGTTCTCCTTTACGGTTACTTTAATTACTCCTTCCTTGCTTTCCCCATTTTCCAGAGTAAGGCTTATCCATCCATCTGTAGAATGAGCAGTCCATCCCTCGCTTGTCGTTGTTACCTTTATCTCATAAGTGTCTTCTAAAGCCATAGCATCCAAGACTGACGGTAATACAGACAGCTTCACTTCATTCGGAGTTTCGGGTATATCCGGTGTTCCAGAAGGTATTGAACCTTCATCTCCACCACCACAGGCCAGTAACAAGCCAGCCATACATAAAAGAGAAAATAGAGACATATTTTTCATTATATGTATTTTAGACAAAAGCCACTTCTCTCCGGTAAGTTCATGCCAGAAAGAAGTAGCTTTCGTATACAGTTAATTACTTCTTAATTATAGTGATATTAGCAATTACGAAATCAACACCAGCTTCACAACCACCAAAATCATAAATCAATTTTACAGGAGACGCAGCACCTTTAGCAAACTTACAATCTGCAAACTTAATAACCTGCAATTTTCCAGCCTTCAATTGAACATCATTCTTATAAAAGGCCTGATTATCATCGTCATCTATTTGACAAAGTTTCACTGTCACACGGCTATCTGCAGTTGCCATTACCACACAAGAGAAATCAAACACATCATCAGCTGAAAAACCAAGTGATGTTGTATTAAACACATTCTGTGCCTGCCACTCTGCAGCAGTAGCAGAGTTAGACGTAATAGTATATATACGACCATTAGCCTCGAATCCAGGATCACCAATCTGAGCCCAGCCTGCATCTGCCCACCAGAAAGACATTTCAAAAGCTTGAGTATCGTCTATGGCTTTCCAGATATTATCAGCTGAATTATAATCCAACGGAATGACATTTGCATCATTATGCTCTGTTATAAAAAAGTTCTTAACAGTAAATACTGTACCTTCTGGTGCACCCGCAAAGTCAAAAGCCACTTTGAGATTTCCATCAAATCCGACACAGCCAGTTAAAGCTATTACATTATTTCCCTTATGTAACGGGAATATATTTTCGGTAAAGAACGTACCATCATCACCTTCTTTCTGTGGCTTGACCGTCGCACCAACGCCATCCACACTCGAATTAATCACAACAGAGAAGTCGTAAGTCTTACCTGCCGACAGTACGATACCCGTATTTTCAACCTGCATCTGCGCCTGCCATCTCTCAGAACCACAGCCATTCATTGTAAAAGTAATGCCCGTTGCCACATCTCCTTCATTGTCCGGATCTGCTATCTGAGTCCAACTGCCATCTGCAAACCAAAAACGAAGCGTTGCTGACGTACCCTCAAAGAGATTTGTTCCTGCCGTAAAACCAAGCCATTCAGTCGGATCATCTGTAGGAGCATTAGGATCTACCCAATTTTCAGTTACTTCGATATTATGAGAAAGTACCTTTTGATCGCAAGCAGAAAATGCATACAAATAAACCGGATAACTACCTTTCTTCTTAAATTGGCAAGTGATGGAAGCGCCAACGGCAAACTCTTCTAATTTCTTACCATCAGTACTGATAAAATAACGAATATCATCCAAGTCTTGTGAAGAGTTAGTAATAGTATAAGTATTATCCGCTCCTTCACTAACTGTCAGCGACAAAGCATCTTGAGAAACGACAGAGCCTCCCAAACTATGGTCATCACTGTCCATTGGGGCACAAGACGATATCCCCATAATAGCCATGCTCAATGCAAAAAAGCCATATAATAGATTCTTTTTCATAATGATTCCTTTATTGATAGATGATTAATAACCTTCATTCTGTTTCAATTCAAATTCAGTTCCCTTAGTAGCATCAATATCACCTTGCGGAATAGCTACGTATTTATTGTGAGATTTCCAAGTACGCGCACTATTTATTCCCGGTACATTGCCTACGTTCAACACCTCTGTGATACCCCAACGAACTACATCATAATAACGGTGTCCTTCACCAACAAATTCATAATGATTCTCATTGATAATATTCTGTTTGTTCACTGCAACACGGTGGTTAGTATCACCAAACGCGCGGTCACGAACCATATCTAAGCATTGCTGTGCAGAAATACCTTTCTGTTCAGCCACACCTTCCACTCCTACAAGTTCAGCATATGCCAATAAAGTCTCGGCATAACGGAAAATACGCAAATTATTACAATAATTTAAAGCTATAGTACCCGTCGGTTTATGATAACCCTTGCGAGCCGCATATTTTGCCAACCAGAATCCCGTATCCTGAAAACGAATAACATAAGAACCTCCTGACGCAATTTCCACTTTGTCACCCACATTACCACCAGTACCTTTACCACGATAATCACGGATAGAGGCCTCGCGACGAGTATCACCAGCAGCAAACATTTCATAGGTTTCTTCACGCACCGGTCCAAATCCCCATCCGTCTTCGTAAGTATTAGTAGGATCACTCAAAGTACTTGGTGAAATGTAAGCCGGAAGATTGGTACCACCAGTAGCCCACTGATTTCCCCAGTCCTTACCTTCACCAATGTGATTGGCTTCAAAAATAGATTCTTTGTTGAATTCGCCTTCATCTACCCAAATATCAGCATACTTAGAAGTCAATTCAAACTCACCACTGGCAATAATCTCAGCCAATCCACTGGCTGCTTCCGCATATTTAGCATTATCTTTCTGATACATGACAACACGAGCTTTCAACATCAAGGCAGCAGCAAGACTAGCACGTCCGCTATTCGCTCCACCATTTGTAGAATACTTCACTCCAGCTTCTTTAAAGCTAGCGATAGAAGCGTCCACATCCTTGATAATTTGAGCATATACCTCATCCGGACTCAGTTGCGGACCAACATAGGGAGGTTCATACAATGTTTCCTGGAAAGGCACAGAGCCAAAACTTCTCCACAACATATAGAGATAATAGGCACGCAGGAAAAATCCTTCACCACGGTACTGTGAAATAAGTTTCAACTCTGCAGGGTTGTTTGTCGTAGCAGTCTCACAAAGTCCCAAAGCACTATTTACTCGAGTAATGCCAGAAGTATAAATATTCCAAGTACCATGCAATGTGCTATTACCCGTAGTAGTAAACATCGACACATTCAAGTTCATACCTGACATACCATCTTGAGCATCACCACCACCTTTCCAAAGATCATCGCTTTGAATGTCACCAATATAAACAGATGATTCATAAGAACCGCCTGCGTATGAATCCAACAAGAGAATTTGATAAGCTGCTGCTAGACCAGAGTTAATATTCATCGGGTCACCTGCTGCTCCAGCAGCACCCTTTGACGCCGGATCAGGATTTAAGAAACTATCGCCGCAAGAGGTCAAGGTCATGCCTGATGCCAAAACTGCCGCTACTATATAGAATTTAAATTTGTTCATAATCTGATTAATTTTAATGTTTAGAATGTGATGTTAGCTCCTACTGTAATTGTACGAGATTGTGGATAGATACCCTTGTCTACACCCAACGTGGTATAACCACCAGATGCCAGTTCAGGATCAAATCCTTCATAACCAGTAATGGTAATCAAGTTCTCAGCTCCCACATAAAGACGCAAGCGCTGAATAGAAGCTTTGCGAGTAAGAGTTGCAGGAAGCGTATAACCAATCTGAGCATTCTTCAAACGGAGATAAGAACCGTCGTGAATATAAAGGTCAGAAGAAGTCCAGTTTCCATTAGGATTGGCAGAAGTCATCCGAGGAATACGATTCGAAGTACCCTCCCCATGCCAACGGTCCATAATCCAAGAAGGACGGTTCATAGCTGGAACATCACCACGTTGCGCAAAATCAAATACATCATTACCCAAAGTCCCTTGGAAAGAAAGACTCAAATCGAAGCCTTTCCACTCTGCACCAAGCGAGAAACCGAAGGTCCAATCAGGCATACCTTTACCAATTTTAGTACGGTCTTGGTCATTGATAACACCATCACTAGTAACATCCACGAAACGAACATCACCTGGTCGTGCATTAGGTTGCAAGAGCTCGCCATCTTTATTCACATAACTGTTCACTTCATCCCAATTCTGGAAAATACCATCTGTCTTACGACCGTAAAAATAAGGCCATACCTCTCCGTTCTTGGCATGTACATAATCACCTACACCAGAAGCACCTGCACTCTCGTAATTCTGTTCACCAGAAGCATTACCCAAATCCAACAGTTTGTTTCTCGAATAAGACCAGTTAGTATTAACCCAATAAGAGAAATCTTTGATATTATCCTTCCAGCCGAGTTCCATTTCAATACCCCAGTTCTCCATAGAGCCTAAATTACCCCAAGGTTTGCTTTGACCAATATAAGTAGGAACCGGCATTTCTGCTAACATATCCGTTGTCTTTTTATAGTAATAGTCAAATCCAAAACTCAAACGCTGATTGAGGAAACGCATGTCTATACCAAAGTCTGTTTGTGTGGAGGTTTCCCATTTGATATCAGGATTAGCAGCAGCAGCCGGAGAAGTACCATATATCATCGCGCCACCATTTTCACCAGGTTTCGTAAAATCATTCATATTAGGTTTATAACTTCCACCAAAATAATAGTTTTGGCCACCACTCATCAAGGCACGATAACGGAAATCACCGATAGACTCATTACCATTCTGCCCCCATGAAAAACGGAATTTCAAAACATCAAACCACTCAGGTTTCATTTTTGCCAAATAAGGTTCATTCCAAACATTCCAACCTAATGAGAAGGACGGAAATACACCCCACTTATTGTTGGCACCGAAATGTGAAGAACCATCACGACGAACTGTCACCTGTAACATATAACGTTCAGCAAAGTTATAATCTATACGTCCGAAATAAGAGGCAATAGAAGTATGAGTTGCATCACCTATTCCACCCCATAAAATAGATTCTGTTTCAGCAGCTGTAGCAGATCCGATATTAGCATGAATAGGATTCAAATCAAACAAATCAAAATCTTTACCACCAATATTACGTGAACGATAGCGAGCAGCAGATTGTCCCAATACAACAGAAACATTATGCTTTTCAGCGAAAGTCTGATTATAAGAGAAATAATTTTCTGTCTGCCAACGCATACCACGGTTCATCTCACTTTGAACCCAGCTAGCATCTGTATGGGTCATTGTACCCAGATAATCGGGATAGCCATAACCGTCATACCCCCAGAAAGCCAAATCCACACCATAACTAGAACGGAATTTTAAGCCGGGGAGAATATTCAGCTCAGCATAAAATGTACCCACTATTTTATCTGAATTATTACGTCCCAATGTCGGTCTATTTAATTGTGCAACCGGATTGGTCAATTCTTGGAAACCTGAAGGCGGCAAAGAAAGCACTTTACCATCTTTCACAATAGCATTGGGATAGCTAGCAAGGATTGACTCTCCTTCTTCCTCAGAAGCATAAACCGGAACTAATGGAGAAAATGCAATAGCACTACCTAAAATAGAACCATACTCAGAGTTAGCTTCAACACTGGTTGAATGGTCACGAGTATAACCAAGGTTTACACCTACCGTAACTGCATTCAGATATTTACGATCTTCAACCTCGAATACTTTATAAGTAGAGTTACTACGAACAGACAAACGTTCATAATTGGAACGTCCATAATTACCGCCAACAATACCTTCTTGATTGAAATAACCCAAAGAAAGAAAATACGTCATTTTGTCATTACCACCATTAATACTCAGCTGATGTTGTTGAACTGGAGCATCGTAGTTGAAAACTTCATCCTGCCAATCTGTATCTACCATATTATTAGCAATATCCGCTGCTGAATAACGAGGAGCATTACCATCATTTATCTGCATTTCATTCATGATAGTCATATATTCATGAGCATTCAACACGGCTTTCTTTTTCCAAGGATTCTGCCAGCCATAACTGAAGTCATAGCTCACGGTAGTCTTTCCCTTACTACCAGACTTTGTGGTCACCAGAACCACACCGTTAGCGGCACGGGCACCATAGATAGCTGCAGAAGCAGCATCTTTCAAAATTTCAATGGATGCAATATCAGTAGGATTCAAATAATTAATTCCACCACCGACAGGCATGCCATCCACAATATATAACGGATCAGAATTATTAACCGTACCAATACCACGAATACGCACCTTAGAATCAGAATTAGGCTGACCGGATGATTGTGTGATCTGCACACCAGAAACTTTACCTTTTAAAGCATCTTCCACACGCGAAGGCTTCGTCAAATTCAATTCATCAGCTCCAACCTTGCTGATAGCAGCCGTCACAACAGATTTCTTCTGTACGCCGTAGCCCACAACAACCACTTCATCTAGTGTCTCAGTGTCTTCCTGAAGAATAATTTTTAAAGATCTCTGGCCATTTACCGCTACTTCTTGTGACTTAAAACCAATATAGGTAATAGAAAGTGTTGCGTCGGCAGGAACCGACAATGTAAAATTACCGTCCAAATCAGTAATTCCACCATTGGTAGTTCCTTTAACTACCACATTTACTCCAGGCAACGGTTCATTATCCGAACCGCTTACCACTGTACCTTTTACCTGTATATTTTGGGCATATACAGAAGCCAAGGTAAAGCTTAACAGAAATAAAACTGATAATAACTTTTTCATAAGTTTTACTAAATTAAGATTAACGTTTCTCGGTTTTGTTCTCAATCGAACAGTGCAAACATAGAGTAAAATGCAATAAAACAAATAAAAAACAATCATTCTTAAATACGTCAAATCTGAAATTCAAATACGTTATCAATACGTCATCAGCAAATAACTTACTAATAATCAATAATTAATATATACTTTTAAGTATTACGTCACAACATGTTATATAACACAAAAGGGAGAAATTTAACATTCCTCCCTTTCATACTCTTCCTTCTTTTAAAGGAAGTTAATATCTAAAGGCTACAGTTTATTGCTTAAATAATCCGTCAAACTATCCTCTCTCTCTAAAGCGAACTTCTTACGAAGACGATAACGGATTGTTTCAACTCCACGAACCGAAATGTTCAGCAGAGGTGCTATTTCTTTCGTGGAAAGATTCATCTTTAGATAAGCGCACATCATGCGTTCGTTGTGGGAAAGTTCAGGATGCTTGGCATGAAGACGTTTCATAAAATTGTTATGTATCAAATCGAACTGGTCTTCAATACGCTTCAAAACCTCATCACTCTGTATATTACCGTCTATTTTATTATTAATAAGTATGAGTTGCTGTTTTCCTTCCCGAGCCCCCTCACCCTTCAGCAAGGCGGATACTTTAAGTATCTCTGACTTGATTTCAGTCAGCATTTCATTCTTACGGACAAAGTTTATCATCAGATTGGCCATTTCCTGACTCTTATGTTGCAAATCGTATTCCAATTTTTCTTTCTCCAGCTGCATAATCTGCTTTTCCTGACGGGCTTTCTCCTCTTCGTACTCCCTTTCCATATCGTGCAACTCTTTATCTTTCTCGATTACCGCCTGCTGTTTCTTCCGTTTCACACGGACATCATCCCAACGATAGACATACCATAAGGCAAGCAAAGCCAAGATGATATAACAAACGTATGCAGCAGCACTACGATACCACGGCGGAAGTATACGGAAAGCAATTGTATCCGATGATGTCGTACCGTCAGGAAAGACCGCCTTAACTTCAAACGTATATTCACCTTCCGACAGATTACTATACTCTTTGGTGCGTACCGTTGTAAAATCGGACCAGCTCCCCTTATTCAGACGATATTGAAAACGGACATCATCTCCTACCGCAAAGAAAGAAAGGGCATAGTCAAAACGAACGGAATTCATGGAATAAGCTATCACCGGAACCGGCTTCTCTCCTAAAAAGTTTGCGGTATATACCAATGAATCCTTGGGATAAGACAGATACATGTTCCTTATATATAAGGAATGGCTACGATCCTGACGCTCCCTTACGGCCGGGATACTGAACAAAGCGAAACCTCCTTCATTAGGAACCACCATCAGCGAATCTGAAAGAGGAATAATCGTTTCAAAACCGGGTACCAGTTCAATCAGCGATTGCTGGATGGGATTAATGCTTGTATTCGCCCCCCGCTTATAGGTACCCAGATTGGCAATACAGATTTCGTGAGGGCTCAAACTTATCAACTTATCGTGATACTCCAAGATATGCGAATAGGCCGTGGTGCCATTCAAAAGGTTGTTCATATCCGGACAAGGCTCCATGACATCTTTATGAGGATTATGCTTATAGATTCCCCGGGGAGTGGCAAAATACACCCGGTCTTCTATCTTCGCTATATACATATCACGTCCTACCGGGAAACCATCCTTCGCGCTATATTCCTTTATACGGACAGCTTTTGTCAAATCATTATCCAAATCCACACGGGTAACGTGGTCTGTATTATACACCCAAATCACCTTATCACTTTCCTGCTCAAAAAGACGGCAAGAATCGTTCACACCCTCAATCTTGCCAACCACCTGCCATTCTCCATTCTTTTTCCCAACCAAATAAATACCGTTATATACCCCGACATACATAAGGTCCGTACGTCCTGCCACAAGCTGGCAACACCAGACGCCGGTAATGTCCGTCACACGTTTTACGGAAGTCCCATTGATAAGGAAAATACCACGGTCGTGCAGACAGAAGAGTTCATCACCTATACGGCAAAGGTTCCAGACCTGTCCGCTAGATTGGGGCATCGGACGGATATCCGGCAAATCGCCGTTCATCTGTACCGGATAAGAAGTGTAATACAGCCCCCGATTGGTGCCTAAATAAAGATAGCCGCCTTCTACCGCCGCCGTATATCCCGTGCCGTAAGAATAAGGATAGGAATAGAGATTCGTAAAAGGAGAACTCAGACAGACGTAGTCAATGCCGCTATCCAGACCGGCCCAGAGGTTTCCGGTCGTATCGAAGGAGACAGAAAGCACCGTATTGTTACGCAAGCCGTTGTTCTCATTGAAATATTTCAGTTGCATGGTGCTGCAATCCACCAGTACCAATCCTTTATGAATGGTTCCCAAGGCAATCTTATCATCCTTTTTGGCCACGCAAAAGACTTCATTCTCACGCATAAACTCTTCGGCACCGGTGATAAACGGTTCCATCGTACGCCCGTCACAATAGTAAAGTCCGTTGTATGCAGTCACCACCAGAACACCTTTCTTATAAGGTATAATGCCACGAATACGTTTGGAAGCCAACGCATCAGCACCCTGAAGAGGAAAAAAAGTGTTTCCAACCAAAAGCCATACGCCCCTGTCCGTACCGATATAAAGAATACCATTGACCATATTGGAACAGTCTATCTTGGCATTCATTTCAATGGCGGTATATTTTCCGTTCAGGTACTTCACCACGCACCCGTCCCCTTGGAAATACAAGATATTGTCAGTCTCATGGATGCCCCACACGTTTCCAAGAAAACGAACGGAACTCTCCAAAGTATCGGACATGCAATGATAGGCCAAAGAACCGTCCGCATCCGGTTCATAATAGCCGAACTCATTGATGCCCCCCACATAAATTCTTTTTTGGGTGGCAGAAGCCAGAACGGAACGCACATCGGAAGCATTGTTCAATGGAAACACGTTCCAGACATTGCCATCAAATTGCACCATACCGTTCTTGTTGGCGAAATATACCCACTTGTCATCATAGGGTGCTATCTGCCAAGTCTGGGTCCCCTTGCCATAAACACTTTTATCAAAATTGACGATAAAGCTATTCCAGCCGGCAATTGCTTCGACCAAAGGGAGAAAAAGAAAAAGGCAGAAAAAAAGGTAGAATGACAATATGTGTTTGTTCATGCGTATAATGACTATATAGTTAGTTGCACAAAAATAATGCTTATTTTCAAGGTAGCGCACAATAGCCTATCAGTTTTTTCGTCCCCGATTATTATTTTCTTCTCGAATGGCAATCTTTTGCATTACTATACTTTAGATTCCGGTATACTAAGAAGTATTCGTCCGACAGTTGTTGAATTATCGTCCGACAGCTGTCGGACGATAATTCAACAACTGTC
>ENA-ORTY01004305-ORTY01004305.1-human-gut-metagenome-genome-assembly--contig:-NODE-4305-length-11276-cov-4.269673_pt1 | contig 11276 bp, 9 predicted proteins | sample MGYA00241917_ERZ509198 | MGnify/ENA primary metagenome ERZ509198 (study PRJEB26280, sample SAMEA2338857) | human gut metagenome | biome: human gut; feature: human-associated habitat; material: faeces...
ACCATCTCCGGGTCGAGCGCGGAGGTCGGCTCGTCGAACAGCAGCGCCTCCGGGTTCATCGCCAGCGCCCGCGCGATGGCGACGCGCTGCTTCTGACCGCCGGAGAGCTGGCGGGGCTTGGCGTTGATGTAGGGGGCCATGCCGACCTTTTCGAGATAGGTCATGGCCGCGGCGCGGGCCTCCTCACGGCCGCGGCGGAGCACCTTGACCTGCCCGGCCATGCAGTTTTCCAGCACGGTCATGTTGTTGAAGAGGTTGAACGACTGGAACACCATCCCGACATGCGAGCGGTACTTCGGCGCGTTGACGCCGCGCCCGGCGACGTCCTCGCCGTGATAGAGAATCTGCCCGCCGGTGGGCGTCTCGAGGAGGTTGATGCAGCGCAGGAGCGTGGACTTGCCGGAACCGGAGGCGCCGATGATGGAGATCACGTCGCCCTTTTCCACGGTGAAGTCGATATCGCGCAGCACCTCGTTGCTGCCGAAGCTCTTCGACAGGTGCCGGATTTCCAGAATATTCTCTGCCATGCTCAGTTCTCTCCTCTCTTGCCGCTTCTGCCGCGGCGCTCCGCGCGCAGCATCTCGCCGTATTCGCGGCTCTGCTCGTCGAAGGGCGTGCCTCGGTCGGGGTAGCTGTACGTCCCCGCCGTCATGGTCAGCGCGTCGGCCTGCACCAGCTCATAGCTGTCGGGGCCGTCCATGCGCCGCTCCACGAGACGGAGAATCAGCGACGCGATCAGCGTCATCGTCAGATAGCCGACCATCTCGATCACGGCGGATGGGAAGTACATGTTGTTCACGCCCGTGATATACTTGTGCGCCGCGAAGAACTCCGTGAAGCTGATGATGAACATCACGGACGTGTCCTTGACGTTGATGATGAAGTTGTTGCCGATCTGCGGCATGATGTTGCGCAGCGCCTGCGGCATGATGACGCTCACCATCGTCTGCACATGTGTCATGCCGATGGCCTTCGCGCCCTCGGTCTGTCCGGGGTCGATGGAGATGATGCCGCCGCGGACGGACTCGGCCATATACGCGCCGGTGTTGATCGAGACGACGAGGATTGCCGCCGCCCAGATGTTGTCAAAGCGCAGGCCGCCGTCGGTGAAATACGGCAGACCGTAGTACACGAACACCGCCTGCAGCACCATGGGCGTTCCGCGGAACACCTCGACATAGACACGGATCACGATGCGCAGGAGCTTCAGCAGGAAGCGTTTGGGCAGGGGGTCGTTCTTCGTGTAGGGGATGGTGTTCAGCACGCCGCACACAAGGCCGATCACGCAGCCGATCGCCGTAGCGACCAGCGCGAGCACGAGCGTGTTCTTCACACCGTTGAGATATAAGACGTGGTACTTGTCCCACAGCAGGACGACGTCCTGACAAAGCTTTGTCAGCTTATCCATACGGAAGCTCCTTTCAGGCGGTGCGGCGGCCCCGCCGGGCCGCCGCGCATGGGGATAGCAGCGGAATTTACACCTCGGGCTGGATGGCGATGGCCTGATCCATGAGGGCGTTGAAGTCGTCGGGGGTCATCGTTTCGAGCACGCTGTTGATGGCGTCCTTGAGCGTGGTGTTGCCCTTTCTCACGGCGATGCCGATGTTGACCTCCTCGGCGCGCTTCTCCTCGGAGGGATACTGGAAGTCGCCGTCCGTGCCGGAGAAGTCGAGGATGACGAGGTTGTCGTCGCGGGCCGCGGCGGCCTTGGCCGTGGGCATATCGGTGCAGACGAAGTCGACCGTGCCGGTCTGCAGCTGCATGATCATCGCGGGGGCGCTGTCGGCGGGGGCGATGATGTTCGCGCCGGTGATCTGGGGCAGGCAGGAGTCATACCAGTTCGTGCCGGACTGGGAGGTGCATCTGCCGCCGGCGAGGTCGGCGATGGACTTGGCGTTCGCGTAGGGGCTGTCCTTCGTCGTCAGGCAGACGGTGTTGGCGTAGTAGTACGGGCCGGCCATGTCGACCTCGTTGAGGCGGTCGGCGGTCATGGACTGGCCGGCGATGTTCGCGTCCATGGAACCTGCCTGCACGGCGGGGGTCAGGGACTCCCACGCGCTCGAGACGATCTCGAGCTTCCAGCCGTTGGCCTCGCAGATCTTCTTGGCGATCATCACGTCATAGCCGTTGGCATAGGAGCCGGGGACGTTCGAGATGGGGACGGCGCCGTTGGAGTCGTCCATCTGCGTCCAGTTGTAGGGCGCGTAGGCGCACTCCATGCCGACGGTCAGCACGCCGTCCTCCACGCCGGTGGAGCCGGAAACGGAGGTCTGCGCGCCGTCGGAGCTGCTCTGCGAGCCGCAGGCGCACAGCGCCAGCGCCATGGCCAGCGACAGCAGCAGGGGGAGAATTCTCTTCATGTTCATGTCTTTCTTGTCCTTTCTGAGATGAAGTGTTCGGCGCTCTGTCCGCGCCGGGGACAAAAAAAGAACCGCCTTCGGAGGCGGTCCATGGAACATGTGAAGCAACGGCCCGCAGTAAAACGGGGTCGGCTCCATACAGCCATTGATAGCACTCCACAAAAACTTGTGACAGTCCGGCAGATGTTCTCTGCCGACCCAGCACCGGGCAAGCCAGGCCGCTTGTCCGGAACTTCGGCGGTCTCCCCTTTCTCCGACGGCGGCAGCCTGGCCTTGCCGACGGGTACTGATGAATCCCGCGCCTCTATCTCTCAGCGATTCAATTTTCGCGGCTCAGCATAGCACCGGGATCCGCGGCTGTCAACCGATTTTTCGCATCTGCAGAAATTTTTAGCAAAATATCAGAAAATCCGGCCGCCGTACCGTACGATTCTGTGGGGAATGGCGATGGAAATTACTGGAAGGGCCGCTCCGCGGAGCCCGCGGCAAACGCACCTAGTGTGCGGCAATTGTACGCACAATTCTTGCGTTTTTCCGCGCCGCATGGTACACTCTTAAGGAGAAAACAACGGCAGGCCGCGCCGTCCGCTTTGCGCGGCCCAGTTCAATACAAGGAGTCGGTTATCACATGAGCAAAATCATCGCTGACGCGCTTTTCCCCCACATCACGAAAACGCCCGCGGAGTTCGAGACAAAGTATCCGCCGCGCGCCGCCGCGTGCACCACGCGCTTCGCCCCCAGCCCCACGGGCTTCATGCACATCGGCGGGCTGTATACGGCGCTGCTGAACTGTCTCGTCGCCCGTGAAAAGGACGGCGTGTTCCTCCTGCGCATCGAGGACACCGACCAGAAGCGCCAGGTCGAGGGCGGCGTGTCGGAGATCATCTCCTCGCTGCGCGACTTTGACATCCGCTTCGACGAGGGTCCCGCTAACGAGACGGAGGACTACGGTGGCTACGGCCCCTACCGCCAGTCCCTGCGCCGGGAGATCTATCAGACCTACGCCAGGGATCTCGTCGAGCGGGATCTCGCCTATCCGTGCTTCTGCAGCGAGGAGGAGCTGCAGGCTCTGCGTGAGCAGCAGGAGCAGGCCGGTGAGCCGCAGAAGGGCTACTTCGGCAAGTGGGCCGTCTGGCGTGACCAGCCGGACGAGCGCGTGCTCGAAAAGCTGCAGGCGGGCGAGCCCTATGTCATCCGCCTGAAGTGTGACGGAAAGCTCGGCACGTTCCGCACGTTCCATGACGAGCTGCGCGGCGACATCTCCATGCAGGAGAACATCCTCGACTTCGTTATCATTAAGCGCGACGGACTGCCGACGTACCACTTCGCCCACGTCATCGACGACCACCTCATGCGCACGACCGACGTAATCCGCGCCGACGAGTGGCTCTCGTCGCTGCCGGTACACGTCCAGATGTTTGAGACGATGGGCTTCCCCGTCCCGCGCTACACGCACCTCAGCCCGATCATGAAGCTCGAGGAGAAGGAGGGCGGCTCCGTCTCCCGCCGCAAGCTCAGCAAGCGCAAGGATCCCGAGGCCCGCGTACGCTACTATGACGAGGTCGGCTATCCCATCGCCGCCGTCACGGACTATCTGCTCACCATCAGCAGCGCCGACTATGAGCCGTGGCGCGCCGAGCACATGGACGAGCCCGTCACGGCCTTCCCGCTCGACATCACAAAGACCGGCGCTGCTGGGGCGCTCTTCGACTTCAATAAGCTCGCGAGCGTCGCGCGCAGCCGCGTCGCTCACATGACTCAAGATGAGGTTTTTGCCGCCGTCTCCGACTGGGCCGCGCGCTATCAGCCCGCCCTGCTCGAGGAGATCCGGCGCGATGAGGCTCGCTTCCGCGCGTCGATCGACCTCTGGCACGAAAACCGCATGGACGTTGCCAAGTGGTCGGATCTGATGGAGATGTACCCCTATCTCTATGACCGCACCTACCGCATCGCGGACGAGCCCGTGCCGGAGAAGTTCGGGAATCACCGCGCCTTCATCCCCGGCATCCTGCAGGCGTATCTGGAGGGCTTCGACTACGGTGACGATTCGTCCGTCTGGTTTGAGAAGCTGCGCACCATCGCGACCTCCTTCAACTACGCCGCCAAGACCGGCCCCTATAAGAAGCACCCGGAGAACTACAACGGCTCCATCGCCGACGTGTCGTCCTTCGTCCGCTTCGCGCTGACGGGGCGGCTGAACACCCCCGACCTGCACGGGATTATCCATGTGCTCGGCGAGGAGGAGGCCACTGCCCGCGTCCGCGCATTCTGCGAGCGCATACAGGGGTAATTGATTTTCCGCAGCATATGTAAACGGACGGAAGCTCTCGCTTCCGTCCGTTTTTTTCGGCGGCGGAAAATTGGCGGGGCACTTTCTTTCTTCGGCGAAAGAAAGTAACCAAAGAACGCCGCAAGAAACCAGGGTTTCTTGACTTCCTAAGTGTGCCCCGTACTGTTTGGGTCGTTGGGGTGCGTGCCACACGTTTGAGGGTGCTTTGCAAGGAGCCTTAAATGTAGAATTGTCTCTGCGTTTGCACCGCTGCCGCTGACGGTGCAAAATGCAGGGGCAGTGTTCTTACGTTCGGGCCGTCGGGGACGCCGGCCCCTACGGAGATATACGGAAATTGAGGGCACACAGTTCTTATGTTCGGACCGAGGTGGGCATCGGCCCCTACGGAGATGTTTGGAAATTTTCGGTGCATGCTCCTTGTGTTTTGGCGCGCTTTTGGCTACTTTTCCCGCGCGGGAAAAGCAGCCCGCCGGAGGCACGGACAAGCCGATTCCATCACCACTCCCCGCCAGAACAAAAACCAGCAGGGGACAGCCCAAGGCTGTCCCCTGCTCAGTCTTCAAAAAGTCTCACAGAGTTCGCGGCTCTGGGGCCGCGAATAAAATCCAATCCGTTTTTTGCGGCGGCGTGTACGTCGCAAAAAACTCTTTGCGCGGAGTCGGAGTGTCGCAGGCTGGCTAAAGCCAGTCAAGGCACGGAGCGCAGCGTAAACTTTTTCTCCAAAAGAGCCCGGCTCTTTTGAGAATTTTTAATACCGCCGGATCACCGCGGCCACGCGGCCCATGAGGACGGCCTCGCGTCCGTCGATGGGCTGGTAATTCTCGTTCTCCGGCAGGAGCCACACCTCGCCGCCGCGGCGCTGCAGGCGCTTGACGGTCGCCTCCTCGCCGAGGAGGGCGACGACAATCTCGCCGTTGTTGGCCGTTTTCTGCTGGTGGACGACGACGAGGTCACCCGGCAGAATGCCCGCGTTGATCATCGACTCGCCCCGCACGCGCAGCGCGAAGAACTCGCCCGGCCGCCCGCCGGTGTCGAAGGTCAGATAGTCCTCGATGCACTCCTGCGCCAGAATGGGCGAACCGGCCGCGACGCTGCCGACCACCGGCACCTGATCCTCGCGCGGGAGGGGATTTGTCAGCGTGATGGCGCGGCCTTTGCCCGCCTCCTTGCCAATCACGCCGAGCTCGGCCAGATGCTTGAGGTGAAAATGCACCGTCGAGGGCGACTTCAGCCCCACGGCGTCGCCGATCTCGCGCACGGAGGGGGGATACCCCTGCTCGCGGATTGTCTCGGCGATATAGTCATAGATGCGCTGCTGCATCCGGGTCAGCTTTTCCATCGTTTCTGCTCCTTTTCCGCCTGTGATCGGTGGATTCCTTCCAATATACTCTGAGTATACCACGCCCCTGCGCAAATTGCAACGTTTGTTCTAAACTTTTCCGCATTTGCGCGCGTCTGCCGCCAAATCACTATTTGTCAAGCCATGGGGAATATGTTATAATATTTCAGTTCAGACGCCGCCGGTGCGCCGCGCGCGAAAGTTTAACAGAATATTCAGGAAACGCGCGCCAAAACGGCTATAATAGATAGAAAATAAACATTCAGCGGGAGGATTTCCTATGGCACGCAATATTTTGGTGGTGGAGGACGACCGGAATATCTCCGATCTCATCCGTATGTATCTGGACAAGGAGGGCTTCGAGGTCCGTATCGCCTATGACGGCGGCAAGGCCGTGGAGGAGTTCGAAAAGCAGAAGCCAGATCTGGTGCTACTCGATATCATGCTCCCCGTGCTCGACGGCTGGGGCGTGTGCGCGAAGATCCGCGAGAAGGCCAAGACCCCGATCATCATGCTCACCGCCAAGGGCGACGTGGGCGACCGCATCACGGGTCTGGAGATGGGCGCGGACGACTACATCGTCAAGCCCTTTGAGATGAAGGAGCTGATGGCGCGCATCAACGCGGTGCTGCGCCGCAGCGAGATCCCCGACGACACAAAAAAGCGCCTGACCTTCGACAAGCTCGTCATCGACCTCGACAGCTATGAGCTGATCGTCGACGGCAAGAAGATCGACACGCCCCCGAAGGAGCTGGAGCTGCTGTACCACCTCGCGTCCACGCCCAACCGCGTCTACACGCGCAACCAGCTGCTCGACGAGGTGTGGGGCTTTGACTATTTCGGCGACAGCCGCACCGTGGACGTCCACATCAAGCGCCTGCGCGAGAAGGTGGAAAACGTCTCCGACCAGTGGGAGCTCAAGACGGTCTGGGGCGTGGGCTATAAGTTTGAAGTCAAATGAAAACGATGTCTGCATCCCTGAAAAAGCGCTTTGGCAGTCTCTACTGGCAGCAGTTTTTCCTGACAGCCGGGATGGTGCTGCTGACGATGCTGCTGCTCGGCGTGTCGTTCTTTGCGCTGAGCTATAACTACACCGTCTCGGAAAAGCGCGACGAGATGAACGAACGCGCGAAGCTCATGGCCAGCGTCTCCGTCCCGTTTCTCGAGGCAGCGGACAGCGGCCAGTCGGACGATCAGGAGGAGAACCTGATGAGCATGGCGCGCGTGGCATCCATGGTCTCGAACGTCAACTTCCTCATCGGCGACGCAAACGGCAACATCCTGCTCACCACGGACGAGCAGTTCGTGAATAAAACGATTACCCTGCCCGCGGACGTCACGCAGCAGATCGTGAGCGAGGGCTGCTACGAGGGGCGGACGCGTCTGGGGTCCATGTACCAGCTCAAGCAGTACGTCGTCGGCGTCCCGGCGGTGGACTCGCAGTCCGGTGAACTTGTCGGCATCATCCTCGCCGTGATGGAAAACCGCTCGCTCATGCAGATGTGGCGCTCGTTTATCGGGCTGTTCTTCATGACCTCGGCCATCATTCTGCTGATTGCCTTCGTCGTCAGCTCGCTGACGTCCATGCGCCAGATCCAGCCCATCCGCGAGATGGTGCAGGCCACGCGCGCCTACGGCAGCGGCGAGTTTGACGTGCGCATGCAGGACAGCGACCGAACCGACGAAATTGGCGAGCTGGCCGCGTCCTTCAACGCGATGGCGGATTCGCTGCAGGAAACGGAGCGCCAGCGCCGCGACTTCATCGCGAACATCTCCCACGAGCTGAAAACGCCCATGACGACCATCGCCGGCTATACCGACGGCATCCTCGACGGAACGATCCCGCCCGAACGCGAGCGGCAGTATCTGCAGATCATCTCCGACGAGAGCCGCCGTCTCTCGCGCCTTGTGCGCCGCATGCTCGACATCTCCCAGATTCAGTCGAAGGAGATGAAGAAGGAGGAGTTCGACCTCTGCGAAAGTATGCGCCTGGCGCTTCTGTCCATGGAGCAGAAGATCAACGAGCGCGGGCTTGACGTCGACGCCGACATCCCGGAGGACTCCGTCATGGTGCTCGGCGACAATGACCTTATCACGCAGGTGATCTATAACCTGCTCGAAAACGCCACGAAGTTCGCCACCCCCGGCTCAAAGCTCTATCTGGGTCTTTCCACCGGGGCGGAGACGGCGGTCGTGACCGTCCGCAACCACGGCAGCACCATCCCGCCGGAGGAGATCCCGCTCCTGTTCGAGCGGTTCCACAAGTCGGACAAATCCCGCAGCGCCGACAAGGACGGCTACGGGCTGGGGCTTTACGTCGTCAAGACGATTCTGGCCCAGCACAAGGAAAAAATCACGGTGACAAGCGAAAACGGCCTCACGTCCTTCAGCTTCACCGTCCACCTCGCGCAGAATCCGCGTAATTATTGAGAGGAAGCATGCCATGAATGAGGACAACCGCGAAAACCGCAACTGCCCGGATGAGCCGCAGGAGATTGTCTCCTGGTACCGGTGCGACGACGAGCCGCAGGAGGTCGTGTGCAGCTATCAGCACGACGAGCCCCTCCCCGGCCATGCCCGACCGCAGAGCGCGCCCCCGCAGAAGCAGCAAAAGAAGAAAAAACGGCTCGGCCTGTGGATTTTCCTGGGCTGCCTTGCGGCGATTGCCGTCGCCGTGGGGATCGGGCTCGCCGTCTCCGGTGGGTCTGAAGCGCCGGGCGGCGACCTTCCCGAGGACGGCTCGGCCAGCAGCATCATCGACATTTTTCAGGACAAGCAGACGAGCATCCCCCGCATCGCCGGCGACCCGTCCGTCCGCATGAACTGCGTCGATGCGCAGGGCGGCGAGCTGACGGCGCAGGAGGTCTTCGCCAAGGTCAACCCCGCCGTCGTCACGGTCATCGCCATGGAGGACGAGAGCAAGGGCACCGCCTCCGTCGGCACCGGCGTCATCATGACGGCGGACGGCTATATCGTCACGAACGCGCACGTCATCTCCGGCGGCAAGAGCTGCCGCGTCGCCCTCAGCAGCGGCGTGACGCTCGAGGCGAAGCTCGTCGGCTACGACGAGGAAGAGGATCTCGCCGTGCTCTATGCCGAGACGCAGACCGACCTCCCCACGGCGGAGTTCGGCAACTCAGACCTGTGCAGCGTAGGCGACACGGTCTATGCCATCGGCAACCCCCTCGGCGTGGAGCTGCGCGGGACGTTTACGGACGGCATCATCTCCGCCATCAACCGCCAAGTTGAGGTCGAGGGCAAGACCATGACCCTCCTGCAGACGAACGCCGCGCTCAACAACGGCAACTCCGGCGGCCCGCTCATCAATGCCTGCGGGCAGGTGATCGGCATCAACACGCTGAAAATGTCCGGCACTGGCAGCGACGAAAACGAGGCCACCGTTGAGGGGCTCGGCTTCGCCATCCCGATGGGGAGCGCCTGCTTCGTCGTAAACGACATCATCGCCTCCGGTGAGTTCCGCGGGACGCCTTCCCTCGGCATCACCGTCACGACCGTCGCCGTCGGCAGCGGCACCGCGCTCGAGGTCTATTCCGTCATCGACGGCTCCGGCGCGGACGAGGCCGGGATGCAGGCGGGCGACATCATCACCGCCGCGAACGGCCAGACCATCCGCACGACGAGCGACCTCATGGCCGCGCGCCGCGGGCTCAGCATCGGTGATGTGATGCACCTGACGGTCGAGCGCGACGGCCAGACGCTGCGGCTCGATGTCGAGCTGCGCTCCGACCGCTCGTTTGACTGACCGGGGAGGAGCGCGATGGAATACCACATTCTCGCCCTCGGCGACGTGACGAGCGAGACGGGCGTGCGCCACCTCGCGCGCCGGCTGCGGGAGCTGAAGCGGCTCTGCGGCATCGACTTCACCGTCGTCAACGGGGAAAATATCTCCGGCGTCGGATTAACGCCCGAGCAGGCGGAGGATCTCTTCGCCGCCGGCGCCGACGTCATCACCCTCGGCAACCACACATGGGGGCGCATGCAGATCGCAGACTACCTCGACGACTGCCCCTATATCCTGCGCCCCGCGAACTTCACAAACCGCGTCCCCGGCCGCGGCTGGGGCGTGTACGACTGCGGCCGCGTGCAGATCGGCGTGATGAACCTCATCGGCCGCTGTGACCTCGACTTCCACGCCGAGAACCCGTTTACGACCGCCGACCGGCTTCTCTCCGGCGGCGAGAAGCCCACGTTCACGCTCGTGGACTTCCACGCCGAGGCCACGAGCGAAAAGCTCGCCCTCGGCTACTATCTCGACGGGCGCGTGTCCGCCGTCTGGGGCACGCACACCCATGTCCCAACCGCCGACGAGCGCGTGATGCCGAAGGGGACGGGCTATATCACCGACCTCGGCATGACCGGGCCGATTGAGTCCGTCATTGGCATCCGCCCCGAGCAGTCGGTCGAGACATTTCTGGGTGGGCTGCCCGGCCGCTACCGCGCGGCGGACGGCCCCTGCAAGGCGCAGGGCGCGATTTTCACGCTCGAAAGCGATACCGGGCTCTGCACCGGTGTCGAGCGCGTCGACATCCGATAATAACAAACAGACAGAGAAGGAGAAACACACATGTCCGTAGAAAAAGTCCGGGCTTATCTCGAGCCCTTCGGCGTGGCCGACCGCATGCGCGAATTTGAGGTCTCCAGCGCCACCGTGGAGCTGGCCGCCGTCGCCGTCGGCGTCGAGCCGGCGCGCATCGCCAAGACCCTCAGCTTCAAGATCGGCGAGGATCCGATCCTCATCGTCGCCGCGGGCGACGCGAAGATCGACAACAGCAAGTATAAGCACTTCTTCGGCACGAAGGCCAAAATGCTCACGCCCGACGAGGCCATCGCGCGCATCGGCCACGCCGTCGGCGGCGTGTGCCCGTTCGCCCTGCCCGCGGACGTCAAGACGTATCTCGACGTGTCGCTCAGGCGCTTTGAGACGGTGTTTCCCGCCGTTGGCAGCGCCGCGAGCGCCATTGAGCTGACGTGTGACGAGCTCGAGCGCTGCTGCGGTGCAAACTTCGCCGCGTGGGTCGACGTGTGCAAGGCGTGGCAGAGTGAGCAGTAACATGGTAAAGGTTCTTCACGCGGCGGATTTCCCCCTCGACACCGCCTTCGGCGCGCTCCCCGAGGAGAAGGCGCGTCTGCGCCGCCGGGAGAGCCGCGGGATTCCCGCGCGGCTCGTCGAGTGGGCGAATGACCACGGCGCGCAGCTGATGCTGCTGGCCGGGGATCTCTTCGACTCCGACAATCTCTACGGCCAGACGGCGCAGGAGCTGGCGGA
>ENA-ORTY01004307-ORTY01004307.1-human-gut-metagenome-genome-assembly--contig:-NODE-4307-length-11276-cov-3.274129_pt1 | contig 11276 bp, 15 predicted proteins | sample MGYA00241917_ERZ509198 | MGnify/ENA primary metagenome ERZ509198 (study PRJEB26280, sample SAMEA2338857) | human gut metagenome | biome: human gut; feature: human-associated habitat; material: faeces...
CAAATTTCATCTGCTACTGCTTTCAGATCATCAGATGCATTTCCCATCGCAATTCCATTGCCAACGGCTTTTAACATTTCAATATCGTTATTTCCATCTCCGAACGCCATAGACTGGGACTTTTCTATGCCATAATATTTTAATACCTTCTCAATCCCAATCCCTTTTCCTGCATTGATCGGTATAATATCAACGGCTCGATTCCACCATGCTGTGATCTCTGCTGCTTGGACACCTTTTAGAATATCTTGATATTCTTCTTTCCTTGCACCCATTAGTACTTGATAGACTGTTTCTTTTTTTACTTCTTCAAAATCTTTAGCTACCTCAACTTCTGCATTCCCAAATGCATAATAATCAATCAGATCCTGATCTTTTCCATTGGCAGCCATACGGTCTTTCGTTGCTAGTGCAACTGGTCTTCCTATTTTGACTGCATTATTTACGATCGTTTCAATATCTTTTGATGGAATGCAATTGCGATAGAGAGTTCCTTCATGATCATAGCAATACGAACCATTGTATGTAAGAAATGCATCAAATTCAACTCCATCAAAGTGTGGAACAAGCATTGGTCCCCTTCCGGTTGCCAGACAAAGTTTGATTCCATTTGCCTGTAGTCGTTTTAATGCCTCTAATGTTTTGTCTGAAATCGTATCTTTATCCATAGCGATCAATGTGCCATCAATGTCAAAAAATATGATTTTAATATCTTTCATGTCTTTCTTTTTCCTTTTATGTTTTCTTATGATACAGCTAAATTGTTCCATTTCTGCACAATTTAAGCTAAATATCGAAATGCCTGTATGATATAAGATAAAATTCTGATCATACACTGCTTTTTGCCATCCATTGTACTTTCTGTTACATTTTTACCACTTTGATAACTTCCATCTTTGTTTACTTCCAAAGATTCATTCTTTAAGATGATGCATTCGATGCCCGTGCTCCTTCATAACTTCCTTTGCGTCAGCACCAGTTGCAACAAATGCACCATGACCCGCCTGCGTGTCCTCTCTTTCCGCGGCATCCGCAGCCGTTACATCTATTTTCCTTGTACAACTAACATGGTTTCTGTGTCAACATAAGTACTTCTGCAGTCAAAATTATAAGATCCTACCACCGCAATATCATCATCGATCACCAGTGATTTCCCATGAGTAGAATGTTTGCCCATATATTCATATAATGAAATTCCTGTGTCTAAGATCTTTGAACGATTCTTCCGATAATCTGCAGATGCACAGATATTGTCTCCAGATGCGATCGAATTTAAGATCATAGTCGTATCTGGCACCTGCTGTTTTACCTGCGTGATTCCTTCGTACATTTCTTTGGAAAATACAGCATACGGCGTGTGAATGATAACTTGATTCTTTGCCTGTAACATCAACTGCTTCAGCGTTTCAAATACCACTGGCTCTTTTCCATAGATCGTTGTCGGATTGGTCACGAGTGTCGTCTTCTTTGTTGGAACTGTGATCTTTTGGTAATCATACTCTGGAATCTTTACTTTCTCTGCATGTGATAAGAGTCGTTTGACTGCCTTCTCTTTTTTATTCTTTGAACATGTGTTAAATTTTGTTTTACAGACTTCTAAATTCCAGACTTTTTGAAAATATCTTCTAATCTGTCCAACCGCCCCCTGGTCTTTTGATCCTTGATTTACGATCAAAATTTCTCGGTCCACACCCTTGCTTTTACCTTTGTGTGTTCCAAGAAAATAATCAAACATATTTCTGCCGCCCATCAATAAATATTTGTGATCTGCCACAATATATTTATCATGCAGGCATCCATTGATCGTCCATGGTTTTAAAAGATTTGGTGTGTTGTAAAAGCGGATTTCTACATTCGGCTCGCTGCCAACTGCTGCAAAAATATCCTTTCCAGACATATGAATCATTCCATAAAGTCCATCAACCAGAATCTTTACTTTAACACCTCGCCTGGAAGCTTTGAGTAATTCTGAAAAGATATCGTCACTGCTGTTTCCTTCTCGAATATCAAAGGTTGATAAAATAATCTCTTTCTTTGCTTTTCGTATCATATCAAGACGCAGATCCAGTGCTTCCTGATTATCACTTACGATCTTTGCTCGGTCTGATCCGTTCTTATCTGCTCTTGAATAAAATGATTCGGTGTGAATCTTGGATTTGTTAGTTTGGCTTACCGATTTCATATGTACAAATGGCACAAGCATTCCAATGATCACATACAAAATAAACAAAATCAGAACAATTCCTGCAATTTTCAATTTCTTCATTGCTATAAAATCCTATTTTAGCTTGGATAAGATCACTTCACATGCAGTGCATGCAGGACAATCACAATATTTTCCTCCAGCTGCTTTGACTTCTTTTGCATGTGCTTCTACTTCTTTTGCTTTCTCTGCTCCGAATACAGCTGCTCCCGCTTCAGATCCTGCAAATCCGATCAATCCGTCGATTGGCATGATATCTTCTTCTAACTCTGCGATATATTTCTTTGTCTCTGCTTCTTCGTTATCTGTCCCAACAGCATCAAGCCATGCGTTAGCTGCATCTTTTGCTTCCTGGCTGCAAGATGGTGCTGCAATTAATTTCTTTGTTTCTTCAATAACTTCATTTAATATCTGTTTTTCCATTTTACATAACTCCTTTTTTGTTGTATTTCTGTATTTTTATTCTAACATATCCAGTAAAGATTTTAAACTTTGGATTTCATAGTCTGGTCTTGGTTTAGGATCATCTGTCTGATCCTGTGGTCTATGAAACCAGATTGTCTTGATTCCTGCATTTTTACCTCCTTGAATATCAGAACTTAAGCTGTCTCCAATGATCACTGTATTTTCTTTTTTTAAATGTGGAATCTGTGCAAAACATTTTTCAAAATATTCAACACTTGGTTTATTATAGCCAATTCCTTCTGAGATAAAAACACCTTGCAGATATTTTTTGATTCCTGAACTTTTTAATCTTCCGATCTGTACAGATAACGTTCCATTTGTTACCACATATATTCTGTATTTCTTTGATAATTGTTCTAAGACCTCTTGGGCTCCTTCGATAAAGTAATGCCCTTGTCCTAGATATATCTGATAGTTACTTGCAACTTTTTCTGGTGATACTTTGATATGAAATTCTTGAAATAAGAGCTTAAATCTGCGAATTTTTACTTCGTCCCTCGTCATTTTCCCTTGTTCTAACAATTTCCATTGAGTAAGATTGATCTTATTATAACGTCTAAGCATCTCATCTGTCACTGAAATTCTTGCATCATCTAATGCTTTCGTAAGTGCATGGGCTTCTGCTTTGTCAAAGTCCAGTAATGTGTTATCTAAATCAAATAGTAATGTATCGATCATAACGTTATCTCCTGTTTTTCGTTTATACTGAGATTATATCATTTTTTGACCAATTCTCCTATAAATGATCACTCGGCAGATATAAAAAAAGATCCCCCATAATGATGAATCTCTTTCATTCTGTTTCGGGGCAAAGTTTTTATCCTGTATAAATTCTTTGTCCTTCAGAGATTTCCCCTGTATTCTTCAGAGATTTCCCTGTTCATTTATGTTCCAAACACAAAATAAGACTTTTGAATTTTGGAGATAATTCTCTATATCCTTACCTCTGATGAATTATATCTCTGACAAGTTGCACCTCTGATAACTTGATAATATAACCGTCTACTGATTTACGTTTAAAGCTGTTCGCTTTCAGATTACGCTTACCTCTCCCACCACCCTCCCCTAGTCCAGTCTTGGGTGTTCTCAGCCTGTAAGTTGTTCCTATTTCCATACGATTTCTCGTATAATAATAAGTGGAGGATTTTTTGATGTCCTACCATCAAATTTCCTCTGCCTAAGAGTTGCTTACAGAAAGTTCTGTCTAGGTTAGTTCTGTTTAAGTTAGTTCTGTCTAGGTTAGTTCAGCTCGCCCACCAGAGCTTTACTATATAACCCTATACAGAAGGGAGGTGTTCGTTATGGATATTAATTTCAATATTGGTTTTGGTAAAATTGATAGTTTGTCTTGGGATTCAACTTTACTGAAAGTTCAATTCTCAAATGGAAAAGTAATTGCCTTTGAAAATATTACTTTTTCTGAATATCAGCAGTTGTTATCCTGTTTAACTGCTGCCGACATTCAATTAACCAAAGCTATGCTTAATGAAATGGAAATGTACCATGTTCATTATGTAGCTTAATTCTTGAAAAGGTTGCTCTATTCACAGTAGAGTAGCCCTTTCTTACATTACTTGGAAGCCTGATAATACCTTAGAAGTTGCATCTTCTAATGGTCATGTTTCTAAGATTACTGGTGTATCCTTTGCAAATTATTTGCTTGTAAAAGATAATCCAAAATTGTTAAAGCTTATTGAGAAACGTGCTGTTTCTCTGTAATGTTTTAATCTTTGAAGAAGGGTTGCTCTACTGCAATAGAGTAACCTTTTCTTTTTGTAGCGTATCTGTTATAGTAGCGTGTCTATATTAGACGGTCACATTATCAAATTATCAGAGGTTATTCTTTATCAGAATGTCTATCAGAGTTTCTGTTCCTCATAAAATTCGTATTTTATGAGGAAATCAAGACCCTTGAAAGCCCTTAAAATAAGGTGTTTCTCCAATTATCAAAAACTACTGCCAATAGCCTGTTTAAGCCTATTTGAGCTTATAATAGCCTGTATTAAGCCTATATTAACAAAAAAGACCCTGTAACCATTTATCAGTTCCTCTTTTCTCTACTATTCTCGTATAATAATATTGTGGTCTGTTATTAACGGTAACAGGCTGCAACACTTATACAACAGATTAATACTGTGCAGAGGAAAGAGGTGATATTATGAACATTCTTACAAGTCCAGTTCTTACAAGCCCGAACCCAACACTAATTCAGGCAATAAACTGGGAAAGCAACTCTCTAACTATTACCTGTCAATCAGGTAAGGTTATTGAATTTTGTCCTGTTTCATTTTTTGAGTATATGGAAATCTCCAAAGCCATAACTCTTAATGAAGTTTTGATATACAATCCTTTACTTATTAACAGGATAAAATAATACTTTTCCAATGATGGGAGCTTCCTATTCGCAGTAGGATGTTCCCATTTTTTGTTGGTTGTAAGAAATTCATTATAGGTTACAAGGTCATTCTTTTGACCGTACAAGCACATTGACTTGTAAGCAATAATTTCACTTGCAGTTTTTACAAGCAAATTGTGTAACAAAAAAAACTCCTGAAACTTTAGAGGTATTCCCTAAAGAGACTTTTACATCTCTTATGGTCGTTCTCCAAAGTTCCAAGAGTCTTAATTTATGCTTGGACAGTTCACGTAAAAATATGTGATTACTTATGTGTAAAACTATGTGTGCTTACACTTATTTTTACGTGAGTTTGATATTACTTACTGGCTGAAAACTTTGCCCTAAAAGTGGATAAAAGCTTTTGCCCTGTAATATGTCTTGTACCGGGGCAAACCCCTATATCCTTTCAAAAGGCAAAATCCGTATCCTCACATGAATAGATCCAAGATAACAGTAAAACTTTTTTAAATCTCAATAAAATCTCGATTTTATCTACGTCCTGAAGCCATTTTCCGCTCCACATACCTATTTCTCATTTCTTGGAATTCTTTTCCGTTAGTACCTTTCCACTCGCCCTCATCATTCTGCCACCTTTCTAAATCTTTGTTAGCGGCTTCGATCGTTGCGGCAAAATAATTCCAGCTCTCTTCCTTCTTCCATTCACCTGTTGGCACACTATGGAATCCCATAAGTCGTTTTGCAAATCTGCCGTTTGAGAAGAATGAGCCGTATTTTCCCGGATGTTTTCTCATAAACTCCAATATGTCCTCTTCCGTAACTGACTTATGAAATTGAATCCAGTACATTGACATATTAGTTTTGTTGTGTCCCTGGCATGACATATATGTTTTTAATCCATTGTCATTGAAAAATTTCACCAGTGGGATAACTTCTGAGTCTAAGCCCTTTTTCTCCCACTTTTCTATTTCCATATTTTTATTTTCCATAATTGACTTATCATCTCCTATATTTTATACTATTTTTATTATTCTATATGGGAGGTGTTATAATGTCAGAATCTATGATGGAGTGCGCTCGATGCGGTGAACCATTTTCTACAAGATTCCAGGAACTTGATGAAAATGGAAATCCGCTTTGCCCTACTTGTTTCCACGAGCAACAGGCTGACAAAGCCAACGAAGAACAGCGTTAATATCTTTACATTCTTACTCCCTCAACACCTATGGGGGAGTAATTTTGTATTCTTTTCCCATTTCTGAATCTGCCATATCAACCCGCTTTATCTTCAATTTCTTCAATCCTCTTCATAAGCCAACCTAACTTCTTTAATAGGTTTCAGAAAATGTGCTGCATCAATATACAAATCCCTTAAAATAGGAATTAAATCAATATATTCCTCTTCTGGTTCTTTATTATGTTGGTATTTCGCCATTACCACTAAATATCCATTATCCCATTCTTTCACAGCCGTAAACCTTTCCAACGAATATGCCCCACGAAATCGAATGATTTTATCCCCATATTGAAATTTTATCATATCCTTATCGTTGCTTAGATAAGCTTTATCACCATTCATAGAACACCTCCAGATTTAATCAATTTCCTCAAATAGTTCGTCAAAGGTTATCTTTATTTTGGGAAAATGAAGTAGTTGCAACTCTTCTTTATTCTTTTCTGTGATTGTTTTTTGAAGATAATATTTTGGGAGTTTACCTTCGTAATCCAATTCATACACCTCAACTGTTTTCTTACGCCAGTCAACAATCCAATATTCTTCTATCTCCTGCTCACAATATAGTTGCATTTTCTCTGTTCGATCATATTTCTCTGTTGAGGGTGACAAAACCTCCATAACAAAACGTGGTGCATCCGTAAAGGTGTTTCCATGTCTTGATTTTGTACGGCAGTTTATAGATGCATCAGGAATAATAATCTTGTTGTTGCCCTGACTATCCTGGAAATGATATTGAATATTATCTGAATATACATAGCATGTGCTATTCTTTAACTGGTGTCTGATTGCTGCAACAAAATTTACGATTACGGTAGAGTGTTCTGGCATATCTCCTATCATGTCTGTTATTTTAAGATTCCAGTCCATATCTCACACTCCCTTTCTTATTGCTCTAAAGCCTCTAAATTTCAGGGAAATCTGGCACTACTGGCGATTTGAAGATTGTCATAGGATCAATATCTATACACTTATATCTATTCCGGTTTCCGGCTATATCCCACGCAACTGTACCGTTTAAAACTGTCAGTGTATTTTTAAATATCTCTTTATCCTCAATTTTCTTGAAAACGCCGCCTTTCTTTATCAGGGGCTTAACATCAAATTTCCTTACGCTGCCATCGTTCATATAGGCGTATACTGTGTAACCTTTTCCTACCACCGCCTGATATACTTCTGGATAGAAACGTGGGTCAAGTTTATTATCGCACATTTTATATACTCTCTTTCTCTCCTGTATTGGTATAATTGCTATCATTTTTATTGATGATGCGATATAATTAGAGTGTTTCTGCCACTAATTTATACCATATACAGGAGGTTTTTTATGGATACTAATTCAGTTCTTATTAATGCATTGGGTACATATTTAATAGTTGATATTCCCGATTTAAAAGGAGATACCACTTCAAGAGTCAACGCAGTTCTTAGATGTAATGAGTATCTACTGCATAATACAGTTACCACTGATTGGGTAAAAAGAAACTGGGTTATTATGTCTCCCGCAGTCAAATGTTATCGTAAACGTCTAGTTGATGACATCCATCACGCTAGAATTACTGAGGATGAAGAAGCTCTTGCAGAGTTATATGCGGAATATGATATTTTATCCCCTTATATTCAATTATTTAAGGAGTTCCCAAAGTTTCTCAAATGAAACATGAAAATCTGTGCCGTTTCGGACTCGTTCCACAACACGTTTCTGCCTGTCTGTTAATGGCTCTTTATAGCCATTGTTCCTGATTGCAAATGCTACCATAAGTCTTCTTTCCCTAGATGCCTCCACTTTATAGTCCCTGGCTGTCCATTCTTTTCTGGGTTTAGGATTGCGGAAATTCTGATGGATGTAAGCGTAATACTCGGTAAACGGCACATCCTTTGGGATTTCCCCACCTATATGTTTGAATTTTTGAAGCTGCTCCAAATGCCGCCACATACATTTATCATATTGTTCAAGTTCTTTTTCTATTTCTTTTATTTCGGCATCCGTTAATTCGGTTATTTCTCTTCGGTTGTCAGTTATTTGGGTAAGTGGTGTTTGTGCCACGATTTCTGTGTTAGTTGTTTCTAATTTTTTGTTTTCTTTCATTGGTTGATCCTCTTTTTTCTTAGTTCTTGCCTTGTTATGTTTGTTTAAGAGAATCATAAAATCATAGTTGATTCTTTTGTTCTATACTTTTATAATTTTATATACAGATTGTTTGCATGGATACTCGCAGTTTCCACGAAACACTTAAAGTTTTTAAATAACTTTAAGTTTAAATGGATAAGCAAAGATTATCCTTAACTTTTCGCCTGGTGTCAAATTCTGGCACTCAGGCATTGCTTTGATTTTTTCTGCGAATTTATAAATTTCTTCGGCATTTTCAACTACTACTTTTTTTATTTCTTTCATTGCGTAATCCTCTCTTTTCTTAACTTTTGCCTTGTTATGTTTAGGGAGAATCGTTTTTAGGAATATCACATAATTCAAGGTTCTTTTCTATGTCAGATACTAAAAAAGACCCTGAAAGCCGAATTTTTCAAACTTTCAAGGTCATTATTGCGTTAGAACGCTGTTTGGGAATACTGGCAATTTCGCCACCATTTCAAAATCTGATTCCATGTATGGCGTTATCATATAAGAACTGCTTTAATTCCGCATCATTACCGGTATTATAATAACTCAGCAATAACGAATTAAACTGCTCCATATATTTATCCGTAATTGTTAGAATCCCAGCACCAGAAGAAACCAATATCTTATTGGCAAGTAACAAACTGGTACGCTTGTTCCCATCCCAGAAGAACTGCCCTCTTGTGCCCCATGTAAAAGCCTTTAATGCTTTATCTGTCGCAGAGATCTTCGCATCATTTAAAATGCTGTTCAATTCATCTGTTGCTTTTTTCTTCTCAGGTATAGGCGGCTCATAATCTGTTCCTGAAATTCCAACACTTCCGGTACGCAGCTTTCCCCATTCAAGAGCCTCATTTCTAGCAATATATTCGTTTAACTTGCACCAATATTCAAACGTTACTGTTTCATTTACAGTATTTAGCAAAAACCGCCACGCATCACGCATGTTTAAAATCGCCTGAATATCATCAAGTTGCACGTTAGGAACATTTATTCCATTTAATATAGTTTGTGTTTGAGGAAATGTAACTGCCCGGTTTTCCATTTTCATACCGCAGTATACATTTTCGTCCCACTTCTTTTTCGCCAAAAATAAACTCTGTTCTGGTGTTAGATGAAATCTATCTTTAAATTTTGACATTTTTGCACTCCAAACTTAAAAACAGTTTCTTGCTTCCATTCCATATATATCCTATATAACAAAAACCCCGAAAGCCTGATCTCTCAGACTTTCAAGGTTTTCTTTCTATTAGAGGCTGTCAGTTTTACCCCTTAACAGGATATTTTACTTTGCCCCGCTACATGTCTATTCCTATTTCCTCTTTTCCGCAATCGCTGCCTGTGCTGCTGCCAAACGTGCTATAGGTACACGGAATGGTGAACAGGAAACGTAATCTAATCCAATTCTATGACAGAATTCTACGGATGATGGATCTCCACCATGTTCTCCACAGATACCACAGTGTAATTCTGGTCTCTGACCTTTTCCTAATTTAACTGCCATATCCATTAACTTACCAACACCATTCTGGTCAAGTTTAGCAAATGGATCGTTCTCGAAAATCTTAGCATCATAGTAAGCGTCTAAGAACTTACCAGCATCATCTCGTGAGAAACCGAATGTCATCTGTGTTAAGTCGTTTGTACCGAAGCAGAAGAACTCAGCTTCTTTAGCGATTTCGTCAGCTAATAATGCTGCACGAGGAATCTCAATCATAGTACCAACTTCGTATTTCATGTCAGAACCAGCAGTTTTGATTTCTTCGTCTGCTGTCTTAACAACAATCTTCTTAACGTATTTTAATTCTTTTTCTTCACCTACTAATGGAATCATGATTTCTGGAACGATTGTCCAGTCAGCATGTTTAGCCTGTACAGCTAATGCTGCACGGATAACTGCTTTTGTCTGCATAACAGCGATTTCTGGATATGTTACTGTCAGACGGCATCCACGATGTCCCATCATAGGGTTGAACTCTTTCAGACTTTCAATAATAGCCTTAATAGTTTCTACCGATTTACCCTGTGCATCTGCAAGTTTTTTAATGTCTTCTTCTGTCTGAGGTACGAACTCATGCAGTGGTGGATCTAAGAAACGAATTGTTACAGGATTACCTTCCATAGCTTCAAATAACTGTTCAAAGTCTCCCTGCTGATATGGAAGAATCTTATCGAGTGCAGCTTCTCTTTCTTCTACTGTATCAGAACAAATCATTTCACGGAATGCATCGATTCTGTTACCTTCAAAGAACATATGCTCAGTACGGCAAAGACCAATACCTTCTGCTCCAAGTTCTCTTGCCTTCTTGGCATCCTTAGGCGTATCTGCATTAGTACGAACCTTTAACTTTCTGTACTTATCAGCCCACTCCATAACTCTTCCAAACTCTCCTGCAATCTTGGCATCAACCGTAGGAATCTGTCCATCATATATGTTGCCTGTTGTACCATCAATAGATATATAATCTCCTTCATGGTATTCCTTGCCTGCAAGTGTGAACTTCTTATTAGCTTCATCCATTGCAATATCACCACAGCCAGATACACAGCAGGTTCCCATACCTCTTGCAACAACCGCTGCATGGCTTGTCATACCTCCTCTTACAGTAAGAATACCCTGTGAAGCCTTCATACCTGTAATATCTTCTGGCGATGTCTCAAGTCTTACAAGAACAACCTTCTCTCCTCTTGCATTCCACTCTTCTGCGTCTTCTGCTGAGAAAACAATCTTACCACATGCAGCGCCAGGAGATGCTCCAAGACCTCTTCCTGCTGGAGTTGCAGCCTTAAGTGCAGCTGCATCAAACTGAGGATGAAGAAGTGTATCAAGATTACGAGGATCAATCATTGCAACTGCTTCCTTCTCTGTTCTCATCCCCTCATCTACAAGATCGCATGCAAT
>ENA-ORTY01004315-ORTY01004315.1-human-gut-metagenome-genome-assembly--contig:-NODE-4315-length-11260-cov-2.936546_pt1 | contig 11260 bp, 7 predicted proteins | sample MGYA00241917_ERZ509198 | MGnify/ENA primary metagenome ERZ509198 (study PRJEB26280, sample SAMEA2338857) | human gut metagenome | biome: human gut; feature: human-associated habitat; material: faeces...
GAAGACAGTGGCATAAAAGCGGTCTATAACAGAAAAAGTGCGGAAGCGATGGGCGCCGATGATCGGTGCGCCTTTATGGCAGAGGCCCGGGACGGTTACTTTTTCAAAGATGATATGGATGTTTATATGCGAAAGACGAAGGCCGGGGAACATAAGGGATGTCACGGATACCGTCCGGAGGGCGGGGATTATCAGACATTTTTTGCCATCAAAGGTCCGGGCATCCAAAAAAACGGGAACATTACAGAGATGAATCTTGTGGATGAAGGCCCTGTACTCGCAGCTCTTTTGGGGATAAGTCTCGGAGAGACCGACGGGAAGGTGCCGGAAGGTATTCTGGAAAGGAAACAATCATGTTCAAAAATTTAAGTAAGAAGGAAATCAGTTGGATTTTTTATGACTGGGCAAATTCAGCCTATACGATGGTCGTGACATCAACGATCATGAGTCTTTACTTTTTAAGCTCGGCGGGAGCGGCCCTCAGCGGCCGGGTGGCAGACCCGGCGGTGACGGCCAATGCTTACTGGGGATTTGCCAACTCGGCGGCAACGCTGGTCCTTGTTGTATTGTCTCCGATATTGGGAACGATGGCGGATTATAAGGGCAGGAAAAAGAAAATGTTTCAGTTTTTCCTTTTCACAGGGGTCGTATTTACAGCGATTCTGGCGTTTGTGCCATCCAATCAGTGGCTGCTGCTTCTGATCGTCTACGTGATTACCGCCATCGGTTTTGCCGGTTCAAATATTTTTTATGATGCCTTTCTTGTCGATGTGTCTGAAGATAAAAATATGGACCGGGTTTCAAGCCTGGGCTTTGCCCTGGGATATATCGGCAGTACGATCCCGTTTATCCTGTGTATGGTCCTTGTCGTGCTGGCTACTCTGGAGGTGATTCCTCTCAGCCTGGAAATGTCTTATAAGATATCGTTTATTATAACGGCGCTGTGGTGGATTGGTTTCAGTATACCGATGATTAAAGATGTCCACCAGATTTACGGGATTGAACCGGAAGCCCATTATGTCCGGAAAAGCTTTCAGCGTCTTGGGACCACACTGCGGGAAATCCGGAAGCACCGTCATATTTTCACTTTTCTTCTGGCTTACTTTTTCTATATTGACGGTGTGGATACGATCATTAAGATGGCAACGGCCTACGGAAGCACCATTGGTATCGGAAGCATTATGCTTTTGATTATTCTGCTTGTTACCCAGTTTGTGGCGTTTCCATTCGCGATTATTTACGGAAAGCTGGCTGAAAAAATCGGAACAAAGCGGACGCTGAATATCGGTATTCTGACCTATTGCGTCATCTGTATCGTTGCCTTTTTCATGAGTCCGGAGCGGGATACAAAGACGCTGACGGTGATGTTCTGGGTACTGGCGATGCTGGTCGGCACGGCACAGGGTGGTATTCAGGCCCTCAGCCGTTCTTATTTCGGAAAAATCGTGCCGAAGAATCAGGCAAATGAATTTTTTGGCTTCTATAATATTTTCGGAAAATTTGCGGCAATTCTCGGACCGATTTTATTCGGCTGGATTTCGCTGGCTACGGGAAAGGCCAATTATGGTGTCGGAAGCATTATTATTCTTTTTATTCTCGGAAGTATTATTTTTCACTTTGTGCCGGATGACAGAGAAATGTAAGAAGTCCGTAAGATGGCTTTGCCTTGTTAAAGACGGATATTTCGTGTATAATGATATTTAATACGGCAGTGGAACTGCCGTGATAAGTGACAGAGTTTAGAAAGGAAGGCAATTATAAAATGAAAATACTTTCATTTGGTGTACCTTGCTATAATTCCGAAGCCTATATGGAAAAATGTATTAATTCGCTGCTGGTTGGCGGTGAAGATGTAGAGATCATTATCGTGGATGATGGCTCAAAGGACAATACGGCGGCCATTGCGGATGACTATGCAGCCGCATATCCGGAGATTATTAAGGTGGTACATCAGGAGAATGGCGGTCACGGTGAAGCCGTGAATACCGGACTTCGTAACGCCACGGGGGTTTATTACAAGGTTGTCGATTCGGATGACTGGCTGGATGCCGAGGGCCTGAAGAAGGTGATCGGTGTTCTTAAAAGTTTTATTGAGAACAGAAAACGTGTGGATTTAATGATCTGCAATTATGTGTATGAGCATGTGGAGGATCAGACGTCCAAGGCCATTCGTTATACGAATGTACTGCCTCAGGACAGGATTTTCGGATGGAATCAGGTGGGACGGTTCCGTGTGGATCAGAATCTTCTTATGCATACGCTTATTTACCGGACACGGGTTTTGAGAGATGCGGGACTGGAGCTTCCGAAACATACGTTTTATGTGGATAATTTATTTGCTTATATTCCGCTGCCTTATGTGCGGAGTCTGTATTATATGAATGTGGATCTGTACCGGTATTATATCGGCCGGAGCGACCAGTCGGTGAATGAACAGGTGATGATCGGCCGTATCGATCAGCAGATCCTTGTCAATAAATTGATGTTTGATGCGTACAGTCTTCCGGAGGATGTGTTTAACCGCCGTCTTTCCCAGTATATGATGAGCTATCTGGCGATGATCTGCCTTGTAACTTCGATTATGCTGACGATTTCAGGAACGGAAGAAAATAAACAGAAACGTAAAGAACTGTGGCAGTATTTCCGGGAAAACGATGTGGGGATGTATAAACGGCTCCGCCGGGGTATCCGGGGAATAGCCAGCAATCCGCCGGGATTTATTTCCAGCCGCATGATGCGCAGGGGATATCATCTGGCGCAGAAGATTTATAAGTTTAACTAGGGCAGGAATATTGCATTTGGAATCAGCATATGATATAATGCCTGTAGAAAAAATGATAAGAATGTTCAAAATGAGCAGGGAAACCCCCGGTAGGTGCTAGCTACCGGGGGTTTCTTTTCCGTTAAAGGTGGACCAGACCTCAGGATGGCTGCCAATCATTCATTTCTGTCCATCCATTTGCAAAGATAATAAGCGATTATGCTTGCCATAACAGAAATGATAAGAACGTATCCAAAATAAGCACCTCCCATCCGCGCCGGTATAGGAGTGGCAACAAATGGATTATATCACACAGATGGAGATATCTTTGTCGACTTTTGTCGAAGGTGTCTCCTTATTTTTTTGAAAAAAACCTCTTGCAACATACCCCGATGGGGTATATAATGTGAAGCGTAAAATATACCCCGTGAGGGTATATGAAATAAAAGCGGAGGTATAATTCATGGATGAATGTAAAGAATGTTGTCATAAAACAAAAGAGCGTTCAGAAAAGGAATATAAAGATATGATGAACCGGCTGAGCCGGATCGAAGGCCAGATTCGTGGGATTAAGGGGATGGTTGAAAAGAATGCCTACTGTCCGGAGATTCTTATTCAGGTTGCAGCGGCGAATGCTGCGCTGAACAGTTTTAATAAACTGCTTCTTGCAAATCATATACGGACCTGTGTGGCTGAGGACATACGGAATGGCAGAGATGAAACGATTGATGAACTGGTAGTGACGATTCAGAAGCTGATGCGATAGCATTTTAGGAGGCAGATTATGGAACAGTATACAGTGACGGGGATGAGCTGTGCGGCCTGCAGCGCCCGGGTAGAAAAGGCGGTATCCAAAGTGCCGGGGGTAACGGCCTGCTCGGTGAGCCTGCTGACCAATTCCATGGGCGTTGAGGGAACAGCATCCTCTCAGGAAATTATAGCGGCGGTTGAAAATGCCGGTTATGGCGCGGCGGAAAAAGGCGGTGAAAAAAAGTCTTCCGCAGTGGGTGCGGCAGAAGCGGAGGATCTTCTGAAGGACAGAGAAACGCCGGTATTAAAGCGGCGTCTTTTTACCTCCATTGGATTTTTGGCAGTGCTCATGTATATTTCTATGGGACATATGATGTGGGGATGGCCGGTTCCGGGATTCATGAAAGACAATCATGTAATGATGGGACTGTTACAGATGCTTCTGACGATTACAGTCATGGTGATCAACCAGAAGTTTTTCATCAGTGGATTCAAAGGACTGATTCACCGGGCACCGAATATGGATACGTTGGTGGCACTTGGATCCGGAGCGTCTTTTGTATACAGTACGTATGCACTGTTTGCAATGACAGATGCGCAGATGCATGGGGATATGGATGCAGTAATGTCTTATATGCATGATTTTTATTTTGAATCAGCAGCTATGATCCTTGCACTGATCACCGTCGGAAAGATGCTGGAGGCAAGATCCAAAGGAAAGACGACCGATGCATTAAAAGGACTGATGAAGCTTGCGCCAAAGACAGCGGTTGTGATTCGTGGAGAAAAAGAAGTACAGGTATCGATCGAACAGGTACAAAAGGGAGATTGCTTTGTTGTAAAACCGGGAGAGAATATTCCGGTTGACGGAGAAGTCATAGAAGGAAACAGTGCAGTCAATGAATCTGCTCTTACAGGTGAAAGTATTCCGGTAGATAAGGCTGTCGGTGATAAGGTATCAGCCGCAACCGTAAATCAGTCCGGATATCTGAAGTGCCGTGCGACCAGAGTCGGCGAGGATACGACACTTTCGCAGATCATTCAGATGGTAAGTGATGCGGCTGCAACGAAAGCACCGATCGCAAAGATTGCGGACCGTGTATCCGGTGTATTTGTGCCAATGGTTATCACAATTGCAGTGCTCACAATTATTGTATGGCTGATCGCAGGACAGAGTATTGGTTTTGCGTTATCCAGAGGAATTGCGGTGCTGGTGATCAGCTGTCCATGTGCGCTTGGACTTGCAACACCGGTAGCAATTATGGTCGGAAATGGAATGGGTGCCAGAAATGGTATTATGTTCAAGACAGCAGTTTCACTGGAAGAGACTGGAAAGATGCAAATTGTTGCGCTGGATAAGACCGGTACGATCACAAGTGGAGAACCGAAAGTGACAGATATCATTCCGGCAGCGGGAGTGACAGAAGATACCTTATTAAAATATGCGTATGCATTGGAGAATAAGAGTGAACATCCACTGGCAAGAGCAATCCTTGAAAATGCAAAAGAGGAAAATGCCGGCATCGAAGAAGTTACCGGATTCCAGGCTCTTCCGGGTAACGGCCTGACAGCCATATTGGATGACCATACATTATATGGAGGAAATTATACATTTATCAGCAGTAAGGTATCCGTTGATGGAGATATCCAGAAGAAGGCAGAGAAACTTGCCGAAGCAGGTAAGACACCATTATTCTTTGGAAATGAAGACCGTTTATTAGGTGTAATTGCAGTGGCGGATGTCATCAAAGAAGATAGCCCGCAGGCGATCAAAGAATTACAGAACATGGGAATCCATGTAGTCATGCTGACCGGAGATAACGAACGTACTGCAAAAGCCATCGGACAGCAGGCCGGAGTTGATGAAGTGATTGCAGGCGTACTTCCGGAAGGAAAAGAGCAGGTGATCCGTAAGTTGAAAGAAAAAGGAAAAGTTGCGATGGTCGGGGATGGTATCAACGATGCACCGGCACTTACAAGAGCCGATATGGGTATTGCAATCGGAGCCGGAACGGATGTTGCGATCGATGCGGCAGATGTTGTTCTGATGAAGAGCCGGTTAAGTGATGTGCCGGCAGCAATCCGCATGAGCCGTGCGACACTCCGTAATATTCATGAGAACCTGTTCTGGGCATTCTTCTATAATATTATCGGAATCCCGCTTGCGGCTGGTGTGTGGTATCCGCTGTTTGGGTGGAAATTAAATCCGATGTTCGGTGCGGCAGCCATGAGTTTATCAAGCTTCTGCGTAGTATCGAACGCATTGAGATTGAATCTTTTTAAGATGTATGATGCATCAAAAGATAAAAAATTAAAAGCAAAAAAAGAAAAAAAGAGATCCAAGAAGGAGGACAAGACAATGAAAAAAATAATGCATATTGAGGGAATGATGTGTGGACACTGTGAGGCAGCTGTAAAGAAAGCACTGGAAGCACTTCCACAGGTAGATGAAGCGGTTGTAAGCCATGAGGCAGGAACAGCAGAGCTGACATTAAATGCAGAGATCGCAGATGATGTGCTGAAGAAGACAGTAGAAGACAAGGATTATACGGTGACATCTGTGGAATAATCTATGATTTCTTATATACAGAGTATACTTTTTATTTGAAGCATCCAAAGAACACTGCTATACTTAATTATAAGTATCATAACGAGGAAGGAACGAAAGTTAATGAGAAAGAGTGGAATGTTAATGCCGGTCTCTGCACTTCCGGGGGCATATGGAATCGGATGTTTTTCAAAAGAAGCGTATGAATTTGTAGATATATTAAAAGAAGCAGGACAGAAATTGTGGCAGATTCTGCCGCTTGGACAGACAGGATACGGTGATTCACCGTATCAGTCTTTTTCAACATTTGCGGGAAACCCGTATTTTATCGATCTGGAGACGCTGATCGAGGATGAACTTTTGACGAAAGAAGAGTGTGACCAGGCAGATTTCGGAGAGAATGAAGAAGAAATCGATTATGAAAAAATATATAATGCAAGATTTAAAGTATTAAAGCTTGCATATAAAAGAGCCAAAAAGAACGGATTGATGGAAAGTAAGGCGTACCGTACTTATCTGGAAGAAGAAAAAGCATGGCTTGCGGATTATGCATTGTATATGGCAGTGAAAGATTCATTTGACGGAAAAAGCTGGGATCAGTGGGAGGAAGACATCAGGCTGCGTAAGCCGGAAGCAATTGCGGCATATCAGGAACAATTAAGTGCAGAGATTGATTTTTATGAATTTCTGCAGTATCTGTTCGCCGGACAGTGGGCCGGACTGAAAACATATGCCAATGAACAAGGCATTGAGATTATCGGGGATATCCCGATCTATGTAGCATTTGACAGTGCAGATACCTGGGCGAATCCGAAGCTGTTCCAGTTAGATGAAGAGAATCTGCCGGTTGCAGTAGCGGGATGTCCGCCGGATGCATTTTCGGCAACCGGGCAGCTGTGGGGGAATCCATTGTATGCATGGGATTACCATAAGAAGACAGGCTATGACTGGTGGATGAAGCGGGTGGCCTGCTGCTTTAAATTATATGACATCATCCGTATCGATCATTTCCGTGGGTTTGATGAATATTATGCAATCCCGTATGGAGATGAGACGGCAGAGAATGGTGAATGGATGCCGGGACCGGGCATGGATCTGTTCCGTACGATGAAAGAAACATTAGGTGACTTTCCGATCATTGCGGAAGATCTGGGATTCCTGACGGATACGGTGAGACAATTGTTAAAAGACAGTGGTTATCCGGGAATGAAAGTACTGGAATTCGCATTTGTGGCAGGAGAGGACAGTGATTATCTTCCACATAATTATGATAAAAACTGTGTAGTTTATACGGGAACCCACGATAACGATACCCTTCAGGGATGGTATCAGACACTTTCCGAAGAAGATAAAGAGATGACAAAGGAATATCTGAATAATCCATACACTCCGGATGAAGAAGTGCACTGGGATTTCATAAGTCTGGCGATGAGAAGTGTGGCAGATACGTGCATCATTCCGGTACAGGATTATCTGGGACTTGGTAATAAGGCAAGAATTAATATGCCATCTACACTCGGCGGTAACTGGATGTGGAGAATGAAAAAAGGCGCATTTACAGATGAACTGATCAAGAAGATCAGAAAAACGACAGAAGTCTGCGCAAGATAAACATAACAGGAAACAAAAAGAAAACACAATATTCAAACGAAGGATTCACTGAGAAGGGAATGGAAACGTTTTGGATATTGTGTTTTTCTTTTTGTTTTGTATATGCCAAAACCTCTGATTTTTCATAAAAGTATAATTTTTGACATAAAATGTATGATTTTTTGTATAACAGATATGATTTTTGGTAAAGAAAAAGTATAAAAAATTATAGAATGAGACTGTAATATGTTAAGATGGTATTAATAAAAGGTATGAGGTGTACTATGGGGTTGTTAAAACTGGTGATCGTAGATGATGAGCCGATCCTGCTGGAGGGTAGTCATTAATTAATATAGTTTTGTTCTTACATTATGAGGACAATAATGGAAGGGAGTAAATATTATGGGAACAGATTTTTTTGATGGATTAGTTAAGACATTTTCAAAAACAACGAAGGAACTGGGAAAGACAACAAGAGAATTAGGTGCCCGCGCAGAGCAGACGATCGAGGCGCAGAAGATAAGAAGTAAAATCACAGGGGAAGAGCGCATTATTGAGAAAATCAAAGTTGATATCGGTGATATTGTTTACAGACGACATTCTCAGGGTGATGGAATTGATAGTGAGTTAAGTGCTTTATGTCAGGAGATTGATCAGCATTATCTGAAAATCAGGGAGTATAAGGATAATGCGGCGAACCTGAAAGGAGAGAAAATCTGCCCGTCCTGCGAGCGGGAGGTAGATATTAATGTAAGTTTCTGTCCGTATTGCGGAACGCCATGCCCGACTCCGGAACCGGCGAAGAATGTGGAAAATGATATTGTATCTTCAGATGAAGATGAAGATGGGAGTAATGAGCCGGAAGAAACACCGGCAGAAGAATTACAGCCGGAAGAACCAGAGACAGAGAAAACAGCAGAAACAGAACCAGCACAGGAACAGCCGGTGGAAGAAACACCAGTGGAAAAAGAAACAATGGAAGAGAAGTAAGTAACTGCAGGGTAAATTATTTTTACAGATTTACCAGATAATTACAGTATAATTAAAAATATGTTGCAAATTGATATGGAATATGATAATTTTATATCGTATCAAAAGGTATGAAAATTACGAACAGGAGAGGGAATGATGAAAAACAGAAAATTAAATCAGTTATTAGTCGCAGGAATGATCAGTGCAGCTATGATGACTTCCGGTATCAGTGTTCAGGCTGCTGATTTTAGTGATGATACATCAACAGTAGAAGAACAGTCTGTTGGCTCAGCAGAAGAGGAAGCTCCGGAGGTAGAGGACGGATCTGAATTTCAGTCTGATGCTGCTGAAGCATCATCAGCAGTAGCAGTCAGTTCAGCGAACTTCCCGGATGCAAAGTTCCGCCAGTATGTTTTAGATAATATTGATACAGACAAGGATAAGAAACTTTCAGCGGCAGAGATCAAAGCAGCCAAGACGATTGATGTTTCAGGACTTGGAATTTCCAACCTGAAAGGTATTGAACGTTTTACTTATGCGACAGATCTGTTTGCGGCAAATAACAAACTTACTTCTGTAAATATTACAAAGAATACAAAAGTTGCATATCTGAATCTGAGTAATAACAGTCTTGCAGGAACTCTGAATCTCAGCAAATGCACAAATCTTCGTGTAGTGAAGTATGGAAGCAATAAACTGACAAAGGTAGTAATGCCTTCCAAGAAATATCTGAAGAATCTGGATTTCGTAGATGCAAGCTCCAATAAATTTACCACACAGGCAAATGCAGGACTGAACATCGGAAATACTGATTATGTAAAGAGTCTTTCAGAAGTCAATGCCTCCAATAATGCCATCACTTCATTTAACTGTGCCGGATTTCAGGGAATCCTTGATCTTAGAAACAATAAGATCACAAATCTGAAACTGGAAAACAGCAAGGAAGGATCTCAGGTAGTTTCCTTATACCTTGACGGAAATTCACTGAGTAAGACACCTTCTATTGACTTTACACCGGAATGGATTGCCGTACCTCAGCAGTTCAGCTGTGATGCAGGAGTTTCATCCAAGGTCAAAATGCTGAAGGCAACTGCATCCATCACATCTGCAACATGGGATCAGATCGTGGTAAATGTTGGATCCAGTACAGATGATGCTTCTTACAAACTGGAGAAGAAAACAGGCAACGGTGCATATGAAACTGTTAAAACATGGGATAATGGTGATCTGGCTGACGCAGAGTTCGGAGAAGATTACACAGATAATGTGATTTCTACAGGAACAGCCTATACATACAGAGTTACAGCAACTGTACAGGTAAAAGATGCCAATAAGAACCTCAGATCCTGGTCAAATTCCGCAGAAGTGAAAGCTACAGCAACAGGTACAAAGCCGGCAATCTCTGTGAAGTCCACCAAAAAAGGTGTGGCAACCGTAAGCTGGAAGGCTGTTGCAGGTGCAGATGGATATGATGTTTACTGTGGATCATCCAAGAAATCCCAGAAGGGTACGGTTGTAAAAGGAACTACAAAGCTGACCGCAAATAAGACAAAACTGACAAGTGGTAAAACTTATTATTTCAGAGCACGCGCATATAAGATGGTAGGATCTGCCAAGGTATATACAGGTTACAGTGCAGTGAAGAGCGTGAAAGTCAAATAATACAAAAATAATTGAGAACAGTATAAAATCAAGCCGGCGATGTGAGAGCAGATATCTTTTACAGAGCCGGCTCTTTGATTATGGCAATTCCGTAAAATACTGTGGACAGTCCGGTATTGCTATAGATGAATTGTTATAGATGGGAGGAATGTCATGTGAAATATATCAGAAAGAGTTTCTCTTTATTTTGGTTGATAGCGGTAATGCTGTTTGGAACAGTATCGGCATCCGCAGCATCTGCAAAACCGGAAACACCGGTATTGTCCGGAACAGCAGCCGGAAACAGAGTGACTCTGAACTGGAATAAAGTAAAGAAGGCTTCCGGCTATCAGATTTTTCTGTATTATAAAGCCTACGGGAAATACAAATGCGTGGGAAGGATCAAGAACAGGAACATTACCAGTTTTACACTGACAGGTTCTGAAGATAAGCTCTACACTTATAAGATACGTTCTTATCTGAAACAGGGAAACAAAACTCTGTACAGCCCATCATCGAAAGCACTGGAGATAAAAACAGCTCCCGGAAAACCTGTGATCACCCGGATAAGAGTGAGAGAAGAAAGCGGAACCCTGATCAAATGGAAAAAAATCAAAACTGCAGAAGGATATCAGATATTCCGGTCAGAATCCGAGGACAGAGGATATAAAAGAATCAATATAGTTTCCGGCAATACAACATTCAGTTATACAGATACAGGTACTGTTTCAGGAAAGACTTATTATTACAGGATACGGGCATATGTACGAAATCAGGGAAATGTTGTATATTCTGAACTGAGTGATCCGGCAGAGGCGGTAATGCGAAAGACTATTATGATCGGAGATTCCAGAACAGATATGATGAAAGATGTTGTGGAGAACGATAACATCACATGGATATGTGAGGTTGGAATGGGGTATAAATGGTTTAGAGATACTGCCCTGAAAACCTTGCAGGAGCAGATGAAAGGAAATGAAGATATTTTTGTCTGGCTT
>ENA-ORTY01004317-ORTY01004317.1-human-gut-metagenome-genome-assembly--contig:-NODE-4317-length-11257-cov-2.727370_pt1 | contig 11257 bp, 10 predicted proteins | sample MGYA00241917_ERZ509198 | MGnify/ENA primary metagenome ERZ509198 (study PRJEB26280, sample SAMEA2338857) | human gut metagenome | biome: human gut; feature: human-associated habitat; material: faeces...
CGGCTTGACTACACACCCTTAGCTGGGCGCACAGCTGGAATTTGTATGTTATTCAATCCAAAGCTTCATATAATCGCCCTCTTGATAGTTATATACTCGTTTGCCTGCTTCTTCTTTTTTCAATTACTTCAGTATCTGATAGCTCATCATAAAAAGAATAACCATCAGACCTAAAAATATCTTGACCAGTTTCTGATACATCGTTGTTGCCGGACTTATGAGTGGGTTCCAGGTTTCCTCTGTGCCAGGCATATTGTTTTTATTGCTCCAATTTTCTCCAGTTATCTTCTGGGCATAGAGACGGTTGGATGCATAAGAGAGCATTTCCTTGGCGGCTTCTGCCTCGTGTTCTGACAATTCAAGGGTTCTGCCATCTGCGAAAGAGAGCATTTTCCATTTGCCTGCTTTCTTTCTCTGGGAGGCCCATCCGCTGATGTCTGTGAGAAGCGGAAGATAGTAAACACCGGCGGCGTCCTGTTCGTCAATGATAAAATGATGAATGACCGTGAACGATCTGTTGCTGGAAACTGGCTGCATGAGAAAATATTCCGTACAGAAAAGCTCTCTGATCTGCTTGCGCTGTCCCCATGCATCGAAGCAGGAAAGTGTCCGCATGACCGGACCAATGGCGATAAGAACGACAAACACTGCGCCTGTCAGCAGCAAAAAGACTGCGTATATCATAATCGACGAGTAATCACTGAAAGGCGATGCCGCTTCCCGAAGCATCACTCCACAAAGCGGAATCACCAACGCAGCTTCCAGCAGGGAAATCCCACGAAAAATGGCATTCTGGCAAAACAGATAATAAAAGCTGACAAAGGTATCAGCATTCTGTCCACTATGGTAGCGAAGCGGAATTCGCATAAGCAAAAGTTCAGACAAAAGGCCGACAAGCAGCACCACTTCCTTGCATACAAGGATATAAATTCCATACATCCATATATAGAGCCAGGTTCTGCGGGAGCCATAAAGGGCCAGTAAATCTCCAACCTCCGCATTTTCCAGAACACTATTCAGGATATTTTCCCCGAAAAACAGGTGATAACCGATGCCCAATATCAGTATGAGCCATGCAATATAATCAGGAATGCAGGACAGCACCCAGCGTTTGCGGCTGCCGTGTTCATGCCTCCTTTGTCGTAAGAGCCCGATTCCCCATAGAATCGGATAAAGAAATACAATAAGAAGCAGCGCAAGATTCGTTTGTGGCTGTATTGCCGTTATAAGCAGGCTCAGGCGTTTGGCCTGTGAAGCTATGCTCTGCAGATTCGGTACATGCGCAAAAATTGATAGCATCGACACGAAAATTACTGCAAAGACTCCTGGTATCGCCATCAGACTGAATGTTTCCGCTTTTGACTTGCGCTTCACAAGATTATATAGGTCGTTAAGATACAGACCTGCATTCAGATAAAGAAGTATCATTGTAAGCCAAAAGTCTGGTAAATAATCGGCATCAGCCGTATATAATTGAAAGAAATCCAAGAGCGCCTCTATCATTTTTCACTCTTCTCCCTTCCTTCTTTGTATTCCCATTCTGTTCCATATCTCTTGCTCATGCGGGTGAGATATTCTGCAATTTTTTCTGCTGTTTTTTCGTCTGCCACGTATGGAATATTTTTTTCTGCGTTTCCCCTGTCCATACCAAGCTCGACCGGCAGAAGCTCCAGATGTGTGCATTTTCCCTGACAGATTTCGAAATACGGCAGCACACTCCGATAGACCTCCGGAATTTCGTAGAGGGAATGTGAGGACTGCTCCTGCCGCCTGGCGATTCCGATGGATGCTGCCGTGTGAATATTCAGACCATATTTTTCCATGTAGTCCGCAGGCAGAAGGCGTACATACTGATTTTCAAAAATAAAATTTCCGAGGCAATAGAAAATCGGATAGTCATGATACAGTTCGATTCCCTTCAGCTGATGCGTTCCGCCCCCGATCACCGCGCTGGCGCCCGCATCGATACAGGCGTGTGCAAATTCCTCCAGAAAATAATCCGCTTCCTCGTCATTGTCCTTACGGATTTCATGTGAATGTACCATAACCAGGACTGCCTCACATGTCATCTTCGCTTCCCGGATTGCATCGACGGTGCGTTTCACATCGATCGGATTCGGGCTGGAGCTTCTTCCCTCTGTTCCGTCCTTGCTGATTTCAAACATTTTCCCGCCAAATTCCATGACACCCTCGGGAAGCGGAGCTATAAATCCCTCCTGCCGGTGCAGATCCCGCAGTCCGTTGATTCCGGTCACCTCTGCAATCTTTGCAAGATCCTGCGCATGTTTTTCCGTAATGGTATATTTTTCCGAAAAACGCAGCGGATTTAAGCCAGGCCGGCCCGGCTGCCGTTCCGTCTGGCTTCCCGCCCTGGCTGCATTTTCAAAGGTAGAACAGATATCAATCACCGCAATCTGTCCCGCTGTTGTGTCCAGAATGGCAGGACGCGATGCTTCGTAAAGATTTTTGCCTGCTCCGGCATATGCCACATCCTTTTTTTTCAGTTCGCTGATCGTAGATGCAAGTCCTTCGTAGGAATAATCCATCGTATGATTATTCGAAATCCCAAGAAAATTAAAACCGTAACGCAGGGTATCTTCCAGACACTTCGCATCTGCCGTCAGCCATGTTCCGCCGGAATACGCCGATGCGTAACAGCTGCCGTCCGATATCGTCGTTTCCAGATTCGCCATCCGAACCTCTCCCTGCATCAGAAATTCGCGAATCGGCAAAACATCCTGATATCCCGGCAGAAGCCGTTTCATAATCAGAATATCACCTGCCGCCGATACTCTTATTGTTCTGTTCATTCTTTTTTGCCTCCCGAACGATTCCTGCTCTCTGCTTTTAGAATCGCATTCTTATCCATTCTTATTTTTTCGTAACGGTTCAAAAGTCCCATCCCGGTTTTTCTTTCCTTTTACATGGTTCCAAATCGTTACCTTTTTTCTCTGTATCTGCTGCTTCTTTCTACCAGATCCGCAAAAAGGCGGTTCATCTCCGGCGCTGAGTGGATCAGCCCTTCCGGATGCCACTGTACGGCCACAATCTGTCCGTTGCGGCTTTCTATCGCCTCGATGGTTCCATCCGGTGCCGTTGCTGAAACCACGATGTCCTCTCCCGGCGTACGCACTGCCTGATGATGCATGGAGTTTACCGCATGGGTTCCCGCCCCGAGGATTTCTGCCAGATGGGTTCCCTCTTTAATTTCCACATGGTGATGCAGATAAGACCGCTCCAGGGACTGCAGATGCAAAATTGTGGTTTCCTTCTGTGTATAGATATCCTGGTACAGATCACCGCCGCACAGGACATTTAAAAACTGGATTCCCTTGCAGATGCCAAGCATGGGCATTCCCATCTCTTTTGCCGCCCGTCCAAGTGCGAACCATGCCTCGTCGATCTCCGGGCGAATGGTCTGGATCTGCGGTTTTGGCTCTTCCCCATAATACCACGGATTTAAGTCCTCTCCGCCGGGAACCAGAATGCCATCGCACACGGCAAGTACATCTTCCGGATTCGCTTTCATGGCAACTGCCGGAATTGCCATCGGAATTCCGCCGTTGTTCAGAACTGCTTCGATATAATCACTGTTGACATACATTCTCTCCGCACTCGAAAAAAGTCCCGGCTGTGTTTTATACGTATTTCCCAAGATTCCAATGATCGGTTTTCTCACTTGTAAACTCTCCTTTTTTACCAGATATGCCGAAAACGGCTTCACCTTTCCTGTGAACCCGCTTCCGGCATGCTTTTTCTTTCGTTATCGAATATTTTACAGTACATCCTGATGGCAGATATGACGGATCTTTTCCTCATCTAAAGCACGAATGACATTGGCTGCCATTGCGCTTGCTGCCTCCAAGTCTTCTTTTGCGCAGAAATTGTAATGGCTGTGCGCATAGCGGGATGGAACACCAAGCACCAGACACGGAACTGCTTTTCCTGTCACGCTGATTTTTGCTGCGTTTGTGCTTCCGCCTCTTCTTACGCTCTCCTGGTATTTAATTCCGCATTTTTCTGCTACTTCCTCAGCCAGTGAAATAAACTGCGTATTGGAAATATAGCTGTTGTCCAGAATACGAATCTGAACTCCCTTCTTCATGCAGCCCTGTGCCTGTCCTGCGCTGATGAAAAAGTCATCGGAAGGAGATCCCTCAAATACAATGGCAAGGTCCGGTTTTACAATCTGGCTCGTCACCACAGCACCGCGGGTTCCGACCTCCTCCTGCGCTGCAAAGGCGCCGACAACATTAACCGCAAGAGAAGCCTGCTCCTTTTCCAGCTGTTTCATCGTATCTACGATGCATGCGCAGCCGGCCCGGTTGTCAAATGCTTTTCCGAAGCAGATCTCATGCTCTGCATCGTATTCAAAGGTTACATCCGGCATCATCGGATCACCGATATGGATTCCGAAAACATTTTCAACCTCCTTGCGGCTGGTTGCTCCGACATCCACATACATTTTTTCAATTTCCAGAGTCTGACTGTTGCGTTCCGCTGTTGTCATGAAATGAACCGGTTTTGCGCAAATAATACCATGTACCATCTTTCCGGATCTGGTGCGGATCCATACCGCATGTGCCGGAAGGCTGGTCAGATGAAAGCCGCCAAGCATGATAATGCCAAGGCATCCGTTGTCCTGGATATTCTGTACCATGAAACCGCATGCGTCCAGATGGGCATCCAGCTGGATGACCGGACGGGAATCCTTCTCTGTTCCCGGCATCCGCACATACAGGTTATTCATTGCGTCATTTTCTACATCAAATTCTTTGCAGTAATCTGCTATGGTACGGATGACATCCTCCTCAAATCCGCTTGGTCCAAATGCATCGGAAAGCTTGCCAAACATTTCTATATCCATTGTTTTATCCTCTTTTCTTTGGTTTTCTATCAGATTTATATTCTTAATATACAACAAAGCAGTGTGCTGTGACAATATCCATCCAGCGATCTGTCTCCAGCTTATTTGTGAAGGTATCTACCTTCTGCATTCCCGGATAAAACGACATCGTGTACGCTTTTTTCCAGTCTTTATAGGTTACCTCATATGTAAAGTGCTCCGGAAGAGCCACCTGGCACTCTTTTTTCTGTCCGGCAACTGCCTTTTTTACCCCTTCCCGGATTTCGGATATCACTTTTCCTTTCGCCTTGCACCACGTTGCCGCACCGACACCATGCTTCGTTTCCACTGTCGTAATGCCCGGAATCAGTTCTTTGGCCTGACGGCAGATCTCTTCATCTCCGGAAAGAAACAGCACCGGTACGTGATGTGATGCTGCTGTATAGCTGTTCAGCATGCACTCACTCATCACTTTTCCATTCAGATGAATATACAGGCTGTTTCCTGTCGATGTGTGGCTGATCGAAAAATTCGGATCTCCTGCCGGTGCATGGTATCCAAGATACAGTACACCGTCATAGCTGTCGTCGATACCATACATCATATTATACGGATGACCACTCTTTCCCCGGATCAGGGTGACATACTCCGGCATTTTCAGCGGGTCAATGTTGGATGCATCTCCGTGACCGTCCTTTACGACAATCTCATCCGCACCCGCTTCATGTGCTGCTTCGCATGCCGCAACGACCTCTTCGGTCATCTCCTCTGCAAATCTCTGGTATACGCTTTCCTTCTTATGTGTTTCATCGGTCAGTGCCACTCCGGCACAGCCCTCGATATCTGCACTGATAAAAAGTTTCATTTCTGCTGTTTCCTTCTTTCTTTATCATAAAGATGACAATATACGTAATGTCCGTCATCCACTTCATACCGCTCCGGCGCCTGTGTTTTGCAGCATTCCATGCATTTTGGACATCTGGTATGGAATTTGCAGCCTGTCGGCGGCTTGTGCGCGGACGGAATACTTCCCTCCAGCAGAATTCTTTCTCTTTTTGCCGTCGGATCCGGAACCGGAACTGCGGAAAGCAGTGCCTGCGTATACGGATGCATCGGATTGCTGTAAATTTTGTCTTTTTCTCCGACTTCCACGAAATTGCCGAGATACATAACACCGACACGGTCACTGATGTATTCCACAACACTCAGGTCATGTGCAACAAAAATATAGGTCAGATCCAGATCATGCTTCAGTTCATTTAAAAGATTCAGAACCTGCGCCTGAATGGACACATCCAGTGCCGAAACCGGTTCGTCTGCGATGATCAGAGACGGTTCTACCGCAAGTGCACGGGCAATTCCGATTCTCTGACGCTGACCGCCGGAAAATTCATGAGGATAACGGTTTGCATGGTAATCATCCAGTCCTACCCTGTGCAAAAGATCCAGTACTTTCTTTTCCAGATCCGCTTTATCCTGATACAGATGATGCACCAGCAGCGGCTCTGCAATGATATCAAAAACGGACATTCGTGGATTCAGGGACGCATACGGATCCTGAAAAACCATCTGTACTTTTTTCCGGATGGAACGCATTCTCCGGTCATTGTACTCTGTAATATCTTCGCCATCCAGATACACATGGCCCGATGTCAGATTTTCCAGTTTGCAGACCCCTCTTCCCAGTGTGGATTTTCCGCAGCCGGACTCGCCTACAATTCCGAATACCTCGCCTTTTTTCACCTCAAAGGTAACTCCGTCTACCGCTTTGACGAATTCCTTTTTCCCAAATCCGCTTCCGGCAACCGGATAATAAATTTTCAAATCCTCTACTCTAAGTAATGTATCCGACATCCTAGTCACCTGCCTTCTCTACGTGATCTGTTTTGAGCTGTCCGCTTTCGCAGAGCCAGCATCTGCTGATATGGCCTTCCTCGATCTGGAAAAATCCCGGTTCTTCCTCGCGGCACTTTTCCGAAGCGTATGGACATCGCGGCGCAAATTTGCAGCCTTTCGGCATATATTTCGGGTTTGGAACGTTACCCGGAATCGACTTCAGTTCTTTTCCGGCGTCTCCCAGTCTCGGAATCGATCCCAGCAGTCCCTTCGTATACGGGTGGGACGGATTGGCGAAAATTGTTTTTACATCTCCGCGCTCTACCACGCGGCCGCAGTACATAACGGCAACATCATCGCAGACCTCTGCAACGACGCCAAGATCATGTGTAATAAACAGGATGGATGTACCTGTCTCTTTTTTCAGCTGATTCATCAGATCCAGAATCTGTGCCTGAATCGTTACATCCAGTGCAGTCGTCGGCTCATCCGCAATCAGGATTTCCGGCTTGCATACAAGCGCCATGGCAATCATGACCCTCTGTCTCTGGCCGCCGGAAAGCTGGAACGGATACTCCTTCATCATATGCTCCACACGCGGAACACCCGTTTTCCGGAGCATGTCCTCTGCCTTTTTCAGTGCCTCTTTTTTTGATATTTTTTCGTGCTGCAGAACGCATTCTGCCACCTGGTCTCCAATCTTCATGACCGGATTCAGACTGGTCATCGGTTCCTGGAAAATCATGGAAATTTTGCTTCCGCGCAGCTTTCTCTGCTGTTCCTTCGTCAGCTTTACAATGTCATCGCCATCCAGCAGGATTTCGCCATCAGCAATTTTTCCTTTCGTTCCGGCCAGTAATCCCATCACAGAGAGGGATGTCACGCTCTTTCCACTTCCCGACTCGCCTACGATGCCAAGCGTTGCGCCGCGTCGAAGCTCCACATCGACACCGTCTACTGCTTTGATCACACCGCCATCGGTATAGAAATACGTATGTAAATTTTTTATCTCAAGTACGTTATCAGTAGCCACTTCTGCTCCTCCTTATCAATCGGAAAGTTTCGGATCGAGTGCATCGCGAAGTCCGTCGCCTAACAGGTTAAAGCTCAGTACGGTAAGGAAAATCGCAAGACCCGGGAAAATCGTCACATACATTGCGCTCGTCATATAGTTTCTTCCGTTGGAAAGAAGCAGTCCCCATTCCGGTGTCGGCGGCTGTGCTCCCATTCCCAGGAAGGAAAGGCTCGATGCCGTCAGAATGGAAGATCCAAATGACATGGAATACTGTACAATGATATCCGGAATGGCTCCCGGCAGAATATGGTGAAACAGAATTCTCGCATCGGAAACACCGATGTTCCGTGCCGCCAGGACAAAAACGGAATTTTTCAGGGTCAGCGTTTTGCTTCGGACAAGTCGTGCGAAGGTCGGTGTAGAAAAGACAGCGACCGCAATCACAACGTTTGTCATGCCGCTTCCGAGGATTGCCACGATGGCGATTGCAAGAATCAGTCCCGGAAAAGCGAACAGGACATCGCAGATTCTCATAATAATAGAATCAATCCATCCGCCGTAATATCCGGCCAGAAGTCCGAGAATGGTACCACAGACTGCACCGACCGTAACAGCGCCGAATCCGACTGCAAGTGAAATCCGGGTTCCACAGACGATACGGGAAAACAGATCCCGTCCAAACTCATCCGTTCCAAACAGGTGCTTCATACTTGGTCCCTGCAGAATCGCATTATAATCATACTCATTGATTCCGTACGGCACAATTTTGCTTCCGAAAAACGCAAGGAAAATGAGAAAAATGATAAAACAAAGCGCAACTACTGCATTTTTCTGTTTTTTAAATTTTCGAACCATCTCAGAAAACGGAGTTTTAATTCTCTCCTGGTTCTCGGTCTGTACTTTTTTCTTTTCTTTCATTCCACTCATCTCCTACTGAAGTTTAATTTCCGGATTCAGAACCGCATAGAGGATATCGACAATCAGGTTGATGACGATAAACTGCAGCGAAAAGATCAGAATCAGGGACTGGATTGCCGGATAATCTCTGTAATTGACCGATTCAATCAGAAGGGAGCCAAGGCCAGGATAGGCAAATACCGTTTCTGTGACAACAGAACCTCCCAGCAGAAAGCCGAACTGCAGACCCACAACCGTCACGACGGAGATCATGGAGTTGCGGAAAACATGCTTCCAGATCACAACCTTTTCTTTGATTCCTTTTGCTCTTGCTGTTCTGACGTAATCTTCTTTTAAAACCTCAATAATGGAGGATCTTGTAAATCGTGCGATCACGGCTGCAATTCCGACGCCGAGCGTGATCGACGGCATAATCAGACTTTTCAGGCTTGTTCCGCTTGTTGTCGGCAGAATTCGCAGTTTTACCGCAAACAGCATAATCAGCAGAAAGCCGATCCAGAACGAGGGGAGCGAAATACCTGAGACCGCAATCGTCATTCCGGTATAATCCTGCCATTTTCCCCGGTGTGTTCCGGACCACACACCAAAGAGCACACCAACAACCGAGCTCCACAGCAATGTGACAAATGCCAGACGAACGGTATTTCCGAATCTTCCCGCAACCTCCTTTGTAACTGGCTGCTTTGTGCGAAGGGAGGTTCCGAGATTTCCTTTTAAAAGTCCTGTCACATAGGTAACATACTGTGTCGGAATGGATTTATTGAGGCCAAGCTCTTCTCTTACTGCCTCTACGTCATCCTGTGTTGCCTGCTCTCCTGCAACGAGTCTCGCCGGATCTCCCGGAATCAGGCGGACAAAGAAAAATACAAATGTAACAACAATAATCAGTGTGGGGATCGTACCCACAATACGCTTCAGTATATATTTTGGCATATTGTATCTCCTACTTTCATGCTTATCCTACAGGTACAATCCCACGGATCACTGCCTGCTTTCCTGTTTGTAAGAAACCGGCGCCCTCTTTTGATGGAAGGACGCCGGGGTCTTTTTCATATCCTTGTTTCAGTCTGCCGTTATTCGGCTGCCATTCTGGCATTTCTCATGCCGATGCTTCCATCGCCTAACAGATATACTCCGGTAATGTTGTTGCTGGTTGCCCAGATGTTTTTATCGCTTGCGATGCAGAGCAGCGGGAGATCCTTCCATACGATATCCTGTACTTCTCCATAGATCTCACCACGTTTGTCTTCATCTGCAGTTGCAAGACCGTCTTTGAGAAGCTGATCTACTTTTTCATTCTCATAGTAGCTGATATTGAAGCTCATCGGCGGCTCAGACTCGGTTGCCAGCATCGGGCGAAGTCCCCAGTCAGCATCACCGGTGGAAGTAGACCATCCGCTTAAGTAGCAGTCAACCTCGGCATCTGCTCCTGCGCAGTCAGCTCCCTGAACCTTTTCATTCAGAACGGCATTTTCCATTCCGTTCAATTCCAGATCAATACCAACCTCAGAAAGCTGCTGTTTGTAGAACTCTGCTTTTTTCTGATTTGCTGTCGTGTTGCTGTACATCAGTGTTGTGGTAAATCCATCCGGATATCCTGCTTCCTTTAACAGCTCTTTTGCTTTTTCCGGATCCGGGCAACGTACCGGATTGGTTTCAATCAAGTCCAGATCGTAATCTGTATAATTCCCTTCCAACTTGATAGGGCCTACTTGTGATGTATAAGCCGTGATATGAATTCCTAATTGGTTTAATGCTAATTTGGCCAAGGCACCGGCTACAACGCGTGAAATCGTTTCGCGGGCCGATGAGCGTCCGCCGCCGCGATGATCCCGGATGCCATACTTCACCTTATAAGTATAGTCCGCATGTGACGGGCGATATACATTTTCCAGATTGTTGTAATCGTTGGAATGCTGGTTTTCGTTCCATACGATAAAGCCGATAGGGCAACCGGTCGATTTTCCTTCAAAGATACCCGACAGGAATTCCACCTTGTCCGCTTCTTTACGCGAGGTAGTGATAACCGATTGTCCGGGACGACGACGGTCGAGTTCCTTCTGTACGAACTCTTCATCGATCCTGATACCAGCCGGAAAACCGTCTATAACTCCACCGATACCTTTTCCATGTGACTCTCCAAAACTGGTTAGCCTGAATATATTTCCAAATGAATTAAACATGATGTTGTGTGATTTAAGAAATTGTATATTGCAAATATAACAATTTATCCGACACTAAAGTTATTACCTTTACTTTTATTTATCGCTGTTCCGATATTGTTGCGGACTCATACCTGTCAGGCGTTTGAAATATTTTCCAAAGAAAGATACGTTCGGGAAATTCAGAGATTCTGCAATTTCGTGTATCGGTATGTTAGTCGATTTCAATTGTGCTTTGGCATCTACTATGACAACTTCCGAGATAATATCCATAACAGTCTTGCCTGTAACATGTTTTACAGTGTTACTCAAGTGAGTAGGCGTTATATTCATTTGTTTTGCATAATATAGGATGTTCCTTTCTTCGGTATAGTGTTGAATAACCAGATGACTGAATGTTTTACATATTTCTTCGCTTCTGCTCAGTGCTGTTTCGGTTCGTATGGGACGTTCGTGGTACATATCGCTCAGCCGATAAAG
>ENA-ORTY01004319-ORTY01004319.1-human-gut-metagenome-genome-assembly--contig:-NODE-4319-length-11255-cov-12.309643_pt1 | contig 11255 bp, 8 predicted proteins | sample MGYA00241917_ERZ509198 | MGnify/ENA primary metagenome ERZ509198 (study PRJEB26280, sample SAMEA2338857) | human gut metagenome | biome: human gut; feature: human-associated habitat; material: faeces...
TTTGGCATATTCATGCCAAAACACCTCGCGGAATAGCTGACTGCTGAATAGTTACGATTGATTTTAATATTCTCAATCTGCTTCCGCTACTTGCTCATAACCGAATAACTGCTCTGCAGTTTATTCGATTAAATCGCTTCTATTATATACAACTTCCAGCCAAAAGAAAAGCCCTGCTTAATTTTCCAGATATTTTTTTACATATTTTCCCGTATAGGAAACCGGTGACTGTGCAACTTCTTCCGGAGTTCCCTGTGCTACTACAGTTCCACCCTTGTCTCCACCTTCCGGGCCAATGTCGATAATGTAATCTGCTGTTTTAATCACATCCAGATTGTGTTCAATAACAACTACCGTATTACCGCCTTCAGATAATCTCTTCAGAATCTCCACCAGTTTATGCACATCCGCAAAATGAAGTCCCGTCGTTGGCTCATCCAGAATATAGATTGTCTTTCCGGTGCTTCGCTTACTCAGTTCCGCAGCAAGTTTGATTCTCTGTGCCTCTCCTCCGGAAAGTTCTGTAGAAGGCTGTCCCAGACGAATATAGGAAAGCCCGACATCATACAGTGTCTGTATCTTTCTTTTAATAGAAGGAACATTTTCAAAAAATGTCAATGCTTCCTCTACAGTCATATTCAGTACATCATAAATGCTCTTATCTTTGTATTTTACTTCCAGAGTTTCTCTGTTGTATCTCTTACCTTTGCAGACTTCACAAGGCACATACACATCCGGAAGGAAATGCATTTCTATCTTGATGATACCATCGCCGCTGCATGCCTCGCATCTGCCACCCTTTACGTTAAAGCTGAAACGGCCTTTCTTATATCCTTTTGCTTTGGCGTCTGCTGTTGCGGCAAAGAGATCACGAATCTGATCGAACACACCTGTATAAGTCGCAGGGTTTGAACGCGGTGTACGTCCGATCGGCGACTGGTCAATATTGATCACTTTATCCAACTGATCTACTCCCAGAATATCCTTATGCTTACCCGGAATCACTCTGGCGCGGTTCAGATCTCTTGCCAGATGCTTATACAGAATCTCTTTGATAAGTGAACTCTTACCAGATCCTGAAACACCTGTGATACAGGTCATAATCCCCAGTGGGATCTTCACATCAATATTCTTAAGATTATTCTCTGCTGCCCCCTTGATTGTAAGGAAGCCTGTCGGTTTACGTCTCTCCGTTGGTACCGGAATCTTTAACTTTCCGCTCAGGTAAGCTCCTGTGATAGAATTCTCATTCTTCATCAGTTCCTCTGCTGTTCCCATGGCAACCAGTTGTCCACCATGTTCTCCCGCTCCCGGACCGATATCCACAATACAGTCCGCCGCGCGCATGGTATCCTCGTCATGTTCCACAACGATCAGACTGTTTCCAAGATCTCTCAGTTTCATCAGGGAACTTAACAATCTGTCATTATCTCTCTGATGAAGACCGATACTTGGCTCATCTAAAATATATGCAACTCCGACCAGACCGGAACCAATCTGCGTAGCCAGACGGATTCTCTGCGCCTCTCCTCCGGAAAGTGTGCCCGTCGCACGTCCAAGTGAAAGATAATCCAATCCTACGTCTGACAGGAAGCTTACCCTGGCTTTAATTTCTTTCAGAATCTGTTTTCCGATCAGTAACTGCTGGCTTGAAAGCTGCATGTCAGCCAGAAAAGCTTTCAGTTTCTCTATAGAAAGATTCGTGATCTCATAAATATTCTTGTCTGCAACAGTTACAGCCAGAGATTCTTTCTTCAGTCGCTGGCCTTTACAGGTTTTACATGGAGTAATGCGCATAAAAGACTCATATTCCTGTTTCATAGTGTCAGAACCAGTCTCTCTGTATCGCTGCTCCACATTTCGGATCAGTCCCGGGAAAGCTACGTCGTAAACGCCCTCTCCGCGCTGACCTTTATAATAAACCTTAACAGAATGTCCATCCGTTCCATTAATCAGAATATTCTTTATCTTCTCCGGATAATCCTCGAATGGTGTCGCAAGACTGAAATCATACTCTCTGGAAAGCGCATCCAGAATTGCTCTGGAAAAACTTCCCTCACTTGTGCAGGATTGCCATCCTGTCACCACGATCGCGCCTTCCAGGATACTCAGCGATTTATCCGGGATCATCAGATCAATGTCAAATTCCATCTTATATCCGAGTCCCAGACAGTCCGGGCAGGCGCCAAATGGATTATTGAATGAGAAGCTTCTCGGCTCGATCTCATCTATGCTCACACCACAATCCGGACAGGAAAAGCTCTGGCTGAAATTATGAATATTTCCATCCATGGTATCTACCATGAGAAGCCCGTCCGCCAGATCAAGTACTGTCTCGATGGAATCAGAAAGTCTCTTCTCAATTCCTGGTCTCACGATCAGACGATCAACCACGATCTCAATATTGTGTTTGATATTCTTATCCAGACTGATCTCCTCGGAAAGTTCGTACATATTTCCATCAATCTGCACACGGACATAGCCACTTCTCTTCGCATGTTCAAGAAACTTGGCATGAGTTCCCTTGCGACCTCTTACTACAGGAGCCAGCAGCTGAATCTTTGTTCTCTCCGGAAAAGACATGATGCTGTCTACCATCTGATCAACTGTCTGTTTCTTAATCTCTCTGCCGCATTTCGGACAGTGTGGGATTCCGACTCTCGCATACAGCAGTCGGAAATAATCATAAATTTCCGTTACAGTTCCTACTGTGGAACGTGGATTGCGGTTGGTAGATTTCTGATCGATTGAAATCGCAGGCGGCAGTCCTTCGATACTCTCCACATCCGGTTTCTCCATCTGTCCAAGGAACTGCCTTGCATAAGAAGACAGTGATTCCATATATCGTCTCTGTCCTTCTGCATAAATCGTATCAAAAGCCAGCGATGACTTTCCAGACCCGCTTAATCCTGTAAATACTACAAACCTGTCTCTCGGAATATCCACACTTAAATTCTTAAGATTATTAACATTTGCTCCTCTGATTCTGATAAATTGTTTCTTCGTCGTATCCGCAGCCATCGTCTGCCTCCCGTTTCTTCTATATATAAATACATTTTCTCATTGCCAGATCACAATGTAGCTCTCGCACTCTTCATAAGATCAGCTTTTATTGTGTACAATTCTCCAACTGCTTATTACTCTTCGCAACCCCCGCAGGGGACTTACTTGATTTGGTTAAATCTGCACTCAGTATAGCGCAGGAACATGTGTTCGTCAAGACGTTTAAAGTAAAAAATCAGCCATAACAGAATTACTCACATGAATTCCCTCTCTGCTCAGGAATATTCTTCCATCTTTCTCCAACAGTAGCCCCATAGCTTCATATTTCTTTAGTACATCACCATATACAGTCTCTATCGCACAGCCAAATTTCTGCCTGAAATCAGTTTTCGCAATTCCCTTTGTCATGCGGAGTCCAAGAAACATAAATTCTGCCATTTCATCCTCTCTGGTAAGAACTGGTTCTCTTTCTCTGATCAATTCCGGGGAGGAACTGTTTTCCAAATATTTCTTCATATCTGCCGTATTGGCAAAACGGTCTTTTCCATAAAGAGAAGAGGCCCCAAGGCCGAATCCCAGATAATCCCGCCTGGTCCAGTAACCCACATTATGCCTGCAGCATCTGCCTTCTTTTGCATAATTGGAAATTTCATACTGTTCATAGCCATATTCTTTCAGAATACGGGAAGTTGCCTCATACATATTGTATTCCGTATCTTCATCAGGCAGATTCAACTGTCGCGAAGCAAAAGGTGTCCCCTCTTCAATGATCAGGCTATATGCAGAGATATGCTCCGGCTTCAGTTCTGCAACTATTCGCAGATTATTGCACCATTTTTCATAAGTCTGGTCCGGAATTGCGCTCATAAGGTCAATATTTATATTCTCAAAACCTGCAGTTCTTGCACATTTACAGGTTTCCAGAAACTGCTCGTAATTATGAATCCTTCCAAGAATTTTCAGCTCCCGGTCATCTGGGGACTGCAAACCGATACTCAGACGGTTGATGCCAAATGTTCTGTACGCCTGAAGTTTCTTCTGATCTGCAGTTCCCGGATTTACTTCAATCGTAATCTCTGCATCATTTTCTACCAAAAAATTCTTTCTTGTTTTATTCAGGATTTCTCCAATGAATCTCTCATCCAAAACAGAAGGAGTGCCCCCTCCAATAAATATAGAGGATACACTCCTTCCTTTACCTTCCTTTACTGCATCGATTTCCGCAAGCAGAGCCTGTACATATTCTGCCTGTTCTTTCGGACATGACGGACCTGAAAGGAAGTCACAGTAATCGCATTTTTTTACACAAAATGGAATGTGGATGTAGATTTCCATAGAAGAACCCGTTGCGTTCTCTATTTCCATTTCACTCTCCTGCTATCATATATACGCTTCAAACGCCACTATCTCGGGATTTTGGCATTCTCATACCAAAACACCTCGCGGGATAGTGGCGTGTGAATAGTAACTGAACAGTAACTCTTTTCTTATTCTTCACTATCCACTGCACTGTTATCTTCCGTATTACTATCTGTTGATGCGTCTGTGCCACCGTCTGTACTTGTGTCTGTATTTGTATTATTTCCACTGTCCGAAATTTCAGAAGCGGAAATGTCAGTCGTACTCTGGTCTGCCAGATAATTATTTACCATCGTCAGATTCCCATTTGTAATAACAGCTGCTGAATCCACCTGATCAGGTGCAGGTGTAGGAGTTGCCTCCACCGGCGCTACACTGATCTGAATCACCTGCGAGGATGCTTCATCTACTGTTTTATCTTTTCCACAGCCAGAAGCCAAAACGCTCAACAATACCATACATAGTATTGCTATTTTCTTCTTATTTATTTTCATAAATATCTCAACTCTCTGTCAATATTTACTTGTCATCAAGTTTCAATACGCTCATAAACGCTTTCTGCGGAATCTCCACATTACCTACCTGGCGCATACGTTTCTTACCTTCCTTCTGTTTCTCCAGAAGTTTCTTCTTACGGGAAATATCACCGCCGTAACACTTGGCAAGTACGTCCTTACGCATAGCTCTTACAGTTTCTCTCGCGATAATCTTGCTTCCAATCGCAGCCTGAATCGGGATTTCAAAGAGCTGACGCGGAATCTCTTCTTTCAGCTTCTCGCACATCTTACGGCCACGTTCGTAAGCAGTATCTGCATGTACGATAAAGGAAAGAGCATCCACTTCTTCTTTATTTACCAGGATATCCAGTTTCACAAGTTCACTGCGCTCATATCCACAGAGTTCATAGTCCAGAGAAGCATAACCTCTGGAACGAGATTTCAGCGCATCAAAGAAATCATAGATAATCTCATTTAATGGCATTTTATATTTCAGAAGTGCACGTGTTTCTTCCATATAATCCATTCCCAGATACTGACCTCTTCTCTCCTGGCAAAGATCCATGATTGCTCCGATAAATTCGGTAGTTACCATGATCTCAGCATTTACCATTGGCTCTTCCATATATTCGATTTCTGACGGATCCGGCAGGTTGCTTGGATTGGTCAGGTTAATGACTTCGCCGTTTGTCTTGTGAACTTTATAAATAACACCCGGTGCTGTAGTTACAAGGTCAAGATTGTATTCTCTTTCCAGACGTTCCTGGATGATCTCCAGATGGAGAAGTCCAAGGAAACCACAACGGAAACCAAATCCAAGGGCGATTGATGTCTCCGGCTCATAGAAAAGGGACGCATCATTAAGCTGTAATTTCTCAAGTGCATCTCTCAAGTCACCATATTTCGCACCATCTGCCGGATATAAACCGCAGTATACCATCGGGTTTACTTTCTTATATCCCGGAAGTGCTTCGGCACACGGTCTTTCCTTGTCTGTAACTGTATCACCTACGCGGGTATCGCCGAGGTTCTTGATACTGGCTGTAATATATCCTACCATACCTGCGGTAAGTTCCTCACACGGAATAAACTGTCCTGCGCCAAAATATCCTACTTCTACAACTTCTGTAGTAAATCCGGTAGCCATCATCTGAATCTGAGTGCCCTTTTTTACACGTCCGTCCATCACACGGCAGAACACGATAACCCCTTTATATGCGTCATAAATAGAGTCAAAGATCAGCGCCTTCAGCGGTGCATCTACATCGCCATGTGGTGCAGGGATCTTTGTCACGATCTGCTCAAGAACTTCCTCTACGTTAAGTCCTGTTTTTGCAGAAATTCTCGGTGCATCATGAGCTTCAAGTCCAATAACGTCCTCAATCTCGTTTACTACACGATCCGGCTCTGCACTTGGCAGGTCGATTTTATTGATGACCGGAAGTACATCCAGGTCATGGTCAAGTGCAAGATATACGTTTGCAAGTGTCTGCGCTTCAATTCCCTGTGCAGCATCTACTACCAGAATCGCACCATCGCAGGCTGCGAGGCTTCGGGAAACTTCATAGTTGAAATCGACATGTCCCGGGGTGTCGATAAGGTTGAAGATATATTCTTCGCCATCTTTGGCTTTATAAACAATACGCACTGCCTGAGATTTGATCGTGATTCCACGCTCTCTCTCAAGTTCCATATTATCAAGTACCTGTGACTGCATTTCACGCTCTGTCAATGTACCAGTCATTTCGATAATTCGGTCGGCAAGAGTTGATTTGCCATGGTCTATATGTGCAATAATACAGAAATTTCTGATTTTGCTCTGATCTATCATTCAGGAATTCCCTCCTAAGTTCTTTTCATAGTTGTTAGTTTGCTAATTTTGTATTATAGCATACGTTTCTGTTGCTTGTCACGTATTTATGGGAAAATGCGGTTTTAAAAGATTCCAGCTTGAGTAAGCATATCTTTTATGATAAAATTTCATACAGTCAGATTAGAACGTGATAGGGATAGTCTGGTGGTTGTACCTTTCCGGAGAAAGGGGGTAATGCCAATGAATACTATGGAAGTATTGACACTTTTATTGGTTATCTTCACGGCATTGACCTATCTGGATAACCACCGCAAGTAAAAAGGCTATTCCCTACCGCAAATAGGGGATAGCCTCTGTCTCTTGTAACTTTTTGAAATAACTTGATTTCTGAAAGGCAATCATTAGACACCGCAATATCTCTTGATTCTTTCTAACCTGATTATAAACCAGACACTTGTATATTGCAAGTGGAAAGTTTAGGACTGGGGATGCTTCGGCATCCCTTCTTTATACTCAGATATAATTTTCATCCCTGCAAAACTTTATTCAGAATATCCGCAAATGGTTCCATGGCATTTTTTACTTCCTGGATGGTATTAGTCTGAGCCCCGGCTTCTAACAAGATGGAACGCGGGCGAAGGTGGAGATTGTAGCGGTAGCCTGCAAGATAGATTCCGCGGTAAAATTCCGGATAGTATTGAGCAGCCTGGTATTCTAACTGGAAAGAGAATGCCAGATTTTGCTGTATGTAGGGATTTGGCAGATAGTCCAGAGAACCTTTTTCTATTGTATAGCTCAGACCATTGTAAAACAGAATCTGAGCCGTCGGCTTTCCGTTGATTTCCGTTACGAGATGCCGGTCTTCGGGGACGCCGTCTCTGTGAAGATCTATGATTACCTGTATGTCCGGATTTTCCTGTAAGTATGGTTCCAGATAATCCCGGGCATAGTCATAGGCTGAACTACGGTCTAATTCACCGGATGCCATGTCAAACTGTTCTTTCAGATGAACTACCTTATAGCCATAATTTTCTGTGAGAAGCTGTGTCAGATAATCTCCCACACCTACGATTGTATCTGCTTCCTCCCCTTCTCTGGAATCCGCAAATGTTTCCTGCGAATGGCTGTGATAAATGAGGATCTGTGGGGATTCGGTGTCTTTGGAGATTTTAAAGTCCTGATTCAGAAAGTCTTCTGCGCTGATCTGTACAGCATCTGCTTCTGTATTAGAATCTACTATATAAAATTGTCCCAGCAGATAGTCATAGTCTGCAAGTTTTGCCGGGGACAGATCAATTACAGGATGAGGAGCTACTGCTGCTATCGTTTCTGTAGTATCGTGGACATCCAGTTCATTGGTGATTACCGGCTCTGGTGATTCTTTTGATTCTGACTTTTTTTCCTGAATATGCGTTTCATCTGTCACATTTTCCTTTGGTATATCTTCTGGTACAGGCGTAGCTTCTGCTGATTTATTTTCTTTTTCTGACTTCTTATTCTTTTTTGCTAAAGCTTCCGCTTCTTTTTCTCCCTCAGACGGATTCTGCGATTCTTCTGTCATCAAAGAATGGGGTTCTTCCTTAGCTTCCATCTGTTCAGACTTCGCACGTTCACCCAGATATTTTCCATTTTCTCCTGCGATTTTTTCATAGGTTTCCTGATCTTCGTAGGAATGTACCTGAGTCTTTTTTTCCAGAAAGCGGTACAGGGGCAGATGCCTGTACACATTTTCTCCTGTAAAAAGTGCCCCCGGCAGCATCGCCAGAGTGGCAAAAAAGCACATGCTCAGCACAACGCAGAACGCTTTCTGAAAATTTGTCATATGGATCACCTCTTGAATTATCCTATGACCCGATCTTTTTGTTTATACACTTATTCTCACTCTGATATTTCCTCAAATGCCATATTTAGCCCCTCTGAAATCGTAAAACTTAAATATTTCACCGTCTCATCCACATCTTTGGGCGTTACAAACATTGTATGAAGATGTGGCGCAATCATCTCTTCCAGAAATTCTTTCTGTTCTGTCTCTTCCAGTGTATCCAGCAGATGCGCCATGGAGTCATGGACAATGGTGGCTGCATCTACTACTGTGGGAACTCCGATACCAATTACTTTCACCTGAAGATTTTCTTCTGTAAGACCTACCCTGTGATTGCCTACTCCTGATCCCGGATTGATGCCTGTATCTGTAATCTGAATGGTTCGATTGAGACGCCTGGTACTTCTGGCCGCCAGCGCATCGATTGCAATCACTACATCCGGTTTCGTTTCTGCCACAATTCCCTGTATGATCTCGGATGTCTCCATTCCTGTCTGTGCCATAACTCCCGGAATAATTCCACTGGTGCGGTGCATCCTCTCCTTTCCGAGACTCTGCAAGCCGTATTCCCGGATTATATGCCGGGTTATATTAAGATTCTCTACCACATGAGGGCCAAGGGAATCTGCAGTGATTGCAGAATTTCCGAGGCCCACTACCAGAATCGACTGCTCCCGCTCCAGATTTATCAGCTTTTGCAGATGTCTGGCAATCTCTGCTGAAATTTCTCTGTGGTAATCCTCATCATGGACAGAAAGCCCCGGTGCTTCTATGGTAATATAATTTCCCTGTGGACGCCCCATCGTCCGGGCGCCGTTTTCTGTGGTGATTTTTACTACAGTCGTGCGGATATCTTTTTCTTCATTATAATCTTCTGTAACTTCCACACCGCGTACTTCTACATTTTCCTCAGTAAATCGTTCCGTTGCTTCAAGTGCCAGATCTGTTCTTATTCCATGACTTCCAAGCATTCTTCTTTCCTCCCTTATCTTCGTCAGCCTGCATTATGACTTTATTATCAGACAGATTTTCGCAGTCCTCTTCCACTCTTACTTTCTATCTATTTTTAGCTTTTTTTATAGAAATATGTATTGACAAAAAAGAATATTTGGGGTAGTATATATAAGCATGTTCATAGAAGCGCCCGTGTCTGTTTCTATGACAGGAGTATAATAATTTTTTATTGAATTAAATTGGAGGTGTACGAATTGGCTAATATTAAATCTGCTAAGAAAAGAATTTTAGTAAACAGAACAAAAGCAGCTAGAAACAAATCTATCAAATCCGCAGTTAAGACTTCTATCAAGAAAGTTGAAGCAGCAGTAGCAAGCAAAGATAAAGCAGCTGCAGAAGTAGCATTAAAAGATGCTGTTTCCACAATCAGCAAAGCTACATCTAAAGGTGTTTATCATAAAAACAACTGTGCAAGAAAAGTTGCTCGTTTAGCTAAAGCTGTTAACAGCATTGACTAATCATATATTTGAATTTTTAATTATAAGCTTATAATTAAAAGGACAGCCATCACCGTCATGTGGCTGTCTTTTTTGTTTGTCTTTTTTAATTTGCAGTACTTACTTTACTGCTATATTTAATAATCAGAAGCTCAACACTCAGTTTATCTTCCAGACGTCCTGTCTTTACCGATTCCTCAGCATCCACGAAATCCTCTACCGCCTGCTCCAGTTCGGATATGGTATACGCTCTGGCGCATGTTGAGATATTTCGCACAACAAAGCTGGGTACCCCAAGCTTTGAGGCAATTTCTGTCTGGGCAAGTCCTGCTGCCGCAAACTGTTTTGCCTGAAGTAACTGACGGTATTGTTTTGCAAGCAAAAACAGGATTCTCATTGGCGGCTCTTTCAATGTCAGCAAATCATAATAAAGATCCAATGCACGCTTCTGATTCTTCTCGGTTACAGCACGTACCATATCAAAAATTCTGTTCGTTGTCTGAGTAGTGCAGATTTCCTCGATATCTTCTGCTGTTACTATGTCCCGTCCTTCAGTATAACTGATCAGCTTCTCTAACTCCATTCTGAGATTTCCCATGTCTGTTCCTGTCTTGGTGAGAAGAAGTTCCATATCTCTCTGTGTGATCTTCTTTCCTGCTTTTCCAAGTAGTCCTGCCGCCCAGCGCATCAGTGTTTTCTCATCCTGTCTGGCAAATTCTGCGATCGTTCCGCACGCCTTTACAGCTTTATACATACGGTTTCGCTTATCTACTTCAGATTCTGCAAAAACCAGACACAGGTAGTCTGGCAGCTCTTTCATATAATCCGCCAGCTCCTCGCATTTATTCTTAAAAAATCCCGTATCTTCCAGCAGGATTACTCTGCGGTCCGCAAAAAACGGCATGGTTTCGCAAAGATCGATCAGCTGTTTGATGTCAACACCTTTTCCCTCATAATGACTGAAATTCATGGTATCCCCATCTGGATTTAATGCCTTTATGAGATTCTGTTTATATTGCTGCTTCAGATATGCCTCTTCTCCATAGAGCAGATACGCCTGTTTGAAATTTCCTGATTTAATGTCTGCCTGTATATTTTTCAATTCTCTACTCCTGATCTTATTTTATGTTACTGCTCATTCCACGCTTCACAAGATGATGATATATAAGCAATAGACTATTCTATTCCTCTTACAGAAAATAATTATGTTAGTAAGTACTATTATATGATATCAGGGTCAAAAGGCCAAAAAATTGTTCGTGCTTGCACGATAAGACTTTTGAACTTGGGACCCGCCAAACATGAGAAAG
>ENA-ORTY01004322-ORTY01004322.1-human-gut-metagenome-genome-assembly--contig:-NODE-4322-length-11252-cov-2.493079_pt1 | contig 11252 bp, 7 predicted proteins | sample MGYA00241917_ERZ509198 | MGnify/ENA primary metagenome ERZ509198 (study PRJEB26280, sample SAMEA2338857) | human gut metagenome | biome: human gut; feature: human-associated habitat; material: faeces...
TACAGCCGGTGTAATATATCCGGAACGAGTCAGATTGTTAGAGTCGACCGTTACTTCACTGACATATCCGATCAGGATTCCCTGCAGGTATTTATCACTAATATAAGAAGTGACGATCTGGTCTCCGACAGAAACCGTATTATCATTGTTTTCCATCTGACCAAAACGAATCTGGTTATCACTCATAAGTGACAGATCTCCACTTACGATACAACGGTCAGAAGTAGAAAGTACCATTGCACTTACATTACTTGAATCATCAATAATAGAACGGACTTTTGCCCAGGTTGGACCAACTTCTGTGACAATACCGACAAGACCGCTTCCGGCCATTACGTTCATATCTGCGGCAATACCGTCTTTACTTCCTTTGTCAATGGTAAATGTACTGAACCAGTTTCCGGAATCTTTCCCGATTACATGCGCAGCAGTTTTTTTGTAATCCGCATAGTTCTTGTCCAACTGATATAATTCCTGCAATCTCTGAAGCTCATAACGTTCTTGCTGCAGATTGTTATTTTCTGTAATCAGAGAGTCAACCTGTTTCTGAAGCTTTGTATTTTCTGCGCGTACCTGTTTCAGAGTTTGGAAATTGTCTTTCATATCTCCCATCCAGCCACCAATCTGATTGATTCCCTGCTGAAGAGGGATAACGGTTACATTTGCAACAACTTTAAATGGACCTCCTACTTTGTCTGAAAAGGAAGATAACAGCATCATAAAAATGCAGAAAACAGAAAGTCCTATAAGTAAATATCTGTTCATAACAGAAGTCTGATTCTTCTTTTTTTTCATATTATCTTAACCACCTATAATCTTCGTCTAACATGGAGTAACTTAATTTTCTATACAAGGTCTTATTCAGTATGATCCTCTGCAGACCTTTGACGGCACAGAGTTCAGGGTCTGTTTTCATGTGAACCGGCAGACCGATACTTTCTTCCAGATAAGTAGAAATCCCTCGCAGATTAGCAAGTCCTCCAGTAATATAAATCCCGTTTTTATTAATATTTCTCCGGACATCGGGAGGCGTACGGTCGAGCATGGAATGAATGGCCTGTACACATTCTCTCAAAGGTTCTTTGATCGCTGCCCGTACAAGACTGATTGGAATGTCAATGTGCGACGGACCGCCGCGCATCATATCTCTGCCGTATACAGTAAGAAAGCTTCCGGTGGACTGGTCAAAAACTCCAAATTCTTTTCGCAGCCGTTCGGCAGTCGGACGTCCAATTATAAAATCTTTAGAATGACGGACAAGATTGGCAATTGCACTATCCAGCTGTTCGCCACCGATCTTAAGCAGACGGTTCATAACAATACCACCGTAGGAAAGAACGGAAAGTTCTGTTGTTCCTCCACCTAAATTGGCGATAAAAGCTCCTGGTTCTTCCAGAACATCAATCCCAAGTCCAAGTCCGTCTGCAAGACCGCGCTCTACAATTCTTACTGATTTTGCTTTCGCTTCAGAATGAAGCACAAGATCATAGAAAGCCTTCTTTTCTACTTCTGTGACATCTGTAGGAACAGCGATTACATATTCTGCCCCACGGATAAACGAACGCTCTTCCTTCAAAAGATCTCCGAGAAGATATTGCATGTCATCAAAACGGGCAATGACACCATTCTTCATCGGAAATATGATCTGTATATTTCCCGGAGCCTTTTCATACATCTCATAAGCATCGTCTCCGACAGAAAAAATATATTTTTTATCTTTCATGGCAATTACATTCTTGGCATGCCATATGCGGTCTTTTTTCTTATCAAAAATCTTGATATCATAAGTTCCAAGATCTAACCCATATACATTCCTGGCCATAAATACACTCCATCCCCTTATCTATTTGCAGATTCTTGAGAAAAGAATCCTTTCTCCCTTAAACTGAAATAACAATTATCTCCAATAATGATGTGATCGAGAAGTTCTATACCGATCAAAACCCCTGCTTCACGGATGCGCCGGGTTGTCAGAAGATCTTCTTTGCTTGGTGTCGGATCTCCACTCGGATGATTATGCAAAAGAATAATGGATACAGCATTCTTCTGCAAAGCTTCCACAAACAGTTCTCGTGGAGAAACAAGTGTGGAATTTATGGTTCCTGTTGAAACATCCATCTCACTGATCAGCCTGGATCTGGTATTCAGAAGCAAAAGCTTCATTACTTCCCGTTTCTTATGCCGAAGATCTTCCATATAATAACGTGCAATACTGTCAGGAGAGGAAAAATCCAATCCCAGTGAGGCTTCTGCTTTCGCCATGCGTCTTGCAAGTTCTGCCAGACAAAGAATCTGGATGGATTTTACCTTTCCGATTCCTTTGATCTTCAGCAGTTGTTCCATAGACCACTGTGGGATGCTGAGAAGTCCTTCAGAGCCAAATGGTGGATGCAGAATCTTCTGGGCAAGCCGAAGCGAATTCTCCCCTTTCGTTCCGGTACGAAGTAAAACAGCTAAAAGTTCCACATCTGTCAGATGTTCTGCACCGTACTGCTCGCATTTTTCATAAGGACGGTCTTCAAGATACATCATTTTGATTGTTTCTGTATTTCTATTTTCCATGTGAATCATATCACTGCGATGACATAATACAACGATTCATTTTAGCACAGTTTCAAAAAAGTGTATAGAGAAGATACCAAAAAACCACAAATTTCATAAATGATTAAGATTTATATTTTTGAATGATTGCCTCGGCGACCTTCATTCCGTCCATCGCTGCGGAAGTGATTCCACCGGCATATCCGGCCCCTTCACCACATGGATAGATCCAGTCACAGGAAGCACAGACAAAGTTCTCATCCCTTTCAATTCTTACAGGGGAAGAAGTTCGGCTCTCCACACCGGATAATAATGCATCATTATCTGCAAAACCATGAATCTTATGATCCATTGCTGTGATTCCATCCTCAAGCGACTGTGCGATCTCTTCTGGAAAGATACCGCGTACATCCCCAAAGACAGAAGCCCCTTTCATGCAAGAATGAACCTTACCATAAGAAGTTGTGATCTGATCTTCTTTAAAGTCGCCAAAACGTTGGACAGGAACTTTTCCCTGTCCTGCCTGATAAGCTTTTTCTTCTAAGCTGCGCTGGAAAGAAATTCCGGCAAGCGGATGGTCAGAACCGAAGTCATCCGGAGTAACTGTGACAATCACAGCACTGTTTGCATTTTCTCCTGCACGGTCATGATAGCTCATTCCGTTGACTGCAAGACGATGCTCTTCAGAAGAAGCATTTACAACATATCCGCCCGGGCACATACAGAAAGTATAGACTCCTCTTCCATTGTCCAAGTTCTCGGTCAGTTTATATGCTGCTGCCGGAAGATCATTTCCCCGATCTCTTCCATATTGAGAATGATCGATCAATGTTTGTGGGTGTTCGATACGGACTCCGACGGCAAATGATTTTGCGCGCATCGGAATCTGATGCTTATAAAGCATTTCAAATGTATCACGGGCGCTGTGACCGATCGCAAAAACGGCTGCTCCGGCAGAAATTGTATCTTCGGAAGTATCCTTCGTGTTATGTACAACTTTGAGTGTCTTAGAATTTAAATCGATATCTGTAACCCGTGTATGGAAACAGAATTCACCGCCAAGCGAAATGATCTCCTGACGCATCTGGCTTACAACATCAATCAGGACATCCGTACCGATATGCGGCTTATGTGCATATAAAATATCTTCGTCCGCTCCGAATTTTACGAAAGTCTCAAGAACAAAACGGTTACGTCCTGTCTTATCTTTTACAAGTGTATTTAACTTTCCATCTGAAAATGTACCAGCGCCGCCTTCACCGAACTGGACGTTGGAAGAAGTGTCAAGCACACCGGTTTCCCAGAAACGATCCACATCCTTCTTACGTTCTTCTACACAGGCACCACGTTCAAGAACCAAAGGACGGTATCCTTCCAGTGCGAGCAGATAAGCGCAGAATAGTCCGGCAGGACCGCTGCCGATGACAACCGGACGGGCATTCAGAGTCTCTGTTCCGTGAGATGGAATCTGGTAATGCTTCTCTTCTACTTTCTGGATGTTTCCTTTACAATGCTTCAGAATAGCATTCTCATTGGAAACAGTGACATCAACCGTATACACATAGAACAACTCCGGTTTTCTGCGTGCGTCTAATGACTGACGGTGAATCCGATAAGTAAAAGAGTCCCCTTTCTTTAGATGAAGTGTCTTTTGTATTTTCTTTTCAAGAGCTTCTTCCGTGTGTGGAATCTGTAGTTTCAGCTGATTAATTCGTATCATTTATCTATCCTTTCTTTCAGGAAATCTAATATTAAAGTATATCATCCGGATATTGGTTACAAGTTAGCAGCAGGCGATTATGCAGATGCGGCAGACTGTCCGGCAACATAACCGCTTGCCCACGCCCAGGTGAGATTATACCCACCACAGATTGCATCTACATCGATCAGTTCTCCGGCAAAATAAAGCCCTGGAACAAGTCTGGATTCCATCGTTTCCGGATTAATCTGTGTCGTATCAACACCGCCACAGCAGATCTGTGCCTGTTCATAAGAATTTGTCTTAATTACAGGTGATTTGAATTCCTTGATCATCCATGCCAGCCTCTGAATATCTGCATCTGTGAAGTCGCCGCATAGCTTCTCTTTTTTGATCTTGGCAAATTTCAGCCATACAGCGGCCAGTTTTTCATGAAACAGGCCGGTAAAGAACTGCTCTGCTGTTTTTTCTGGCTGGCGGTTGGCACGTTCTTTCAGAAGAATTTTCACTTCATCAACAGAATATTCCGGAAGAAAATCCAGTATGGCAACAACTTCCTTCTGCTCATATAATGCTTTCGATGCATAGCGGCTGATCTGAAATACAGGAATGCCTGAGATTCCGTAGGCGGTCAATTGAAGTTCACCGGTATCGGCAGCAGTTAATTCACCGTCAACAAACAACGAAACTTTTCCCTGTGCACGTACTCCGGCAATTGTGCGGAAATGCTTTCCGGTACAATGTAAAGCACAAAGAGCGGGAAGTACAGGAATTATCTGATGCCCAAGCTGTTTGGCTAAAGCGTATCCGGAACCGTCAGAACCGGTGGAAGGTGCAGCTTTTGAACCATTGCAGAGAATCACCTGATCTACGGTTAAAGAACCGTGTGATGTCTGCAAGGAAAATCGTTCATTTGTTTTCTGTATTCCAGTACAGGAGATTCCTGTACGTACATCAACTCCAAGACGGTATACTTCCTGTTCTAATACATCACGGACTGCGCTTGCCTGATCGGAGAATGGATACAGATATCCATTTCTGTCTTTTGGATATATTCCGAGTCCTCGGAAAAAAGTAATGACTTTTTCTGCCGGAAACTGATCCAGTACCCGCGTGATAAAGTCAGGCTGCTCCGAACGATAACAGGAAGCGTCCTGGTAAGTGTTTGTATAATTACACCGGCCATTTCCTGTCACTAATATTTTCTTGCCCAATCTATCATTTTGCTCCAGAAGGAGAACTTTCGCTCCTTTTCTGGCAGCGAAAATGGCGGCCATCATTCCTGATGCACCGCCACCTATAATTGCAATTGTGTTCATTAAAATTCATATCCTCTTACTTTCTTAGCAGATTACATCTGTCTGAATTTTAACATAACAATTCATTCAACTCAACTGAATTTTCGATAGAATTCTCTCGAAAAATTGTTTTACAGAAGTTCTCTCACACGCTCGATAGAAAGAACGCCTGCATCAATAACGCTCTGCAGTGATTTGAGAATACCAAGCTTTGCATGATACCATGTGAGTCCACCCTGGAAATAAACAGCATACGGAGGTTTTACCGGTCCATCTGCACTCAGTTCAATCGAGGAACCCTGAACGAAAGCACCAGCTGCCATGATTACATCGCTGTCATATCCCGGCATTGCCCATGGTTCTGGGCTTAAATAACTGTCTACCGGAGCAGCTGCCTGAATTCCCTTACAGAATGCAATAACACCTTCTGCTGATCCAAGTGTAACCGCCTGGATGATATCATGACGGGATTCAGAACCGTTCGGAATTACCGGATATCCTAAAGCTTCGTAGATATTTGCTGCAAAAGTAGCACCCTTTAAAGCACCGCATACAACAGTTGGTGCAAGGAAGAATCCCTGATAGAAGGACTGTGTAACACCAAGTGTAGCACCGACTTCTTTACCGAGTCCCGGAGAAGTCAGACGATAAGCACAGTTTTCGATCAGATCAGCTCTTCCGGCAATATATCCGCCGATTGGGGCAAGTCCGCCACCCGGATTTTTGATCAGAGAACCGACGATCATGTCTGCACCGACATCACTTGGCTCGATACGCTCAACGAATTCACCGTAACAGTTATCGACCATACAGATGACATCCGGGCGACGCTCTTTGATAAATGCAATCAGTTCGCCGATTTTTTCTACAGAGTAGCTTGGGCGTGTCTGGTATCCTTTGGAACGCTGGATCGTTGCCAGTTTGATTGTTTTATCTTCCAGAGCTTTTTCAATCGCAGGATAATCAAAATATCCATCTTCCAGAAGTTCTACCTGTTTATAGGAGATTCCATATTCTGCAAGAGAGCCGTTAGATGGACGGATTCCGATTACTTCTTCAAGTGTATCATATGGTTTTCCAACCGGAGATAACAGTGTGTCTCCAGGGCGAAGATTCGCTGCGAGCGCAAGCGCAAGCGCATGTGTTCCGCAAGTGATCTGCGGACGTACGAGTGCAGCTTCTGTATGAAAAACAGAGGCATAGACATCCTCTAAAGTATCTCTTCCCTGATCATTGTATCCATATCCGCTTACATAGTTAAAGCATCCTTCGCTTACGCGGTTTTCCTGCATGGCATGAATTACTTTTAACTGATTGTATTCAGCGTTTCTGTCAAATTCTTCAAAACGTTCTTTTAGTTTCTCTTCTGTCTTCTGTCCGAACGCCCAGACTTCTTTACTGATTCCTAGTTGTTCGTAAATTGTTTCTGTAGTTGGTGTATTCATTTTTCTTCTTCTTTCTTTTTAAGTTTTTTATTGTTGATTTACATGGCAAAGCTGCATTTTATCTAAATGCAGCCTGATGTCCTAATGAATGATTTCTTTTTCCTTTAAAACAGTGAGCATCTGTTGGATCAGTTGTTCATCTTCTCTTCCAATCTCACTTTTATCAATCCAGATGACATCTCGTTCTCTTCTAAACCAGGTCAGCTGTCGCTTGGCAAAATGTCTTGTGTCTCTCTTAATAATGCGTACGGCTTCTTCCAAAGGATACTCTCCTTCAAAATAACCAAACAGTTCTTTGTATCCAAGTCCCTGCATCGCAACACTTTCTCTTTTAAGTCCGCGCAATCTTAACGCATTGACTTCTTCAAGAAGTCCTTCCTGCATCATCAGATCAACACGTTTATCAATCCGGTCATAGAGAATCTTACGATCATCTGTCAGCACAAAATATGCGGAGTTATAAGCAGATTCTTTCTCTCGTTCCGCCTCATTGTGCTCGGAAATCTTCTGTCCGGTCTGCTGATAATATTCCAGCGCGCGGATCACACGTTTTACATTATGAAAATGAATCTGTTCCGCAGATTCCGGGTCTACTTTTTCAAGCATTTCATGAAGATATTCTGCACCCTGGTTTTTGGCAAGTGCTTCTAATTCTTCCCGATAAGCAGTATCGGCATTATTTTCTGTGAAATCAATGTCGTAAAGTAATGCCTGAATATAGAATCCTGTTCCGCCGACAACGATTGGAATGTGTCCCCGCTGATAGATTCCTTCCATTGCTTCTTTTGCCATCTGCTGAAAGAGAACAACGTTAAAATCCTCAGACGGATCAAGAACATCTACCAGATGATGCGGCACACCGTCCATCTCTTCCGGACGGATCTTGGCAGAGCCGATGTCCATCTCCTTGTAGACCTGCATAGAGTCAGCAGAAATGATCTCTCCGCCGATCGCTTTGGCAAGTCCGATGGAGGCAGCAGTCTTCCCGACAGCAGTTGGTCCGGTCAGAATGACAAGTGGGCGTTTGTTTGTCTGTTCCATCTATAATTTCCTCGATTCCATTTATACAATTCGTTTAAATTTCTTTTCCAGATCACGTTTTGTCATGGCAATGATTGTCGGTCGTCCATGCGGACAGTGATATGGATTGTCCAGTGTCAGGAGTTCGCCGATCAGTTTGTCTACTTCCTGTGCAGAAAGACGGTTATTTCCCTTTACAGCAGCCTTACAGGACAAGGATGCAACCTTCTCATCGATCAGCTCCGGTGTCATAGAAGTAGAAAGACCTTCGGTCAGGTCATCGATCATCTCCATCAGAAGTTCTTTCTTGGCAATACTGAACAGATTGTCAGGTACTGCACGGACTGCATACTCTTCTCCACCAAAAGGTTCAATCTCGAAACCAATGCGTGAAAAGCGGTCCATATTTTCATTCAGAAGCTGTGCTTCCTGCATGGATAAGCTTAAAATGATCGGAGGACTTAAGTACTGAGAAGTAAATTCTCTGCTTTTCATTTCACGCAAGGTACGCTCATACAAGACGCGTTCATGAGCCGCATGCTGATCAATGATGTAGAGATTATCTTTGAATTCTACGAGCCAGTAGGTGTCAAAGACCTGGCCGATCAATTTATATTCTGCACGGATATCTCTTTTTAAGAAATTTTCTTCAAAGAGATCCATCTGCGTACCGTCTTCTGGTTCTGATTTTGCGTCGGTTATTTCACAATCAGATGCTGCATCGGTGCTGGTGGTGGCAGTTTGCATTTCAACAGCTGGTTTGGATTTTTGAACTGCTGCCGCAGTTTCCGGTGCAACTGTCTTATCTGCTGCTTCAACGGCGTATTTGACATGTTCAGCAATTTTGTCTTTCTGTTCATCTGCACGGAAAATCTCTTTCCGGTCTGCAACTTCGGCGGAAGAAGAACGATTATGGTAAGAAAGTACGCGCTCCTTCATCTTACGGATAAAATAATCTTCATCTTGAACATCATCCTTAACCGTTTCCCTGGATTCTTTGATCAATTCCGCAGCTGTTACTTTTTCATTCTCCTTACGCGGACGAAGAAGAAACGGACTGCCGGTATCCTCTTGATCTTTGGTCGAAGCGGATGTGAATGTCTTTTTCACTCGCTCCGGTCTTTCGGCTTGTCTCTCCGGTTGCTCTACCGGATCAGGAACTTCTGTTTTCTGGATCAGTTCCGGTTCCAGCAAAGTCCTGTGTACGGCTTCAAAGACGGTATTATAAACCTCCTGCTGCCGCGAGAAGCGAAGCTCCATCTTTGTCGGATGCACATTGATATCTACATTTTCTCCACTCAGATGAAAATGCAGAACTGCAAATGGAAACTTGTGCTGCATCACAAAATCACGATAAGCGTCTTCCACGGATTTGGAGATCATTGCACTTTTGACATAACGGCCGTTTACGAAGAAATTTTCAAAGTTACGATTTCCACGTGTGATGATCGGCTTGCCGAGAAAACCTGTGATATGGATACCATTTTTCTCATAATCGATCTCAATCAGGTTAGCTGCCACATCACGGCCATAGACATTGTAGATCACATCTTTCAGTTTTCCATTTCCGGAAGTACGCAGTTTTTCCTGTCCGTTATTCAAAAACTGAAAAGCAACTTCCGGATGAGACAGGGCAAGATGCATCAAGAGATCCTGCACATGTCCGGCTTCTGTCATAGGTGTTTTCAAAAATTTTCTTCTGGCAGGAACATTGTAAAATAACTGATGGACGAGGAAAGTTGTCCCATTTGGCGCACCGGTATCTTCCAAGGATACTTCTTTTCCACCTTCAATGACATAACGGGTACCAAACTCTGCATCGGCTGTCTTTGTGATCAGTTCCGTCCGGGTAACAGCTGCAATACTTGAAAGAGCCTCTCCACGAAATCCCAAAGACGCGATGTGAGACAGGTCTTCTACTGTCTCAATCTTGCTTGTAGAATGGCGCAGAAAAGCGCGCTGCACTTCATCCTGCGGAATGCCACAGCCATTATCTGTAATACGGATGAAGGAAATGCCCCCATCTTTGATCTCTATTTTTACAGAAGTTGATCCTGCATCGATCGCATTTTCAACGAGTTCCTTTACGATTGAAGCTGGACGCTCAATTACTTCACCTGCGGCAATTTTATCAATTGTGATCTGGTCTAATACATGAATGTGTGGCATATTTCCGCCTTTCCTTTTACCAACGGTTCTTCAGCTTATTCTGTAACCGGTAGATTGTATTTAAAGCATCGATCGGTGTCAAATTTCCGACATCGATATTTTTCAATTCATCAAGTACGTCATCATCTTTTACAGTGTCAAACAGAGACATCTGTGCCATATCGACTTCGTCATATTTCTTTGCCTTACTTTTTTTCTTTGCAGTATGTTCCTTGGCCGCGATCTCACTGACGCGGTTTGTAATGTCCTCATCGCTGAGTTCTTCTACGATTTCTTTCGCACGGGAAATGACAAGATCCGGTACTCCGGCAAGCTTTGCAACCTGGATACCATAACTTTTGTCTGCTCCGCCTTTTACGATCTTTCGTAAGAATACGATGTCGTCACCCTTTTCTTTTACAGCAATACAATAGTTGTTGACATTATCAATCTTTCCTTCGAGTTCTGTCAGTTCATGATAATGTGTAGCAAATAAAGTTTTTGCTCCCAACAGTTTGCTGTCACTGATGTATTCTACAACAGCCCAGGCAATTGACAGACCGTCAAATGTACTTGTTCCGCGTCCGATTTCATCAAGAATGAGAAGACTTTTTGAGGTTGCATTTCTTAAGATATTGGCAACTTCGGTCATCTCAACCATGAATGTACTCTGTCCGGAAGCAAGGTCATCGGATGCTCCGACTCTGGTGAAAATACGGTCGGAAAGACAGATGTTCGCGCTCTCTGCCGGGACAAACGATCCGATCTGAGCCATCAGTGCAATCAATGCAGTCTGACGCATGTAAGTTGATTTACCTGCCATGTTCGGACCTGTGATGATTGAAATTCTGTGCTTCTTATCATCCAGGTAAGTATCATTGGCAATAAACATATCATTTGGAATCATTCGCTCAACGACCGGGTGACGGCCTTCTTTAATATCAAGGATTCCTTTTTCATTGATCTTCGGACGGACGTAGTTGTTGCGCTCTGCAACAAGTGCAAGAGAACTGAACGCATCCAGTGCGGCAACTGCTTTGGCAGTCTGCTGGATTCTCTCCACCTGTCCGGCAATCGTTTCACGAACTTCGCTGTAAAGCT
>ENA-ORTY01004333-ORTY01004333.1-human-gut-metagenome-genome-assembly--contig:-NODE-4333-length-11221-cov-3.185832_pt1 | contig 11221 bp, 10 predicted proteins | sample MGYA00241917_ERZ509198 | MGnify/ENA primary metagenome ERZ509198 (study PRJEB26280, sample SAMEA2338857) | human gut metagenome | biome: human gut; feature: human-associated habitat; material: faeces...
AGACACACTGTACGCTCCTGTATCACGCCAAATTCAGCCGCTTTCGGTGCCTTGGCAAAGATTCCTACCAGCCATGGCGCATAGATGTATTCCATAATGCCAATCATCGCAGCAACTACGGCACAGCTTACGATACCAAAGATTGCTCCTTTCTTTGCGCGTTCGTACTCCTTTGCACCCAGATTCTGGCTGATGAACGTAGACATCGTTAAAGACATCGCCATGATCGGGATAAACACAAAGCCTTCCACTTTTGAATGTGATCCTGCGCCCGACATGGCATATTCTCCAAAGGAATTGATATTGGTCTGTACTACCAGATTACCAATGCTGATAACTGAATTCTGGATACCAGCCGGAAGTCCCTGACGAATCACATCTCCCATGATATGCGCATGATATTTCAGCTTCTTAATACTGACCCTTGTGCATCCCTGATTCTTCCTCATCCTTAATATACAGAGTACAGCACTTAAGCCCTGTGCGATCACCGTTGCGATAGCCGCTCCTGCCACGCCCCAGTGAAAGACTGCCACAAAGATCAGATCCAGCACCACATTCACAGCAGAACAGATCGCCAGATAATACATCGGCCGCACACTGTCTCCAAGTGCCCGCATAATGGACATGAAAATGTTATACATGATGATCGTTGCACTGCCTGCAAAATAAATCTTAAAATAGGTCAGTGACTGTGGTAGCACATTCTCCGGCACATCCATCATATTCAGAATCTGCGGAGCAAAAATCAGCCCGATCGCTGTCATCAACACCGATGCAATGATACCGAACAGGATATTGGTATGGATCGATCTCTCGATATTTTTCTCATCCTCAGCTCCCACATAGCGGGATATCACCACTCCTCCTCCGATAGCAATACCATTAAACATTCCTACCACCAGAAAGACGAGGCTTCCCGATGTGCTTACCGCTGCAAATGCCGTATTGTCCGCAAAGTTACCGACTACCCAGGCATCTGCCATATTATATAATTGTTGTAATAGTTGTCCGAAAATTAAAGGAATCGTAAATGCAACGATCCCCTTCGCAACTGATCCCTTGGTCAGATCAATTGTATCTTTCTTCTTTTTCATTTGATTACCCCAGTAAATGTACACCGCCTAAAATTACATATGAAATAAACCACATAATCACTGTCGCCATACAGATTCCAAGCACAACCGCCGGAAATGCTTTGCGGAACTTCACACCCAGAAGTGCTGCGATCAGCGATCCTGTCCACGCTCCTGTACCTGGAAGCGGAATTCCCACAAAGAGTACCAGCCCCCAGAACTCATATTTCTCAATCTGATCCTTCCGGCTCATGGCTCTGTTCTCCAGTTTATCCACGAGCGGCTTGAATGTCTTCGTTCCCTTCATCCAGTTAAATACCGGTGTGATCAGAAGCAGAATAAATGGAACCGGAATAATATTTCCGATAATGCACAGTGGAATCGCTGTTGACACCTTGACCCCGAGGATCGGTCCCGCAACCAGAAGTGCACCACGAAGTTCCAGGATCGGAATCATGGAAATCAGAAATACAATTACCTCTTTACTTACACTTCCGCTTAACGCATCAATAATTCCATGTATTAATGTATTGGTCATAAGAAACTCCTCTTATTTATTCATATATTTTTTCAGGAACGCAAACATTGCTTCCATCTCTTCTCTGGTTCCTACAGTGATACGCATATACTGTTCGATTCTCTCACTGCCCCAGAAGCGCACATAGATATCATTCTCTTTCAGTGCTTCAAATAATTCTTTTGCATCATAATCCGGATGCATGGCAAAGATAAAGTTCGATTTGGAATTCAGGCAGCGGAATCCAAGATTCTTTAATTCTTCTTTTGCCCATTCACGTGTCTCGATAATCTTATTCACACACGCTTCAAAATATGCCTGATCCTTTACCGCTTCCACACCGCATACCAGTGATGTCTGGTTCATAGTATAAGAGTTGAAAGAATATTTTGCATCATTCAGGTATTTGATCAGAGTCGGATTACTGATTGCATAACCGATACGCATTCCTGCCATTGATCTTGCTTTTGAAAATGTCTGTACAATGATCAGATTCTCATATTTGTCAATCAGTTCCAGCGCAGAACGTCCAGCAAAATCAACATATGCCTCATCTACAATTACGATCACATCCTGATTATGTGCGATAATATCTTCTACGTCAGCCAGATCTTCATAAAGCCCTGTCGGTGCATTCGGATTCGGGAAGATCACACCACCATTTTCCTTGTAGTAATCTTCTTTTACGATCTTGAAGTTCTCATCTAACTTCTGGCATTCATACGGAATGCGATACAGATCCGCCCATACCTTATAGAAGGAATAGGTAATATCCGGGAAAAAGATTGGTTTTTCCGAATTAAAAAATGTCAGGAAGCACATAGATAATACATCATCCGAGCCGACTCCCACAAAAACCTGATCCCGGTCTACCCCATAATACTCTGCAAGGCATCCGGTCAGTTCTTCTGCTGCCGGATCCGGATATAACCGGAATCTGTCTGTATCCATCTCACGCAACACCCGCTCCACTCCCGGAGCAGGCGGGTAAGGATTTTCATTTGTATTCAGCTTGATCACCTTATTCTGCGGCTGCTCACCCGGTACATAAGGCTCTGCCTGTCGTATATTTTTTAAAAGTTCTGCTCTTACAGCCATTCGTCTAAACCTCTGTCCTTTTCTCACTGTCAGATCATGTTCTGACTCTGTAAAGTTCCTCCATAAACCGGCAGGCTCTGCTTTATTTATACTCTTCCGCAAGTTCTTTGAATTTCGGAAGGGAATTTACGATTGTTTCATATGCAACGCAGTATGCCATACGCACATAACCCGGGCATCCAAAAGAACTTCCCGGAACAAGAAGAATATTATGCTTCTTTGCAGCATTACAGAATTTCTTTTCATCCGCTACCGGAGACTTAACAAACAGATAGAAGGCTCCCTCCGGTTTGATGCACTCAAAGCCAAGCTCTTTCAGTCCGTTGTATAAAGTTTCTCTGTTTCTGTCATAATAGGAAATATCGGTCTGCTCATTCAGGCATGCTTTCACTACCTTCTGCTGCAGAGTCGGTGCATTTACAAATCCAAGGATTCTCGTTGCCACATTTGCTGCTGCATTGAGCTTCTCACTGTCGCATACCTCATCCGGGATCACAAGATATCCGATACGCTCTCCCGGGAGAGATAAGGACTTGCTGTATGAATATCCTACGATCGTATTATCATAATACTTTGTCAGGTATGGAACTTCTACTCCGTCATAAGCCAGCTCTCTGTATGGCTCGTCTGAGATGAGATAAATCTCCGTTCCAAACTCTTTCTGCTTTTCTTCCATGATGGCAGCCAGCTTTTTGATCGTCTCTTCCGAGTACACAACACCGGTCGGATTATTCGGTGTATTAACGATCACTGCTTTGGTCTTCGGGGAAAGTTTCTCCCTGAACTCATCCAGTTTTGGCTGGAATGTTGCTGTATCAGGAGAGATCTCCACGATCACTCCGTCATAGTTATTCGTATAACTTCTGTACTCTCCGAAATAAGGTGCAAATACTACCACTTCATCTCCCGGATTGAGCAGTGCTTTCAGGATGACATTCAGTCCGCCTGCTGCTCCTACTGTCATGGTAATATTCTTTGCTGCAAAAGAAGTGCCAAAGCGTTCATTCAAAGAATCTGCAACTGCTTGTCTTACATCTTCATATCCTGCATTGCTGTTGGTATAACCGTGAAGTACGATCGGATCCTCTTCATTCAGGATATCGATCATCGCCTTTTTCACTGCCTCCGGTGCCGGTACATTCGGATTGCCCAGGCTGAAGTCATAGACATTCTCCGCACCATAAATTTTTGCAAGGCGGTTTCCCTCTTCAAACATCGCACGGATTGCCGAACTGTTCGCCACCATATTTTCCATTTTCTTTGAAATCATCTCTTTCACTCCATTTCTTATCATTCTGCCGGTTCGTCCTGATCTGGCCTTTTTTTGCAGCTTTTCCTGAATCCATCTTTATTCTTCCATCTTTGCCAGCTTGGCTGTCTGATCTGCCGCGATCAGGCTGTCAATGATCTCATCCAGATCGCCGTTCAGAATACTGTCCAGCTTATGCAGGGTCAGCTTGATCCTGTGGTCTGTCACGCGTCCCTGTGGGAAGTTGTAGGTTCTGATCTTCTCCGAACGGTCTCCTGTACCGATCTGACTTCTTCTCTCTGCCGCCTCAGATGCCTGCTGCTTCTCCAGTTCCAGATCATACAGCTTGGAACGCAGAAGACGGAATGCCTTTTCTTTATTCTGAAGCTGCGATTTTTCCGTCTGACTGTAGATCACGATCCCGGTCGGATAATGGGTCAGTCGTACCGCTGAATCGGTTGTATTGACACACTGTCCTCCATTTCCGGATGCACGCATAACATCAATACGGATATCTTTTTCGTCGATCACTACATCGACTTCCTCTGCCTCCGGCATCACTGCAACCGTGATCGTAGAGGTATGGATTCGTCCGCCACTTTCTGTCTCCGGCACACGCTGGACACGGTGGACACCACTTTCATATTTCATACGGGAATATGCTCCCTGTCCTGTGACCATAAAGACACACTCTTTAAAACCGCCGATCCCGTTCTCATTCAGCGAGATCATCTCTGTCTTCCATCTGCGGCTGTCCGCATAATGCACGTACATACGGTAGATCTCTGCTGCAAATAATGCCGCCTCATCTCCACCGGCACCGGCACGAATCTCCACGATGACGTTCTTATCATCATTCGGATCTTTTGGAAGAAGCAGGATCTTCAGTTCCTGTTCCAGTTCTTCAATCCTTGCTCTTGATCCGCTGAGTTCTTCCTTTGCAAGCTCCCTCATTTCCTCATCGGACTCCTCTTCAAGAAGCTGAAGACTTTCCTCTACATTCTGCTTACAGTTTTTATACTCTTTATACGCCTCTACAATCGGAGCCAGATCACTCTGCTCCTTCATCAGTCTTCTGAACCGCTCCGGGTCATTTGCCACATCCGGTTCCTGAAGCTCACCCATTACTTCCTCATAACGGATGAGCAGGTCATCTAATCTGTCAAACATCTTTTCTATCCTTTACTCTTCTCTTTTACTCTTTTACTTCTTACATTTCTCTACTCAGTGTACACGCCACAGACGATGCGGTCAAGTCCTGCCAGATCCTTTTTTACCACAACCTGACCGTACCCCGCTTTCGTCATCAGCTCCGAAACTGCTTCTCCCTGGTCATATCCAATCTCAAAGAGGAGGACTCCATTCTTCTGCAAATATGCTCTGCTTTCTTCAATGATCTTTCTGTAAAAAAACAGACCATCTTCTTTCCCGTCCAGTGCAAGAAACGGATCATGCAGCCTGACTTCCTCCTGGAGTCCGCTGATCACAGAGGTTTTGATATACGGTGGATTGGAGACGATCATTCCAAAGGTTCCGTCCACCTGTTCAAACAAATCGCTTTCCAGAAGTTCTGCCATACTTTTATTTCCGGTTTCTTCCAGCAAATCCAGATTTTCTTCTGCAATGCGTAAAGCAGCTTCTGAAATATCTGCACCGGTTCCCTGTATCTGTATTTTTTCTTTTGCGGCATAATACAGGATACTGATCAGGATACACCCCGACCCGGTACATAGATCGAGCATTCGGACGGTCTCCTTTTCCTTCGGGACTTTTCCCTGTTCCAGCCGCTTCAGGGCTTCTTCCACCAGCACTTCCGTGTCCTGTCTTGGAATCAGGACATCTCCGCTGACCCGGAATCCAAGCCCCATAAATTCCTGTACTCCTGTAATATGCTGCAAAGGGATATGCTCTGCCCTCAGATTCACCACTTTTTCATATTCCTGTGCCACGCTTTGTTCCATCCTGCGGTCCGGGTTCATATAGTAATGTGCCTTATCTACTCCTGTGACAAATTCCAGCAGATACCACGCATCCAGTCCTGCCTCTTCGATTCCCGCCTGCCGGAGCCGCTCTTCTCCTTCAGCATACATCGCTCTGAGCATCCGCATTTCGTCTTGCCCACCGGCCTTTTCCCTGCACATTACAGATTCTCCTTCTGCCAGTTCTTCCAGTCAAAGACTGCCTCAACTGCCCGGATTCCCACTTCGATCATATCATCATCCGGCTCTTTGGTCGTCATGTTCTGAACCCACATTCCCGGTCTGCTCAGTAAGTTCACAAAGGGATTTTCACTGTTTCCTGCAAGTTTAATGATCTCATAAGATACCCCGGCGATCACCGGAAGCAGTGCAAGCCGGATCAGGACTCTTGCGATCTGTGACTGGGCGGTGATAAAAAAGCAGAAAATAATACTCACGATCATGACAAAGAACAGAAAACTCGTCCCGCAGCGTTTATGCTGTCTGGAACTCTTCCGCACATTCTCCACATTCAGTTCCAGTCCATGCTCAATACAGTTAATGCATTTATGCTCTGCTCCATGATACATAAACGTTCTCTGAATATCCTTCATCCGTGAGATCAGTGCAATATATAGTAGGAATAATCCGACACGGATCAGTCCTTCGCAGACAGTCATGACCATTCTTGAATCGGTATAATGCTTTACCAGCCCACTTAAATAATAAGGAAGCACCATGAATAATCCCGCCGCTATGATCACCGAAAGAACTACGGTCAGGTTCATCATGATCTTTTCATTTTTTTCCCGTTTCTTCGCTTCAGCTTCTGTCAGAAGCTCCTCTTCTTCCTCTTCAAAAAAACTTGCTGAAAAAGTCAGCGTCTTCATTCCAAGGACAAGAGAATCCACAAAATTAAAAATGCCTCTGATAAAAGGGATCTTCAGAGGTGTCTTCCATGGAATGATACTTTTGTACTGCCGGATATCCACTTCGATATCCCCGTCCGGTTTCCTGACTGCAACAGAGTATCTTCCGCCGTTCCGCATCATGATCCCCTCCAGCACTGCCTGTCCACCTATATTCGATGATTTCATATATTTTCTCCTAACTGAAAAGATCCCATGGATCTTTTTGTCGTATGCCTGACAAAAAAAGAAGCTGAGATGATTCCACCTCAGCCTCCGATCTGTTGCTCTTATTTAATACCATATTTCTTGTTGAACTTATCAACACGGCCACGAGCCTGTGTAGCCTTCTGCTGACCTGTATAGAATGGGTGGCACTTGGAGCAGATTTCTACGTGGATGTTCTCCTTTGTAGATCCTGTTACAAAAGTGTTCCCGCAGTTGCAGGTTACAGTTGCCTGATAATAATTAGGATGGATACCTTCGCGCATGATTTTCACCTCTCTATTTTTAAATTACTTATTATTTTCTCTAAACAGCTTTCTAATTGTATCACACATTTTTTAATAATGCAATACCTTTTTAGATAAATTTCTGACGGATGATCTGCTGAACAAGCTCTTCGTTTGTTTTTGTACGGGAAAACATATTCAAAAGATTGTCCACTGCCTCTTCTGATTTCATGCCGTTCATTGCTTTTCTCATAATATAAACTGCATCCTGTTCTTCCTTTGTAAGAAGAAGATCTTCTCTTCTTGTTCCTGATTTTGGAATATCAATTGCCGGGAACACTCTTTTCTCCTGAAGCTTTCTGTCAAGCATCAGTTCCATGTTACCTGTCCCCTTAAATTCTTCATAAACAACATCATCCATCTTGCTTCCTGTATCAACCAGTGCTGTTGCAAGAATCGTAAGGCTTCCACCTTCTCTCATATTTCTTGCTGCTCCGAAGAAACGCTTTGGACTGTAAAGTGCTGCCGGATCAAGACCTCCGGAAAGTGTTCTTCCTGATGGTGGAACGATCAGGTTATATGCTCTTGAAAGTCTTGTGATGCTGTCAAGGAGAATCATAACGTCTTTTCCATGCTCTACCAGACGTTTTGCTCTTGAGATAACCATTTCTGATACTCGTTTGTGATGCTCCGGAAGTTCATCAAATGTAGAATGAATCACCTCTACATTCGGACCTTCAATTGCCTCACGAATATCAGTCACCTCTTCCGGACGTTCATCGATCAACAGAATCAGAAGATGCATATTCGGTTCTGTCTTCTGTACAGATAATGCAACTTCTTTTAATAATGTAGTTTTTCCTGCTTTCGGTGGAGATACGATCATACCTCTCTGTCCCTTTCCAATAGGGGAAACAAGATCAACAATACGCATTGCTGTTGTACAGCCCGGATTCTCCAGACGGATTCTCTGATTCGGAAAAATCGGAGTCAGGTCTTCAAAGTTCTTTCTCTTCATTGCCTCTGCCGGGCGCAGTCCATTGATCGTAGACACATAAAGAAGTGCACTGAACTTTTCTCCCTGCGTCTTAACTCTTGTATTTCCTGTCAGGATATCGCCTGTTTTAAGTCCGAATCTGCGAATCTGGGAAGGCGCAACATAGACATCTCCATCTCCCGGAAGATAATTGTCAGAACGAATGAATCCATATCCATCCTGAAGTACCTCAAGGATTCCGTTTGCTGTAAAACCACTGTCCAACTGTTCAATATCTGTCTCTTCTTTTTTCTCTTCTTTTACTTCTTCTCTCGCTTCTTCTGCTGCCTCTTTCTGCTCTTCCTGCTCATCCAGCTCAAGCATTGCATCAATCAGATCGCCTTTCTTTAATGTAGAAACACCTCTCATCTTTCTTGCTTTTGCAAGTTCTTTCAATGTTGCCAGCGGCAATGATTCATATTTTTCTCGTGTCATATTCTTTTCCTTTCTTTTCAGGTAAATTTGTTCTGTCAATCCACTTCACATGTGCCCTTTTCACATACTGGATTATTCATTCATACTTCGGGAATACAAGTCTGATTCGACTTTAATGGAAATTTGCTTTAAATATGGTGTTATTATACAGTATATTTTTCTAAAAAGAAAGAACTTTTTGAACTTTTCTCTGTTTTCCTGTACTTGCGTGTTTCCTTTTTCAGTGGTATCATTAATTCAATCAAATCAGAGAGGTATAAAATCATGACAAACAATGAAAAAGCTTTAAAAATGCATGAAGAATGGAATGGTAAGATAGAGACAACTGCCAAAGCGCATGTCAACTCAAGAGAAGATCTTGCCATCGCTTATACTCCGGGTGTTGCTGAACCTTGTAAGGTGATCGCACAGGATCCCGAAGCTGCATATAAATACACTATGAAAGCCAATACAGTTGCTGTTGTATCTGACGGAAGCGCTGTTCTTGGTCTTGGAAACATCGGTGCACTTGCTGCTATGCCGGTTATGGAGGGAAAAGCGGTCCTGTTCAAGGAATTCGGTGGTGTCAATGCAGTTCCGATCTGTCTGGATACACAGGACACAGAAGAGATCATTAAATCTGTAGTCAACATCGCACCGGCTTTCGGTGGAATCAACCTGGAAGATATTTCAGCTCCACGCTGTTTCGAAATCGAAACACGCCTGAAAGAACTTCTGAACATTCCGGTTTTCCATGATGACCAGCACGGAACAGCTATCGTTGTCCTCGCCGGAATCATCAATGCCCTGAAAGTAACTGGAAAGAAAAAGGAAGATTGCCGTGTTGTAGTGAATGGAGCCGGATCTGCCGGAGTTGCTATCACAAAGCTGCTTCTCACTTATGGTTTCCCTCATATTACAATGTGTGACATCAACGGAATCATTTCCAAGAACTCACCGAACCTGAACTGGATGCAGCAGCAGATGACTGAAGTTACAAATCTGGAAGAACGCACAGGAACACTTGCCGATGCATTAAAAGGTGCTGATATTTTCGTTGGTGTTTCTGCTCCGAATATTGTTTCTAAAGAGATGGTTGCTTCCATGAATAAGGATGCGATTCTGTTCGCCATGGCAAACCCTGTACCAGAGATCATGCCTGACCTTGCAAAAGAAGCAGGTGCCAAAGTTGTCGGAACAGGACGTTCTGACTTCCCGAACCAGGTAAACAATGTTGTTGCATTCCCTGGTATTTTCAAAGGTGCATTAGAAGGACGTGCCACACAGATTACAGAAGAAATGAAACTTGCCGCTGCCAATGCAATCGCAGGTCTTGTTCCGGAAGAAGAATTGAATGAAAACAACATTCTTCCGGAAGCCTTTGATCCTCGTGTAGCAGACACAGTAAGCAAAGCAATTAAGGATTTAATCTAATATGTGGGGAGAGAAGCGCTACCACTCTCTTGACTATGCATTGAAATCCCAGTTTGGAGAGAAAGTATATCGCATTGCATTGAACGGTGGTATGACTTGTCCGAACCGTGATGGTAAGATCGGATATGGTGGCTGTATTTTCTGCAGTGGTATGGGTTCTGGAGATTTTGCCGGTTCTGCCTGCAAAACAATTACAGAACAGCTTGCAGAAGGGAAAGCCATTCTTGCCAGAAAGCGTCCGGTGCATGCTTATATCGCATATTTCCAGGCCTTTACGAGTACCTATGCCCCCATAGAATATTTGCGGAAAGTTTTTACAGAAGCAATTGAGGACCCCGATGTGAAAGTACTTGCAATCGCAACCCGTCCTGACTGTTTAGATTCTGATGTTCTGGAACTTTTAGATGAATTGAATCAGATCAAGCCTGTCTGGGTTGAACTTGGTCTTCAAACCATTCACCCAGAATCCGCCAGATACATTCGCAGAGGCTATCCTTTAGAGGTATTTGATACTGCTGTGCATGAACTGAAACGCCGGAATCTGACTGTTATCGTACATGTCATTTTATTTCTGCCCGGAGAGACTCACGAAATGATGCTTGAGACAATCGATTATCTGAATCATTCAAATATTGACGGAATCAAGTTACAGCTTCTCCACATTTTGAAAGGAACTGATCTTGCAGTTGAGTATCAGAAAAGTCTTTCAGATCCTGCCTATACCGGTCCTGCTTTTCATATCCCGGATGCGGACGAATACATCCGTCTGCTCACTGAATGTGTCCAGCATTTACGTCCGGAAATCGTCATTCACCGACTGACCGGTGACGGACCGAAGGATCTCTTGATCGCACCTCTGTGGACAGGCGCAAAACGAACTGTTTTAAATCAGATCCACAAATATATGAAAGATCATGACTTGTACCAGGGAAAGGAGTATTATGGCTGAAACATTTACATTATATAAACTGATCGTGTTGTACATGTTGGATAGAGTCGATTTTCCGCTTACAACTTCCCAGATATCAGAATGCATTCTGGATAAAGTGTATACAACTTATTTCCGTCTTCAGTCTGCA
>ENA-ORTY01004336-ORTY01004336.1-human-gut-metagenome-genome-assembly--contig:-NODE-4336-length-11215-cov-2.459050_pt1 | contig 11215 bp, 10 predicted proteins | sample MGYA00241917_ERZ509198 | MGnify/ENA primary metagenome ERZ509198 (study PRJEB26280, sample SAMEA2338857) | human gut metagenome | biome: human gut; feature: human-associated habitat; material: faeces...
TATATGATGATATGACCAGATATTATAGAAATCTGATCACACTGGCGGTAATGTGTGTGGTGCTGGTGCTGGCATCCTTTTTCATGGTCAGGAGGGAACGTTATGACAGTATTTAAAGGCTATATGAGAATCATGAAAAAAAATACAGGGCTGATCCTTCTGTATCTGGGGATTTTTTTCGGAGTGACAATGGCACTTCAGGCAGCGGCCGGTAAGGAAACTTATACCAGCTATGAAAGCGAAAAAATAAAGATCGGAGTGGTGGATAAAGATAACGGGCCACTTGCAGAAGGACTGGTAAAATGGCTTGAAGGCACGCATCACGTGACAATGCTTGAGGATGACAGGGAGAAGCTTCAGGAGGAGCTTTTTTACAGAAATGTAGAGTACATCGTGGTGATCCCTGAGAATTTTTATGAGAGCTGTATGGTAAACGGCGAAAGTATTTCTGTGACCAAGGTGCCCGGATCTTATTCGGCATATTATGTGGATCAGCAACTTGAGAGCTGCCTGAATACAATGCGGACATATCTGGAAGCCGGTTTTTCCCGGAAGGAAGCGGCAGCTGCGATCCTGGATGAAAAAAGAGGAGAAGTCACAATGCTGGATACAGATGAAAACAATGGTACGTCCGGATGGCTCTATTATTTCCGATATATTCCATATCAGAAGTATCATACAGCAATTTTGGTAAAATGTCAAGAATGATTTTTATTTGGGTTGACATTTGAAAATTTTCACTTTTCTAACGGTACTTCCGTCCTCTTCCCGCAGAACGCAAACATCGCCACGCCCGCCGCAAAGATAAACAACGAGATAAACTGTGAAGTCGAGAGGGATCCGACCGCTCCCCGGTTCAAATCACCGCGGAAAAATTCCAGCACGAAGCGTCCCAGACTGTAGCAGATCAGATACAGTGATACCACCTGCCCCTGTTTTTTGCACTTTTTCGCCGCATAGAGAAGCAGCAGGCAGTGCAGAAAATCCAGACCGCTTGAGATGAGCTGGGTCGGAACCAGCGGAATGTTATTCGGGGCAAAGTCCGAATCGTGGAACACGATCGCAAAATGGCTGTGGGTCGGCATACCGTAGCAGCAGCCAGCCAGGAAACAGCCGATCCGTCCAAAGCCCTGCGCGAGCGCAACCGACGGCATGACCAGATCCGCATACTGGAAAAAAGAAATATGCTTGATCCGGCTCAGCACATAGCCGCCCAGCACGCCGCCGATGATGCCGCCGTACACAACAAATCCATCGCTGATATCTAGCAATTTCTTCGGGTTTGCCAGAATTTCATCAAAGATTGTGACATAGTACAGAAGTTTTGCACCTAAAATTCCACATACAACACCGCAGATCGCGATCGAGAGGATCATATCGACATCCATCCCCCGCTTGTTTGCCCGGTACTCTGCCAGGTAATACGCAGCGATAATGCCGATGCCGATCATCAGACCGTAGCCGTGAATCGTGATGCTGCCGATTGTGAATAAGTCATTTTTCATGAAATACTTGTCCTCCGTTCTCTTCTTTCCTACAATTTCCTACAACGCATGAACGTCCATATAATACTGATAATTCGGGAACTTATTCTGGAAGTGTTCTGCCATATAGTACGCCGCTTCCTTCGGGTTCCGGTTCTTGATTGCCTCGAAAATCTTCAGATGGCTCTCATAGAAATACATGCCGTCCGTCTGGCGGATCTGATCCGACACCAGATCCATGATGCTCGAATAAATCAGGCGGATCAGCTGGTTTCCAGAGAGGTTCACCACCCGGAAATGGAACAGGTTATTGTAATACTGGCGCGTCTTCAGATCGGCTCCGCCCGCAATCGCCTCTTTCATCGAATCCATCAGCGCCTGAAACTCCCCGATCTCCTCTTCCGTGATCTTGGCGGCCGCAAGCGACGCCATCTGCACCTCCATGATATAGCGGAATTCCAGAATATCATCCATCTTGCCGTTTTTTAAGTAAAACTGCATTGCCAGCGGATTGATCACCTCGACCGTGTCCGCCGTAATATAATTGCCGTCTCCCTGACGGCTGCGGATAATCCCCAGCACTTCCAGCGCACTGATCGCCTGCTTGAGCGCCGGTCGCCCAACTCCGAGCATCTCGGCTAACTGGCGCTCCGGCGGAAGCCGGTCACCTTTTTTTAATTCGCCGTGCATGATCATTTCCTGTATCTGTGCGACTACCTTCTTATATACTGAAACATTTTCTTCGATTGGCTGAAACATTCTCAGTCTCCCTCCTGCTGATTTACGTTCCCTAACGCCTATCGATTATATCATTATTTATGTGAAAAAACAAATGTTAATAGATAGCAGACAACCTCCAGCACCGGCACAATCCAAAAAATACAAGCGCATCCCTGTGCCACTCCCAACAGTCCCATCGGCGTTACAACATTGGAATGCCACGGGACCAGAAGACTCATGTATAAAGCGCCCAGAAAGAGCGAATGAATCATTTTCTCCCGTTTCCAGCCCTTTTCATCATACACCGGCATCAGGCAGGAGACGGATATCACCAGGGAACACATCGCCGATGCTGAAAAAACATTTACTACAAAAGCAAATAAAATTGCTGCTATATTTCCTTTTTTCTCTGTATCCGCCCACTTAAACAACGGCTGCATCATGCATCGGATCGCCCCGCTTTTTTCAAGCATTCCAAACAAACTAAACGCTAAAAGGAACAAAAGAACCGTCCCAGCCATGCTGCTGATACCTCCGCTGTGAAAATAGGATCCTTGGTCCGGTCCATTCCATAAAACATTCAAAATTGTCTGCCATCGATATTTCTGGTAAAAAAATGCCACTGCCATCCCGGACACGCAGCCTGCCATCAACGCATGCATGGCGTTTTTTCTCATTAACATAAATATAAGAACCACTGCAGCTGGTATATACACGGGCATTCCCAGGCACATTTTCCCGAATATTTGCATCATTTTACTGCTTTCCTGTATCGATATTCCTGCCAGTTCTGCATTCTTCCATCCCACATAAAAACAGCCTGCCAGACAAACGCATATGGTTGGAATGATACTATTTCGTTCTGCTTTCAATGTTTTCGCCAGTTCTATTTCAACACCGGATGAAAGTAAATTCACAAAATCCGACATCGGAGAAATCCCATAGCCGCAAAATGCTCCGGCTATTATAACAGCTGCTGCTATTTTCTCTTCATATCCCATACTTGTTCCAATATTTAAAAATAGGATTCCCATGGTTCCACAGGAACTAAACACACTGCCAGTCAGAAAACTAAACAGAAAGCATCCTGCATACGCGGTGACCGGATACCATTCCGGACGAATCCACAAAATTCCTGTATACGTCAGTCCTGGAATCGTACCTGACAGATTCCATATTCCTGTCATCGCTCCTGCACATAAAAGAAAAAAGATAGGTGAAACTGCCCTTGTGCAAGAATGAGCCATTGCTTCCTGAAGTTCATTCCAGGAATAAGAATTTGCTTCTAAAAACAGAATCACGTAGATCCATGCAAGAAAAAAGAATGCCTGCACCGGTACTTGGATCCCGCATACTGGAACTGCCAGAATCAGGAAAATTCCTCCCACCAAAGCTCCCGATCGTTTTTTATCTAATTTTTCTGCCCCCATCATTCCTCCTGTTTCTTTTTTCCACTGCAATATTCAAATAACCCTTTTAATTAGAAAAACAGATGTAAAACAGGTTTTCTCTCCCCATCCTACATCTGTTTGACTTACTTAATGAACTGTCTTATTTATCCTTGTTTAATTTCTTGATTCCAAACCCGGTAAAGCCCCAGAGAACCGCAAAACAAAAACCTGCGTAACAAAAGATTGCCCACGGGGCATATGCGAACGTAGAGACTCCCAGCGTTCCCGACATATACGCGCCTCCCGCTGACCACGGAACCAGAGGAATGGAACAGGTTCCTGCATCTTCCAGTGTTCTGGAAAGATTCTGCGGTGCCAGATTTCTTTCCTTAAAGGACTCACTGAACAATTCTCCGCCCATCAAAATCGGAATATATGCATTTCCAACAATCAGCGCAATAATCAAGACTGAAATAACCGTTACCAGAATCAAAGTTCCGTCACTGTGTACGAATGTTTTCAATTTTTCCAAGATTGCATTCATAAAACCAGCCGCACTCATAGCACCTGCAAATAGAAATGCGCAGAGCACTTTCAGCACCGTTGCCATCATGCTTGTCATTCCGCCCCGCTCTACCAGCGTTTTAATGCTTCCTGTCACTGTTTCCGGATCAATTCCCAGCATGGATAAAGAAAATCCGCTATATGCTGCCGAAATTATCTTTGCAACCGTCGCTCCCTGAAATACAATCGCTAAAACTCCCGCCAGAACCGATGCTGTAAACATAACCGGAATCGTTGGTTTTCCCATCGCTGAACCAACCAGCACAACCACCAGAGGAAGCAATAAAAACACATTAAAATGATAAATAGAAGCAAGCCCCTCTGTCATCTCATTTGCCGCAGATGCATCGACCGATGAAACTACCATTCCAGTACGTCCAGCTATAAAATATACCACTAAGCAGACAAGCGCCGCCGGGACCGTCGTATAAAACATATGCCGGATGTGTTTAAACAATGTGGTTCCGGCTGCTACCGGAGCCAGATTTGTCGTATCTGAAAGCGGTGACATTTTATCTCCAAAATAAGCACCTGAAATAATTGCGCCCGCTGCTGCCGGAAGATTAACACCCAATCCCTGCGCCACTCCGATAAGTGCCAGCCCGACGGTTCCAACTGAGCCAAAACTGGTTCCCGTACACACAGAAACAATTACTGTAATCACAAAAGCCGATACCAGAAACAGCTGTGGATTTAAGAGCTTCAGACCATAATAAATCAACATAGGAATTGTTCCTGATAACATCCAGGTTCCGATAATCATTCCAACAAATACAAAGATAAAAATCGCCATAAATGACTTTCCTATCTTTTCCGAAACCGCATCTGCAATCTCATTCCAGGTTGTTCCATAAAACAATCCTAAAAGCACCGTAAAGAAGGAACAAACAAGTAAGAGTACTTCCACACTTAGTCTGAACTTTCCAAAACCAATTCCCAACACGAACGCCATTACCAATATCGGAAGCATCGCAGCCCCGAAGCCCGGTTTTCTTTTCTCTTTCATATTCATTCCGTCCTTTCGCTCGAATCATATGTTTCTCTTCTGCCATCCCTCTTTATAAACCCCTATATGAATCTCACGCTTACGGTTTTACCCGTTCCCTCACAGAGTGCGCTTTCTTTTATGATGTTCAATCATCAATCGACACTCCCAGCGTTTCTGTCATCTTCTTATATTCCTGTGAAAACTTTTCTGTTATCGGACCAGGAATCTGTGTACCAATCTTCTTTCCATCGATCATTTTAACCGGAACCACTTCTCCGACTGTACCACAGATAAATACCTCATCCGCATTGTAATACTCTGAAACTGATACGTTTCTTACCTGTACTTCCATTCCCATCTCTTTTGCTATCTGAATCATTGTTTTTCTCGTAATTCCCGGAAGCTGTGAATCTAAAGTCGGAAGTATTAATGCTCCATCTTTAATCATCTGTAAGTTCGTAGAGTTTGTCTCCGCCACATAACCATTCTGGTCAAGCATAATTGCTTCATCCGCTCCCTGACGGATTGCCTCGCACGCCGCCATAATCTGGTTCAGCTGGTTGCAGCAATGAATCTTCGGATCCATGTAAGACGGAGAATAGCGTTTCAGCCAGGTTGTTACCAGCGTAATTCCCTCTTTATTGAAAATAGGGGGTTTCTGATCCACACAGATAACGATCGACGCATTCGTCACATTTAAAGTCGGATGCATACCTGTCTGTGCTTTAAATCCGCGCGTCACCTGTAAACGCATATGTAAATCAGTAAATCCTGCATCCAGATTTCGACGAATCAGCTCTTTTACAATTTCTTTCATCTCATCTTTGGTCTTTCCTATATCGATTCCCAGCGTGTAACAGGACTCATACAGACGTTTGATATGCTCATCCAGACGGTATACTTTTCGTCCATATGCACGGATTCCTTCATATACGCCATCTCCATGCTGAAAACCACTGTCATATACGGAGATAACGGCTTCTGATTTTTTAACAAAATCTCCATTTACATAAAGGATTGTATCTGCAATTTTCTGTCCGTGTAACATAATAGAACCATCTTCTGTCAACTGTGATAACTTATACATATCCGTTCCTCCTTCAATTATCTTTTTATTTCTTTGATTATTTTTTGGTATAATGGTAAATTGGTAAGTCCATTTACATTCTGATCATATCACATTTCATCTATATGTCAATACTAAAATTTATAACTGTTATAAACATACATTTATACATTTAGTGTCATTTGATTCATTGTTAGATTTTTACAGAATATAGTACAGTATTTAGTTTTACTTTTTCGCAATTTAACGCAAAAGAACAGACAGAAAGAATAAAATTTCCTCTCCATTCTTTCTGCCCGTCTATTTTTATTATATTTTATTAAAAGCCAACTAAGCAGGGCGCATTTTTATGCCTCTTCCCGCTCTTCCTCCGGCAGCAGGTTCGTCATGCTCTTTAAGCTGATCGCCAGTGTCGAGCTGTTGTGCAGCAGCGCCGACATCGACGGTGTGATGATACCAGCCACGCCTAAGAGAATCAGACCTAGGTTGAAGCTGATAACGAAACGGTAGTTTCCATGGACACGTTTCATCAGATCCATGCTCAGATGACGCAGAAGCACGACTTCATCCAGGGAATCTTTCTTGATCGTGATATCCGCGATCTCTCTGGCAATCTCTGCGCCCTCGCTGACTGCGATGCCCGCGTCTGCCGCTGACAGGGCCGGTGAATCGTTGATGCCGTCACCGATCATGATAACTTTGTGGCCTTTTGCCTTCTCCTCCTCAACAAAGCGCGCCTTATCCTCCGGAAGTACCTCGGAGAAATAATCATCCACGCCGACCCTCTTCGCGATCGCCGCTGCGGTCCGCTCGCTGTCGCCGGTCATCATGACAATGCGCTTAAATCCAGCCTCTTTTAACTGGCGGATGACAGACGCTGCTTCCTCACGCAGCGGATCCTCGATGCAGATAACGGCTGCAAGCTGTCCGCCGATTGCCATGTAAAGATGGGAACAATTTTCCGGAAGGTTCTCAAACTTCTCTTTTCCATCCTCCGGCAGTGTGCACTTCTCATCCTCAAATACGAAATGGTGGCTTCCAATCACGACGCGTTCTTCGCCCACATAGGTAGCGATACCGTGCGCTACGATGTAATCCACTCTCGAGTGCATCTCCTCATGTACCAGATGACGTTTTTTCGCTTCCTGTACGACCGCATTTGCCATCGAGTGCGGAAAATGCTCTTCCAGGCAGGCTGCGATACGAAGCAGTTCTTCCTTCTCCATGCCGTTGAAAGATACCACATCGGATACAACCGGTTTTGCCTTGGTCAGGGTTCCGGTCTTGTCAAATACGATCGTCTCCGCTTCGGCAACAGCCTCCAGAAACTTGCCGCCCTTGACCGTAATGTGATGCTGGCTTGCCTCACGCATCGCAGACAGGACTGCAAGCGGCATTGCCAGTTTCAGTGCACAGGAGAAATCAACCATCAGGATCGACAGTGCTTTCGTCGCATTGCGGGTCAGCAGATAGGTAAGCGCGGTACCGCCCAGACTCCACGGAACGAGTGCATCTGCCAGGTTTGATGCCTTGCCTTCAACAGAGGATTTAAGCTTCTCCGAATCCTCGATCATCTGTACGATACGCTCATAACGGGTAGAGCCGGCGGATTTTTCTACCTTGAAGGTAATCTCGCCCTCTTCCAGCGCGGTTCCTGCGTAAACATAGCTGCCCGGCTCTTTTCTGACCGGCTGGGATTCGCCGGTCATCGAAGCCTGGTTTACCATCGCCTCGCCGCTCACTACGACACCATCCAGCGGAATCACTGTACCCATATGGACGGTCAGCTCGTCGCCCGCGGTAACATCCGAAAGCGGTACAAAGACTTCGGTCCCGTCCACTTTCTTCCAGACCTTTTCCACGTTCAAGGACATGCTCCGCGCCAGATCACCAACGGATTTCTTATGTGTCCACTCCTCCAGAAGCTCACCGACGCCGAGCAGGAACATAACGGAGCCAGCTGTATTGAAATCGCGGCGCAGAAGGGAAACACTGATCGCCGTCGCATCCAGCACCTCCACATGCAGCTTGCGCTTAAATACGAGGCAGTGGATACCTTTCACGATATAACGGATCGCCTGCACGGACGTGTATACCGCACGGACCGGCGCCGGGAGAAATGTCTTCGTCGCAAAACGGGTCAGTACCTTCTGAATCAGCTTTTCTTTGTACTCCTGATTCAGGGCGCGTCCGCTGCTTTTAACTGCCATCTCCTGTTTTTCGGTAATCTGACCATCAAACGCCGCTACCTGTACGAGTACCGCCTCCCGATCCTCCTTATAATAGATAACCGCATCTGCTGTCCGCTCATACACCTTAGCCGCCGTCACGCCGTCCAGACCAAGCAGATACTGTTCCAAAACGTCCGCTTCGCGCACGGTATGGAATTTCCGGGCAAGGCTGATACGGATTCTTCCTTTGATTTCATGCTTTATAATGAATTTCATGATTCATCTTCCTCCGGTTATAGAAGAGCTGCCGCGAGACAGCATCCCATGCTATCTTGCGGCAGCCCCCCTGTTATTTAGATTCATGTATTCTTGGAGTTGCTATTACTGCTCTGCCTTCTCAGCCTCCGGTGCAGCCTCGGTTGCCTCAGCAGTCTCGTTGAAATCCTCCTCCTCACCAAAGCTCTCATAGCCGCGAGCCTCGTTGATCTGCTTTGCCTCAGCCAGGATGTCCTCAGCATTCTCCTGAATATTGGTAGCGGTGGTCATCACACAATCACGTGCACGAAGTCCGGCTGCTACGCAGTTTACGTAAAATTTCTTTGCATCCTCGCTGCCAAGAATCTTAACACCTGCTGTTCCGAACAAAACGCCGCCTGCAAATAAACCTAATTTTTTTAATTTGAAAATGTCCATCATGATTACTCCTCCTCTGATATTATCTAAATTATATTCACATATGATTTTTGAAAACTATTTATTCCATTTCAAATGCGAATATTGCTGCGTTTAATGACTCATTTCTGAGATACAAGTAGATGGTAACAGCTTACCCCCATGATAGTCAAACCTAACTTTGCTTATTGAGATTTTTTATCAACTGGCATCCGAAGTTATACTTGACAGCTCATCCTCATTCCGCAGAGAATACTGGCGGCAACGGTTTAAAACGCCGATTTCTTCCAGCACTGCAATCATCCGGTACACCGTTGCCTTGCCGATCCCCGGGTCGCGCTTGGATGCCTCGTAGTAGATCTCCTTACAACTGCTCCATCTTCCCTCCAGGATCACATCCAACATGATCTTTCTTTGATCGGTCATCCGTTTCCCCCGTCTCTTCAGTTCGCTGATAATCTGCTCTCTCTGCTGCATCGTATCATCTCTCTTTCCATATCTTCTAAATTATTTTTCCGCACATCTGCCGTTTCCGTCCACAACCCGGCTTTTTATTAGCGCAGACTAACTGTTCGTTTAAAATATATAGCATACTCTGCTTGCCACTCTTTTTGCAAGTACTAAATTCCGCTTTTGCCTCTGGCTCAGCCTCATTAAGTCCTTAGATACGACTCGCACTAAGTGCTCATATTATATTGTGTTTCATCAAAAACAAAACATAATTAGCATGAACAAACTCAGGTTAGAATGTCGCAACTCAAGTTAGATGTCTCTAACCTTAATTTAAAGACTACCTCTTTTTTTCTCATCTGTCAATGAATTTTCGAAAATATATTTGATTTTCTTCTCTGATAATGGTAAGGTACTCACAGAATGATCAATTCAGACAGGAAAGGAAGGATTTTTCGATGAGCTTCAAAGAAATAAAGCCAGAAGAATTAAATTTTAACCCGTTTACCCGCATCGGTTCCGACTGGATGCTTTTAACCGCCGGCACCGAGGATAAATTCAACACCATGACTGCCAGCTGGGGCGGCGCAGGCGTATTCTGGGGCAAACCGGCTGTTACCTGCTATATCCGTCCCCAGCGCTACACCAAAGAATTTGTAGACAAAGAAGAACTCTTCTCTGTCAGCTTTTTAAAAGACGGACACCGCGATGCCCTCAAACTCTGCGGCTCCGTATCTGGCCGTGACCACGACAAAATCAAGGAAGCCGGTCTGACCCCGGTCTTCATCGACGGCGTACCGGCATTTGAAGAAGCTGACACCATCCTCATCTGCCGCAAAATGTACCGCACATCCATGAATCCGGCAGATTTTATCGATAAGGACGCTGACAGCAAGTTCTATCCGGAAAAGGACTATCATGATATGTATATTGCGGAGATTGTGAAAGCGGTTGTGGCTGAATAAGCAGAGCCGCTCCATTTAAAATTTAAATCCCACAGGAAACGCTGATTTGCAGCATTTTCTGTGGGAATCCTTTGAATGATCCTTTTGGGTCTATTTGTTTATATTGTATCTTTATTTATTCCTTTATTTTGCCAATTCCAGCATCCGCGCCAGCGGACCAACCGCCCTCTGCCGTATCGTCTCATCCATCTCCACTTCCTCTTCCGGATTTTCCAGCGCCCGCAGTACGCTGTCCAGATGAATCTTCTTCATATTCGGGCAAAACTGACGGTGACCTACGGAGAAAAACTTCTTCTCCGGGTTCTTCTGCAGCAGTTCATAGAACACGCCCATCTCGGTGCAGATCAGGAAGACTTTCTCATCCGAATTCGTCGCATAATCAATAATCTGGGAGGTACTTCCGACAAAATCTGCCAGCTCCAGCACATCGCCGGTACACTCCGGATGCGCCAGCACAACTGCCTCCGGATGCAGCTCTTTTGCTTTCTTTACATCTTCCGCATGAATACTCTTATGTACATGGCAGAAACCGTCATTGAAAATAAAATGTTTCTCCGGCACTTTTTTTGCGATAAAACGTCCCAGATTCTCATCCGGAATAAAGAAAATATCCTTGTTCGGCAGTTTTTTCACGATTTTGAGTGCATTCGATGAGGTAACACAGACATCCGATTCTGCCTTGATCTCCGCCATCGAGTTCACATAACAGACAACGGCTACATCCGGATACTCTTTGCGTACTTC
>ENA-ORTY01004355-ORTY01004355.1-human-gut-metagenome-genome-assembly--contig:-NODE-4355-length-11182-cov-2.538510_pt1 | contig 11182 bp, 6 predicted proteins | sample MGYA00241917_ERZ509198 | MGnify/ENA primary metagenome ERZ509198 (study PRJEB26280, sample SAMEA2338857) | human gut metagenome | biome: human gut; feature: human-associated habitat; material: faeces...
GCGGGTGATATTGCCGTTCGGTCGGATGGTACCATCCGAGTAACCGCCGATGACACCGGCGGAAACGCAGGTCTTGACTTGCTCGGTCGCCCACGACGGAATCACGGACGCGTCCGTATAATTCAGGCTGACCGCCGCATAGCCGCGCGGCAGGCAGCGGCCGATGACCGTCATAACCTCAGCACGCGTCATAGTGGCCTGCGGGTTGAAGTACAGCTTACCGTTGCTGCCCGAGCCGTTCATAATGTTCGCACGCGAAACTGCGGCAACTGCGCCGCGCGCCCAGCTCGGAATACTGTCCTCATCGGCGAAGCCGAGCGTGCCGGAGGTGCTGGAGGTATCCAGATTCAGCAGACGCGCCATCGTCACCGCGAACTCCTGACGGGTCAGGTTGCGGTTCGGGCGGAAATAGGTGCTGCCGTTTGCGGTTTCGCCCTTCATGATGCCGCGTGTGCTCAGCAGGGAAGCATAGCCGTTCGCCCAATGCGACGCGGTGTCCGCGAACACGTTGGATGCCGAACCGGCGGTTACGGTCGCACAAACGCGCGTGCGGTTGCCTGCATCATCGGACACGTCGGCAGTCACGGTATGCGTACCGGCAGACAGCGTGCCGGTTGTAATGGTCATGGTCGAGCCGCTCATCACAGCTGCACCGGAAACGGCTTTGCCGTCCACCTTGACCGCAATATTGCTTGCGCGGACCGGATATTTGCCGTTTTCCATGGTGGCAGTGCCGGAAAGCGCGGCATTTGTGCCGATGCTGACCGTTGCCGAGGTCGTATTCAGCTTGACCGACGGCGCATCCGTATTCGTCACCGCATGATCTGCGCTCAGTACGATCTGGTCGAGGTACAGCGCTGAGCCGCCGGAGCCTGCGCCGGATTTGTCAAACCGCAGGCCGGTGAACTGCTGTGCGCCGTCCGGCACGCTTGCCGTCAGCTGTTTCCAGCTGTTGCCGGTTGCAGCGGACAGGGGAGCGGTCAGCTCATTGCCTTCCGCGTCGGCAAACACCGCCGTGAGCGTGCCTGCCGTGTTCCTGCTGTGCGCCCACAGTGTCAGGTGCTTCATGCTCGAAGCATCAGCCGCCGGAACGGAAATCGTAAAGCCGTCCGTATCGGTGCCGTTCCACATCGCCTGGAGCGAACCGGTGCCGCGTGCCACCGAGGTGTAATCCGTCACCCGCGAGAGCGTCACGCCGTCCGATGCGGTCAGATTGTTCAGACCGCTTTCAAAATCCGCAACGGTATGAGCGCTCTGCGCGTCGCCCATGCCGACATTGACCGAAATGGACTTGCTTACGCTGCCATACGAGCAGGTGAGCGTGCCGGAGGCCATCCGGCTGCCCGCGGTGAACACGCCGTCCGCATTTACCGCACCGACATCGCCGGACACGCTCCACTTGAAGCAGGAATCCGCAGCTCCCATCGTATGACCGAGGTGATACGCGAGCGCATCTACGTTGATGCTCTGGCCCGGTTTGACCGAGATAGAGCTGAGCGCTTTGCCGCCGCTCTGCAGTGCGATCGAGTCTACACCGGTGGTGATGCACACGTTCATCGAGCCGGAAACCGCGCCGTTTGAGCCGGTAATGGTCGCGCGACCGGCCTTGCTGCCCGCGGTGAAGGTTTGGCCGGAGACCGTGCCCAGCTCATCATTCACCGTGTAGCTGAGGTCGGTCGGTGCGTCCGCCGAGGCGTAAGACGCATCTGCACCCTTGACCGAGAACCAGGTATTTCCGCCCGGGAGCACATAGCGGTGGCTGGGCGTGAGCACAGCATGAGCCGTCACGCCGTCCGGCGCGATGTTGTTCACAAAGAAAATGTAGTTGGCGCACGCGCGCTGCGAGCCGTCCGACGGCCGGGAGATCAATGCTGCGGTGCTCTCGCCGGGATTGCGGACCGCCATCGCGGAGGAGCCGCCGCCATCCAGACAGATGGCGCGGACACAGCCGAGCTCCTTCAGCTCCTGACCAAGTTCTGCCGCCGTCAGACCGACGCTGTACGAGGGCTGGTTGCCGTCGATTTCATACAGAACAACCGTGCCGTCCGCCTTCACACCGACTGCGCTGCGTGCTCTGCGGGTCGAGCCTGCGTCGATGCCGTCGGTCGTGATCGTACTGTTGTCCATCAGCAGCTTGCCGCCGACTGCGTACTGCACGTCGCTCCAGCTGCTGTCATTTGATGCGATGGACAGCGTGACTTCTTCGCCAACCTCGAAATCCACCCACGAGGGCACATTTGCGCCGTCCGACTTGGTGAGCACCATCTGGTTTTTTGTGATCGTAATGGGACTGCTGCCCGTGCCCTTGTTCACGACCTTGAGCTTGACCGAGCCGTTGACCTTGACCGGTGTATCATCCACGCGCTCGAGGATAATGCTCGTGCCCTTGGCTGCAAAGTGCGTTGAGTCATCGTAGTTGTGATCGAGCAGGTAGGCGCCAGCCGTCGTGCGCGTCTTGTTGAAGTAGGATACGTTGACCGTGCCGCGCTTGCCGCTCACGCGGATGCCCATAGTCGGGCGGCCGAGGACAGCTGTGCCGTCCTTCTTGAAGCCGACCGCGTACTGCCAGGCATCGGACGAAATGAGCTCGCCGCTGTCGATGACCAGACCGATCGGAATGCCGGTGGACATAACGAAAAAGTCGGCATTCGTGCCGCCGAGCACGGTTTTGCCCTGATTCTGCAGATATTTCACCGCGTTTGTGATAGTGGCCTTGCTGCCGTACAGCTGCTCATCGGCGTAGACCATGATGGGTGTTACACCGGTGTTCGGCGAGTATGTCAGTACGTTCGCGCGCTGCAGACCGGCGCTGTTTTTGCCCTCGGTGCGGCTGTATTGCAGGCCGCTGCCGAGAGAGTAGGTGTAGCTGAAGCTGTTATCGAAAACGGCTCCGGCAGCACCTGCGCATAGCTGCAGAGCGGCAAGCGCGGCTGCAATCAGGCGGCAGGGATGTTTGGCTGATGTTCTCATAATCCTTTGAGTTCCTCCTTTTATTGCGGGTGTGAAAAAGGGACATACTTTTCAGTATGTCCCTGAGGCTGTCGAAAAACTTCGTTTTCCGAACAGCCTCTCGCTCGAAACCACGCTTTCGAGCGAATCTCGAAGAAAAACTGCGTCCTGCGGACACATTTTTTCTTCCCTTGTATAAATTCCGAGATACACAAGGTGAATTGCCGCATAGCGGCAAGAGAGGGTGGCCTGGGCCATGCTCCCGGAATTTATGAATTTGCAAAGCAAATTCGATTGAATGCGTGCTGCCGCACGAAGCATAAAAATCAAATATTGCTTTTTCGACAAGCTAAGGGACATACTTTTCAGTATGTCCCTAATTGTAAACGCATTTGGTGGATTTGTCCAGTGCCTTACACACTCTTTACTACTTTTTCCAGAACCTCGGACAGCCTGGGACTGCGCACCGCGATATCGGCCACTCGATGGTAGAGCGCCTTGCGTGCATTGTACAGGCGGCGTGTTTCCGCCTGCTTGTCCGGCTTATCGAGCAGCGGGCGATTCGTGGAATAGGAAAGGTTTTTCATAATGCGGTAGAACGGCGTGTCAAGCAAGATGAGCAGACCGGTCTCCTTGACAGCCGCCACATTCTCCGGACGGAGGACAGAACCGCCGCCGAGCGCAAGCACGATGCCGTCTTTCTGCGCCAGCTCTTTAATGTACGCGGTCTCGCGGTCACGGAAGTAGGCTTCGCCCTTTTCAGCGAAAATCTCGGAGATTTTCTTGCCTTCCTTCGCCTCAAGGTAGATGTCCGCATCAATAAATTCCAGTCCGGTCAGACGCGCCAGCTTACGGCCGATGGTGGTCTTGCCGCTGCCCATAAAGCCGCACAGTACCAGATTTTTCTTGCCATGCTTCTCGTGCAGACGCTTGACCGCCATTTTGCCGTAGGTGCGGCGCAGAATGGTTTCGCACGCCTGTGGCTCGAAGGTTACGCCGGTCCAGATGGTCTGCGCGTGCGCCGCCTGCATGACCAGCATGAACAGTCCGTCGCGTGTTTTGGTCTTGCGCGGATTGGCGAGCTTCATGGTCGAGGTCACCGGCGGATTGTAGATCGCATCGAACACATACTCGGTCTTGTGCGGCAGATAATGCAGTGGAGCTGCGTTTTCCTTCGGGTACATGCCCACCGGCGTGGAATTGAGCACGATATGAATATCGCGCGGAATGTGCCGGCGGCTGAACACGGAAATGCGTGCGCCCGGAATGGCATCGGTCAGCTGCTTCTGCAGTGCCTCCGCCTTCTCGAGATTGCGTCCCGTGATGGTCAGATACGCGCCCTGCGTCACGCAGTGGTATGCCATCACGGAAGCCGCGCCGCCATAGCCGAGCAGCAGCACCTTTTTATCCTGAAGCGATACGCCGTCACGGTTCAGCGACTCTGCAAAGCCGAGGATGTCCGTGTTGAATCCGGTCGCCTTGCCGTCTGCAAAGCGGACCGTGTTGACCGAGTGCAGGTCGCGGGCAGCGGTGTCAATCTCATCGAGCAGGGGAATGACAGCCTTTTTGTGCGGGATGGTGCAGTTGATGCCGCCGAGCTTGCGCTTTGCCAGCTCGAACGCTTCGGGTAAATCCTCCGGCGGAACGGCAACGCCGATGTAGTCCGCATCCTGACCGGAGGCTTCGAACAGCTGCGCGTGCAGCTCCGGGCTCATGGTGTGACCGAGCGGCCAGCCAAACAGGGCATAGGTGGTCTTTTTCGGCTCGAAAGCGCGAAATTCGTCCATGGAAAGCAGCATGACTCAGTCCCCCAGACGTTCGAGGGTGTTGAAGAAATCGGGGTAGGAGATGGCAACGACCTCCGGCTCGTCAATGCGGCTTGCGCCCTCGGCTGCCAGACCGAGCACGGCAAGGCTCATCGCAATGCGGTGGTCCTTATAGGTCTCGAACGATGCGCCGTGCGGCTTTGCACCGCCGTGCACGATCATGCCGTCGTCGGTCTCCTCGACATCTACGCCGGCCTTGGTCAGCTCTGCGACCATAGCGGCAATGCGGTTGGACTCCTTGACCTTGAGCTCCTGCGCGTCGCGGATAACGGTTTCGCCCTCAGCGAATGCCGCCGCGACCGCGATAACCGGCAGCTCGTCGATCAGGCGCGGGATGATAGCGCCGCCGATTTCCACGCCGTGCAGCTTGCTGTACTTGACGGTCAGGTCGCACATCGGCTCGGCCTCATCGCGGAAGTTGGACTCGGTGATGTCCGCGCCCATGTCGCGCAGAACGTCCAGAACGCCCGTGCGGGTCGGATTGACGCCCACGTTTTTAATCGTCAGCTCACTGCCCGGAACGATCGCACCGGCAACGAGGAAGAACGCCGCGGACGAAATATCGCCCGGAACCGCAATATCGACCGCATGGAGATCCTCCGGCGGGTTGAGCGTGATGGTGCTGCCGTTGGTCTCAATCTCAACGCCCAGTGCGCGGAACATGCGCTCGGTGTGGTCGCGGGAGGGAGCCGGCTCGATAACGGTTGTCTGACCCTCGGCGTACAGACCTGCCAGCAGGATGGCGCTCTTCAGCTGAGCGGATGCTACCGGCAGACGGTATTCAATACCGTGCAGCTCGCTCGGGAACAGAGTCAGCGGGCAGAAATTGTCGTTCTTGCCCTCGATGGACGCGCCCATTTCACGCAGCGGCTTCATCACGCGGCCCATCGGACGCTTCTGGATGGATGAGTCGCCGCTCATGGTAACGGTGAACGGCTGACCGGCCAGAATGCCGCACAGCAGGCGGGTGGTCGTGCCGGAGTTGCCGGTGTACAGCGCTTCTGACGGCGCTTCGAGACCGTGCAGACCAACGCCCTCCACGATAACCTCGTCGTCGGTGATGTTAATCTCGACACCCATCTTGCGGAAGCAGTCAATGGTGGACAGGCAGTCCTCGCCCATCAGAAAGCCGGTGATGTGGGTGGTGCCGTTGGCAAGTGCGCCGAGCATAACGGCACGGTGCGAGATGGATTTGTCGCCCGGCACGGTAATTTCACCGCGCAAAGGGCCGCAGGGTTGAATTTGCATGGGTTTGTACTCCTTTTATTCGTTAGGCACGCAATAGCTGCCGATTACTTTGATATAGGGAAGCTCCTCATGAAGCTGATACAGCAGGGACTGCACCGCATGGTCGCGCATGTTGCCGGTGAAATCCACATAGAACACATAGCACCACGGGCTGTCCTTGAGCGGACGCGAGTGGATTTCGGTCATGTCGATGCCGTAGTGCGCGATGGTGTCCAGTACGGTGATGAGCGTACCGGACGCATTGGGAATGTGGAATGCGATCTCGATGCGGTTATCCTCGGGCTGGCAGGTCAGCGTTCTGCTGACGGCGATGAAGCGCGTTTCGTTGTGCTGCATGTCGTTGATGCCCTCGGCGAGAATATCGAGACCGTAGCGCACAGCCGCCTCCTGCGAGCAGATGGCAGCAAGGCTCTTGTCGCCCTTTTTCTGCACGTTCTGGGCCGCAATGGCGGTGTTCGCCACCTCGATGGCCTCCAGATCGTGCTCGGAAATGAAGCTGTGGCACTGCGGCAGCGCATGCGGATGCGAGCAGACACGCTTGACATCCTCGAGCTTTGTGCCGGGCACCGCCGCCAGACAGTGCGAGATTTTCTTGATGTACGAGCGGTTGATGTACAGGTCGTAGTCGAGCAGAAGGTCATAGACTTCGCTGACCGTGCCTGCGGTTGTGTTCTCGACCGGCACAACGCCGATATCGGCCTTGCCGTCGCGGACGGACTGGAAAACCTGCTCCCAGGTGGGTACGTTCTGCGGTTCGCAGTTCGGGAACAGCGCACGCGCAGCCAGCTCCTGATACGCACCCGGAACCCCCTGATAGAACACGGTTTTCGGCTCGGTAAGCGATTCACTCGGCTTAAACGGGAACTTTTCTGGCACCTGACGCAGAATCTCACTGTACTGATACTCACGGCTTGCGCGGATCATGCTCTGCAGAAGGGAAACGTACTTGAGCTGCAGCTCCTCCTCCATACCGGCGGAGCGCTTTTCAACGATTTCCGCTTCGCGGTCCGGCTTGTAGATTTTGTCATCCGACTGGGCCTTGGTCTTTGCGACCTCGAGCGCCAGCGACATACGCAGCAGGAACAGCTCCCGGATGGCGGAGTCCACACGGTTGATGTCCTGTCGGATTTCGGGAAGTTCACGCATGATAACCCTTCGCCTCCCTCAGAAGATCTGCCAGTGCAACGGCACAGGCGGCCTCGACCACCGGCGCGGCGCGGGTGACGATGCACGGGTCGTGGCGGCCGTGGATGGACAGTGGCTCGACCTTGCCGGTGCGGATGTTGAGCGTATCCTGCACCATGCCGATGGACGGCGTAGGCTTGATGCACGCGCGCACGATGAGCGGCATGCCGCTCGTGATGCCGCCGAGGATGCCGCCGTTGTTGTTGGTTTCGGTCTTGACAACCCCGTTTTCCTCATAAAACGGGTCGTTTGCGTGCGAGCCGCGCAGAGCAGCGAAGGCAAAGCCTGCGCCGAACTCCACGCCCTTGACAGCGGGCACGCCGAACAGGATAGAGGACAGACGGCTCTCCACGCTGTCGAGCATCGGGCTGCCGATACCGGCGGGGAGCCCGACAGCTGCGCACTCGATGACGCCGCCGACCGAATCCTGCTCCTCGCGCGCTTCCTCGATAGCGGCCAGCATGGCCTCGAGCGCACGCGGATTGTTGACCGGGTATTCGGCGTTCCGCAGCGCATCCAGCTGCTCGGCGGTGACTGCTACATCATCAAACGGCATATCCTGAATCTGGGCGATGGACTGGATGTGCGAACCGACCGTCACGCCCTGCTCCTTGAGCCACAGCTTGCACAGCGCACCGGCGAACACCAGCGGAGCTGTCAGTCGGCCGGAGAAATGGCCGCCGCCGCGCGGGTCGTTGCAGGAATCGTAGCGCAGCATACCCGTGTAGTCCGCGTGACCGGGACGCGGCTGAGCCGCCAGCTCGGCGTAGTCGTTCGAGCGCTGATTGGTGTTGCGGATGACGGCACAGATAGGCGTGCCGGTCGTTTTGCCGTTATAGATGCCGGACTGAATTTCCGGCCTGTCCGGCTCCTTGCGCGCGGTGGACTGCTTGTTGCGGCCCGGTGCGCGGCGCTCCATCTCGCGCAGGACAAACGCCTCGTCATACATAACACCGGACGGGAATCCGTCGATCACAACGCCGATGCCTGTGCCGTGCGATTCACCGAAAATGGAAATTTTGATTGTATTGCCCCAGGTAGAACCCATGCTTCTCCCTCCTTACAGCTTCAGAACGTATTCGTGCAGCTTTTCTGCATCAATCGGGGTGATTTCTGCCCGACCGGCTTCGCGCACGAGAATAAAGTTGACCGTTGCGCCGAATTTCTTTTTGTCCGACAGCAGAGCATTAAAGATAGCTTCGCGGTCGTAGTTCAGCTCGGTCGGCAGACCGATGTGCTTCAGAATGTCGATGAGCGGCGCGGTCAAATCCTCGTTGCCCAGCAGGGCAGAGAGCCGCATCGCGGCCACCATGCCGATCGCCACCGCCTGACCATGGGTGAGGTCGGTGTAGTTGCCCAGTTTTTCTGCCGCGTGGCCGATGGTGTGGCCGAAGTTGAGGATCATGCGCAGACCGGTGTCGTGCTCGTCGATGGCGACAACATCGCGCTTGATCTTCACGCACTCGTAAATGATATTCTCAATGTTGGACTTGTAGTCCGGCTGAGAAACCATCGTCAGGATTTCCCTGTTGGAAATGTAGCCGTACTTGACGACCTCGGCCATGCCGTCCGCAAAGGTGCTGTCCGGCAGGGAAGCGAGCACGTTCGGGTCGATGAGCACGAGCCGCGGCTGATAGAACGCGCCAACGAGGTTTTTGCCCTCGGGCAGATCAACGCCGGTCTTGCCGCCGACCGAGGAATCCACCTGCGCGAGCAGCGTGGTCGGAATCTGGCACAGCGATACGCCGCGCAGGAAGGTCGCCGCGGCAAAGCCGGTGATGTCGCCGACAACACCGCCGCCGAGCGCGATGATCAAATCCTTGCGGGTCATGCCGGCGGTCAGCAGATCATGGTAAATACCTTCGACTGTGGAAAGCTGCTTGTGCTCTTCACCGGCGGGAATGACCGTGTGCGTCACCGGCAGGGAGAACTGCTTTTCCAGCTTTTCGAGATACAGCGGCGCTACCGTTGAATCCGACACGATATGCACACGGCTGGGCGAAAAGGTTTCGAGGATCACCGCGCCTGCGCGGTCCAGCAATCCGGTTTCGATATGAATTTCGGACACGCCGTTCGCGCCCGTCAGACTCAGCGTTTCTGCCAATTTAGACAACCCCTTGTTAGATAGAGATATTTAGAGAAAGAGTGAAGAGCCTATGCAGAGAGTGAAGAGTGTAGAGTTGAGAGTGGAGATAAGGTGACGCTTCGCGTCTTATTTAATCATCGCGCACTGCGCGATACCACATCTTCACTCTTCACTCCTCACTCTCCACTCTATTAGAAGCTCTTCACTCTCAGACCTCAGTTCTTACTTATTATAATAGAATTAAATCTCGCGGTCAACTGCAGCTGCAACAGCGCGCAGTGCGTTCATGGTGTGGTGGAACGAATCGTAGGTCAGCGACTGTGCACCGTCAGACAGAGCGTGTGCAGGATCGTTGTGAACCTCGATCATCAGGCCGTCCGCACCGGCTGCAACAGCGGCCTTTGCCAGCGGCTCTACCATCCAGTAAATGCCGCCTGCATGGGACGGGTCAACGATGACCGGCAGATGGCTCATGCGCTTGAGTACCGGAACAGCGGAAATATCCAGCGTGTTGCGGGTGTACTTTTCGTAGGTGCGGATGCCGCGCTCGCAGAGGATAACGTTCTCGTTGCCGCCCGCCATGATGTACTCGGCGCTCATCAGGAACTCCTCCATGGTGTTCGCGAAGCCGCGCTTGAGCAGGATGGGCTTGCGGGTCTGGCCGAGCTCCTTCAGCAGCTCGAAGTTCTGCATATTGCGTGCGCCGACCTGGAAGCAGTCGCACTTGTCCATGAAGATGTCGATGTGCGCCGGATTGGTGATCTCGGTAACGACCGGCAGACCGGTTGCCTCGTGCGCCTTGTGCAGCAGCTCCAGACCCTCAGCCTTCAGACCCTGGAAAGAGTACGGGGAAGAGCGCGGCTTCCACGCGCCGCCGCGGAGAACGGTCGCGCCGTCTGCCTGCACATGCTTAGCCACATCGATGATCTGCTCCTCGCTCTCGACCGAGCACGGACCTGCCATAACGACCAGCTTCTTGCCGCCGACAACAACGCCCGGTGCAATCTCAACGACAGAGTTGTCCGGATGGAACTTGCGGTTTGCCAGCTTGAACGGCTCCTGCACCTTGATGATGTTCTCGACCTGCGGGTCAAGCATGAGTGCGTCCTTGTCAACAGCGCCGGTGTCGCCGACCAGACCGATAACGATGGTGTCCTCGCCGTAGATCGGGTTTGCCTTTACGTTCCAGCGCTCGATATGCTGGGACAGCTCCTCAACGTGCTCATGGGTCGTGCCCTGCTTCATAATGATGATCATGTTGTGTATCTCCTTTATATAGGTGGTATTTGCTGTTTGTCACGGCGGAATGGGTATAAAAAAAGCCCTTCATCCACAAAGAGGGACGAAAGACAAACGGTTCCGCGGTACCACCCACATTCGGCATAACAATGCCGCACTTTTTCGGATACAAATATATCCTATCCCTGTAACGGAGGAAATCCGTCAGCGCCTAATTCGATAGGGTTCAGCGCCGCAGCTCAGGAGGGAACTTCATCGTACCGGCGTCTGCGTCCGTTTCCAGTCATGCCGGACACTCCCTGAAAGCCGCACTTGGAACGATTACTTTCCTCTGTCATCGCTTTGTGCAATATTTGTGTTTATTATATCGCTGGACGGGCGAGTTGTCAATGACTAATTTGACATGGTTCGATGAAAAAATGCATAAATTTTCATGTATTCTGACAAGTCCCTGGCCTTCCGCACGTCAAGCGGATGTGTAATCTTATCTCGTAGGGGAGCACAGTGTGCTCCCGCACAACGCTAAGTTTAAGGCAACACTGCACAATTAAAGCGGCGGTGCTTTGCGGAAATTTTGTGCTCTGACTTTGTTGCAGTTTCACGGTAATACATCAAGTATTACCGCAAAACTGTGCCTCGTCAGTACGCA
>ENA-ORTY01004361-ORTY01004361.1-human-gut-metagenome-genome-assembly--contig:-NODE-4361-length-11169-cov-4.695429_pt1 | contig 11169 bp, 13 predicted proteins | sample MGYA00241917_ERZ509198 | MGnify/ENA primary metagenome ERZ509198 (study PRJEB26280, sample SAMEA2338857) | human gut metagenome | biome: human gut; feature: human-associated habitat; material: faeces...
TACCGCCACGGCACTCCCAAACCAGGCGCGATACCAACTTCGCTATACCCGGATATTCAATTTCTGCCATGATACCACGGCGAGCGGAAAAAATAAAGTTTTTTCTGTCTGTGGTCATTCATGTGGTCAAAGCCACTTTTATGCCGTTTTCTGCAATCGGGGAAAATCCTGCAAACGCATGTGTCACAAGGCTTTGCGGCATTTCGCCTTACCCTGTTCCGGATACCGCCACGGCACACCCAAACTGTGTGCGGCAACTTAGCTTACTATACCAGCTTTTTACGCGTTTTGCAAGAGGGGGAAACGCTGCGGATGGGTGGAATTTGTAGGACTGCAATACATATTGAACAAGAGTATAACACAAGACATGGCCTGCAGGCAATCCCTCATGAAGTACACGGAGAAATACGGCGTGAGCCGTGCCAGCCGGAAATATAACAAAAGCCGGTCATACATCCATCCAAACCAGCATACAGATGCTGAGCTAAAACTCATCCGCGACATGCGCCGCCGGAATCCCAAAATGGGCTTAATCGAGCTGTGGCACCGCCTGCGGCGGCGCGGGTACACCCGCCGCCCAGAAAGTCTGTTCCGCGTGATGCGCAAAATGGGCTTGTTTTCGGCTGAGGAGCAGAAAGAAGCCTATATTCCCAAGCCGTATGAGCAGATGCCCCATCCCGGCGAGCGCGTCCGGGTGGATGTGAAGGTTGTGCAGCGTAAGTGCATTGCGGATCCGGAGCTTCGCCTGTTCCACTACACCGCCATTGACGAGTTCACGCGCCTTCGGTTTCTCGCCGCCTACCCAGAGCAGTCCATCTATTCTTCGGCCGATTTTCTTCGCAGACTGAAAGCGTGGTATGCACGCCGCGGTATCAAGGTCGAGTGTGTCCAGACAGACAACGGCTTCGAGTTTACGAACCGTTTTTCAAACAGCAAACGTGATTTGCCGACGCTGTTTGAGAAGACGGCTGCCGAACTGGGGATCCGGCATAAACTGATTCGCCCCTATACGCCGCGCCACAATGGAAAGGTCGAGCGCAGCCACCGTGAGGATCAGAAGCTCTTCTATTCCTGTCACGCCTTCTATTCTCTGGATGATTTTGTAAAGCAGCTCGCCGTCCACAACCGCCGCTCCAACAACTTACCCATGAGACCGCTCCACTGACTTTCTCCTTATGAGTTCGCTGTTCAATATGTTTGACAAACCTACAGGAAAACGCTGCGGATGGGCGCGCCGGCGGACCGAGCTCTTGGGCAGGTGGGTAGAAGAGGCACCGCATCTGCTTTCGGCAAAATACGGCGCATTTATGACGGTTATCGCGGGTCAGCTTTCCTGCCGCTTCAGAATTTTCTTCTTTGTGTAGAGAATCCCGAAGAGAATCAGCACGCCGTCGATGGCGAGGACGAGCCAGAACAGCGGCGAGCGGAGGTTCAGCTCCGCGCCCGCGATCGTGAAGCAGACCATGCCGGGGATGATGGCGAGCCACGAGCTTGCGAGGTATGTCCAGAAGTCGATGCGCAGCATGCCGAAGAGAATCCCCAGCACCTCCATGCTCAGCCCGATCAGGTGGATCGCGAAGCAGGAGACGAAGCCGTATTCCCGCGTGGCGGAGAAGTATTTCTGCAGCTTCGGATGCTCGGCGAGCTTCTGCTCCAGACTCTCCGTCTTGGTGCGGCGGCCGATCCAGTAGGAGACGGACAGGCAGATCGCCGTCCCGACGCCGTTGATCGCCAGCGCGGTCGGGAGGGGAAAGATCAGCGACACGACGATGACCAGCGCGTTATAGACGACCACGCCGGAGAGCCCATTGATGATGAAAAACAGCAGCACCACACAGACGGCCAGCACGGGGCGGTGCTCCACCAGCGTGGGGATGGAGTTGAGGTCGATGACGCCGGTCATCAGGAGCGTGCCGAACACGGCCGCACAGCATATAACAATCAGAATGGGCGCGAAATCACGGAGTTTACTCATGAAAAAGGGGATACCTCCTTAAGCTGCGGGAAAAGTATTGACGGGGAAAGTATTGATAGGTTATATAGCAGATTTTGTGCGGAAAATCAAGATCTAAAAAGTAAAACATAAGATTCTTGACAAGTTCTTATCTCTATATTATACTATTACCCATAAGAAAATCGGCAATGATGGGAAGCAGTAGGCGGTCAGCGGATGCGAAGAGAGGGAGCGGTCGGTGTAAGCTCCCGTGAAGCGCTGCCCAAGTCGTCCCGGAGCCCTGTGCCGAACGTGCAGTAAGCGCAGCGGCGGCCCTCCGTTATCGGGGCGGGGTGTGAAAGCACCCGGTGAGTGCGGGAGTGTTCCCGAATACAGGTGGTACCACGGACTGTTCAGTTCGCCCTGTTTTGCTGCGGCAAAACGGAGCGGGCTTTTTGTTTTGCCAAAAACTCGTTAAAAGGAGACAAGCCATGCGTAAAGAATTACCGAAAGTGTATGAGCCGGGAGATGTGGAGTCCCGCATTTATCAGATGTGGATGGACAACGACTGCTTCAAGGCCGAGCCGAACCCCAACAAGAAGCCCTTCTCGATCGTCATGCCGCCGCCGAATGTCACCGGCCAGCTGCACATGGGCCACGCGCTCGACTGCACGCTGCAGGATATCCTGACCCGCTTCAAGCGGATGCAGGGCTATGAGGCGCTGTGGCTGCCCGGCTCCGACCACGCCGGCATCGCCACGCAGATCAAGGTCGAGGAAAACCTGCGCAAGGAGGAGGGCCTGACCCGCTATGACCTCGGCCGTGAGAAGTTCCTCGAGCGCGTCTGGGCGTGGAAGGAGAAATACGGCAACCGCATCGTCGAGCAGCAGAAGAAGATGGGCGCGTCCTGCGACTGGAGCCGCGACCGCTTCACGATGGACGAGGGGTGCTCGCGCGCCGTGCGCGAGACGTTCTGCGAGCTGTATGACAAGGGCCTGATCTACAAGGGCAGCCGCATCATCAACTGGTGCCCGCACTGCATGACGGCTCTGTCCGACGCCGAGGTCGAGTACACCGACAAGCCCGGCCACCTGTGGTATGTCCGCTATCCGCTGACCGACGGCAGCGGCGACATCATCATCGCCACGACCCGCCCGGAGACGATGATGGGCGATACGGGCGTGGCCGTGAACCCGGAGGACGAGAAGTTCAAGCACCTGATCGGCAAGACCTGCATCCTGCCGATCATGAACCGAGAGATCCCCATCGTGGGCGACGAGTACTGCGAAATCGGCTTCGGTACCGGCGCGGTGAAGATGACCCCCGCGCATGACCCGAACGACTTCGAGGTCGGCCTGCGCCACAATCTGGAGGTTATCTGCGTCATTTCCGACGACGGTACGATCAACGAAAACGGCGGCCGCTACGAGGGCATGGATCGCTACGAGTGCCGCAAGGCCATCGTGGCCGACCTCGAGGCCGAGGGCTACCTCGTCAAGACCGAGGACTATTCCCACAACGTCGGCACCTGCTACCGCTGCCACAACGATGTCGAGCCGCTCATCTCCGCGCAGTGGTTCGTGAAGATGGCGCCGCTTGCCAAGGAGGCCATCCGCGTCGTCGAGGACGGTACGATTCAGTTCGTGCCCGAGCGCTTCACCAAGACCTATATCAACTGGATGGAGAACGTCCACGATTGGTGCATCTCCCGCCAGCTCTGGTGGGGCCATCAGATCCCCGCGTGGTACTGCGACGAGTGCGGTCACATCAACGTCAGCCGCCAGGATCCGACGAAGTGCGAGAAGTGCGGCTGCACGCACCTCACGCGCGAGGAGGACGTGCTCGACACGTGGTTCAGCTCCGCGCTGTGGCCGTTCTCCACGATGGGCTGGCCCGATCTGGACGCGCCGGACCTCAACTACTGGTATCCGACCTCCGTCATGGTCACGGGCTATGACATCATCTTCTTCTGGGTCGCGCGCATGATCTTCTCCGGCATGGAGCAGATGAAGAAGGAGCCATTCAAGACGGTGTTCATCCACGGCCTCGTCCGCGACGACAAGGGCCGCAAGATGTCCAAGTCCCTCGGCAACGGCATCGACCCGCTGGAGATGGCGGAGAAGTACGGCGCGGACGCGCTGCGCTTCAACCTCATCACCGGCAACTCTCCCGGCAACGACGCGCGCTTCTACGTTGAGAAGTGCGAGGCCATGCGCAACTTCGCCAACAAGATCTGGAACGCGAGCCGCTTCGTGATGATGAACCTCACCATCGACCATGTCGAGCTGCCCGAGCAGCTGGAGCTGGAGGATAAGTGGGTGCTGAGCAAGCTCAACACGCTCGTGAAGGAAGTCACCGACAACATGGACGCCTTTGAGATCGGCGTCGCGTCCGCAAAGGTCTACGACTTCATCTGGGACACCTACTGCGACTGGTTCATCGAGCTGTGCAAGGCTCGCCTGACCGGCGACGACGAGTGCGCGAAGATCAACGCGCAGAACGTGCTGTGCTATGTGCTGATCGAAACGCTCAAGTTGCTGCATCCGTTCATGCCGTTCATCACCGAGGAAATTTATCAGGCGCTGCCGCATACGGCAGAGGATAAAGGCGAGTTCATCATGCTGCAGAAGTGGCCGGAGTACCGCGACGAGCTCAGCTTCCCGCGGGAGGAAGAGGCGATGGGGCTCATCATCGACGCCATCACCGCCATCCGCGCCCACCGCAACGAGATGAATGTCGCACCCTCGAAGAAGGTGCATTACACCATCGCCACCGCGCACGCGGACACCTTTGCGCGCGGCATTTCGTTCTTCAAGCGCCTTGCCTCCGCGAGCGATGTGACCGTTGCCGACGCGAATATCCCCACGCCGGACGGTTCGATCGAGGTCGTGACCCATGCCGCGCGTGTGCTGATGCCGCTCGCTGAGCTGGTGGACTTCGAGAAGGAGCTGGCCCGCATCGCCAAGGAAAAGGCGAACGCGGAAAAGCAGCTCGCCGGCATTGAGAACAAGCTCTCGAATCAGGGCTTTATCGCCAAGGCACCCGAGGCCGTCGTCAACGGCGCTCGCGAGGACGCGGCCAAGCTCCGCGCTCTCATCGAGAAGCTCGACGCCTCCGCCGCCGCGATGAAGAAGTAAAAGGTCATGAAAAAGCACCGATGCAGGAGGTCCTGCGTCGGTGCTTTTTCCATACAGATGGAAACTATTTCTTTTTCAGCTCTCGGATACACATGACAACGATATAGATCAGATAACCCAGGAAAATAACGACTGCGGGAAGGATCATAACGGCAAAAAAGAAGGCTGCGACGGATTGCATGAGCGCCTGATAGACGAGCTCTCCCATAAAAGTTCCTCCTCTCAAATTCCGGATTGTCTATGATATTTTTATGGTAGCAGAGAGATGTGAGATAGTCAACGGCAAAGTGAGGGCTTTTCAAGTCCCCGTTCTTTTGTTATACTTACCTTATTATCAAAGGAGGGTGACATCTATGCAGAAGATCGAATTCGGCTCCACCGGCCTTGTGATCGAAAAGAACGGCTTCGGCTGCCTGCCCATTCAGCGCATCAGCGAGACGGAGGCGGTGAAGCTGCTGCACAAGGCCTGCGACGGCGGCATCAACTTCTTCGACACCGCCCGCGCGTATTCCGACAGCGAGCAGAAGGTCGGCGCGGCCTTTTCCGGGATGCGCGACCGGATCGTGCTGGCGACCAAGACCGGCGCGCAGACCGCCGAGGGCTTCTGGCGCGACCTTGAGACCAGCCTGCGCACACTCAAGACCGACTACATCGACATTTACCAGTTCCACAATCCGGCCTTCTGTCCGAAGCCGGGCGGCGAGGACGGTCTGTACGACGCGGCGCTTGAGGCAAAAAAGCAGGGGAAGATCCGCCACATTTCCATCACGAACCATCGCCTTGCGGTGGCGCAGGAGGCCATCGACTCCGGGTTATACGCCTCGCTGCAATTCCCGTTCAGCTATCTTGCCGGGGAACAGGAGCTCGCATTGGTCGAGGGCTGCCGCGCGCACGGCATGGGCTTTATCGCGATGAAGGGCATGGCCGGCGGCCTGCTCCGCGACGGCTTGACCGCGGCGGCCTGGATGGCGGTGCAGGAAAATGTGGTGCCCATCTGGGGCGTGCAGCGGGAGAGCGAGCTGGATCAGTTTTTGCAGTGCATCCGCGAGGGTACGGAGCTGACGGACGAGCGCCGCGCAACGATCGAGCGCGACCGCCGGGAGCTTTGCGGCGAGTTCTGCCGCGGCTGCGGCTACTGTATGCCGTGCCCCGCGGGCATTGAGATCAACCAGTGCGCGCGTATGTCGCTGATGCTGCGCCGCGCGCCGGCGCAGGCGTGGCTCACCGAGGAATGGCAGGCCAGAATGCACCAAATCGAGCAGTGCAGGCACTGCGGACATTGCATAGCAAAGTGCCCCTACGGCCTCAACACCCCGGAGCTGCTGCAGGCAAACTACAAGGATTACTGGGAGGTTCTGGCACAGAGCCGGAAGTAAAACCACCGTACCGTCAGAACAAAGAGCATATCGGGAAAGCGCAGGGAGACTCCCTGCGCTTTCTCAATGCTTTTTTGCCTTTGCGCTCAGCGACCTGACTCGGATGGCGAGAACCGCCACACCGCGTGCCTGCTCTTCCGTAAAGGTATCCTCACGGCCTGCCATGTGGCGCATGAGCGCGGAGAGCGCATCGAGCTTTTCCGCACCCTCAATGAGCTCTGCCGTGCCGCTGCCGATGACGGAGGCATAGTAGTAGCCGTAGCCGCAGGCGTGGTCGGCGGACTGCAGCTCGCCGCGGCAGTCCATTTCAAAGGATACGCGCGGGTCGCGGCGCAGCAGCTCGAGCTTGTGACCTTCCCTGGCGCTGTGGCAGTAGAAGGTAAAAACGCCGTCCGCAAAGCGGTAGCCGAAATTGAGCGGGATGATGTAGGGGAGTCCCTGTTCATCAAGCATGGCAAGGCGAATAACTTTACATTCATTGACAATGGAGAGGATCTCCCGGCTGTCGGTGATCTCGCGGTCGTTTCTGCGCATGGCACTGCCTCCTTATATCAGGCCGTTCGGCCCTTGATATGATAGCAGCATTTTACAATGTCCGATGGGAAAAGAGCAAACGAAAAAAAGACAGAACAGGCAAAAAGAAACGGAATGGCACATTCTTTCGACAAAAAAACGGCCGCGGACAGGCTATACTGAAAGCGCACAGAGGTGCAGAACGAGCAAGAGGAGGTCGGGACATGGAGGTTCTGACAAGAACAAACGGAAGAGAGATGACGCTTGCGATCAGCGGAGATCTGGATCACCACGGCGCGCACGGCGCGATGCAGCAGATCGACCACGCGCTCGACGCGGCGCTGCCGCTGTCGCTGACGATGGACCTTTCGGGAGTGTCCTTCATGGATTCCTCCGGGATCGCCGTGGTGCTGCGCGCACACCGCCGCATGGCGGCGCTCGGCGGAAGTCTGATCGTTACCGGCGTGCCGGCGCAGGCCCGAAAGGTTTTCGACGCGGCGGGGGTGCCGCGTCTGGTCACAATGCAGTAAGGAGGAAGGATATGAAAAAGAGCAGCAACTACATAAAACTGGAGTTTCTCAGCCGCAGCACGAACGAGGGCTTTGCCCGCAGCGCGGTCGCGGCCTTTGCGTCCCAGCTCGACCCGACGCTCGACGAGCTCGGCGACATCAAGACGGCGGTGAGCGAGGCGGTGACAAATGCCATCGTTCACGCCTATCCCGATACGCTTGGAAAGATCGTGGTTCGCGTGCGCCTGCTGGACGGCGGTGTGCTGGAGATCGCAGTATACGACTGGGGACGCGGCATTGCGGACGTGGAGAAAGCACGCGAGCCGCTCTTTACGACCGGAGGCGAGGAGCGCAGCGGTATGGGCTTCACCATCATGGAGAGCTTCATGGATACGCTCAAGGTCCGCTCCCGCCCGGGCAAGGGGACCGTCGTGACCATGCGCAAAAGGATCGCGCAGCGCGCGGGCCGCGCATGAGCACAGCCGAGACCTTTGCCCTGCTCGAAGCGGCGCAGAGCGGCGACGAGGAAGCCGGCGAGCGTGTACTGCGGGAGAATACCGGCCTGATCTGGAGCGTCGTGCGCCGCTACAATGGCCGCGGCGTGGAGACGGAGGACCTCTATCAGCTCGGCTGCATCGGATTTCTAAAGGCTGTTAAGGGATTTGACCTTACATATGGAACGCAGTTTTCCACCTACGCCGTACCGAAGATCGCGGGAGAGATACGGCGATTCCTCCGTGACGACGGCGCGATAAAGGTGAGCCGGACCCTGCGCGAGCGGTCGCAGAGCATCTATAGTGCGCGGGAGAAGCTGCGGGTGCAACTCGGACGCGAGCCTGTCCTCTCTGAGCTTGCGGAGGAGACCGGCTTGAGCGTCGAGGAGATCGCGGATGCCGACCTTGCCTCTGCCGCGCCGGAGTCCTTTCAGCAGGAGATGGGCGACGGGCTGACGCTGGAAACGCTTCTCGGCACGGAAAGCCCGGAGGAGAGCCTGATCGAGCAGCTTTCCCTTCGCGCGGCGATCGACCTGCTGCCGGAGCGGGAGCGCATGACGATCCTGCTGCGCTTTTTCAAGGCGCTGACGCAGGAGCAGACGGCGCGGGTGCTTGGCGTGTCGCAGGTGCAGGTATCGCGGCTGGAGCGTCGGGCGCTGCAAAAGCTGCGCACGGCGATGGAGACGGAGGGATAGCGTCCGGATCGGACTGAAGCTCCGTCAGAAGCGGCCAGAAGCGCTTCGGCATGTGCGACATGCGGAGCTTCGGATTTTCCCGTTCGCGGATGGCGATGGTATCGTAAAAGCAGCGCCAGAGCCGGCGATAGCGCTTTTCCGCCTCGTCGGGCGGAGCCATGACGAACTCCTCCAGCGATACGATGGCAGAATGACCGTCGGCATAAAAGAGCGCCTCGCGGTGCGTGCGGTCATAGAGGAAAAAGGTCTCATCGTGGCAGCGCTGGCAGAAGTGACCGCGCAGAAGCGGCAGAACGCGGTTTTTCGGTTCGATCTCCGCGGCGAGCACGCCGCCGATGTCGGAAAAGCGCACGAAGCCGCGGTATTGCTCCAGCTCGCCGTTCAGCTGCCGCACAGCGCGCAGCAAGGGATGGTACGTTTCATCGGAAAGGCGCTGCAGCAGCGGCTTTCCCTCGCGGTAGAGCTTGGCGGCAAAGCGATAGATGGCAAGCTCTTTTTCGGGCAGGCATGTCCAGTACGCGCGGCGCAAAAATGGTCCGACCTCCGGCGAAAAGCGCCGGAAGCCTTCGTATACGCGGCGTGCGTGCGCCGCATCCGTCGTGACGGCACGGACCTCATACAAGCATGGCTCGAGCTCTCCGGTGCGGAAAAACGCGGCGGGGAGCTGTTTTTGCGTGTAGCTTTCGTAGATGCAGCACAGAAGTCCATCGAAGCTGCCGTCGTATTCATAAACGACCTCGCGCCATGTCATAAATAACTCCTCATTATGCCGGCTCAAAGAGTGAGAGCTGGTCGAGCGGTCCCGCCGAGAGCGAGGCACGCTCCGTGGCGGTCAGATTGCGCCGGACCCCCTCGAGCGAGAGCCGCAGCGGTGCGGTGCTTCGGCCAGAGCAGGTGAGAAAATACTGCGCCCGCTTGAGCACGACGCCGAGCTTTTTGAGGTCCTCGGCGCGCAGCGCCCCGCCGCGGCGCGCGACAAGGATGCGCTTCGCGCTTACCACGCCGATGCCGGGAACGCGCAGCAGCGCTTCGTAATCCGCGCGGTTGACCTCGACCGGGAAGAAGTCGGGGTGCCGCAGCGCCCAGCAGCACTTGGGATCGAGCAGCGGATCAAAGTCCGGCTGGCCTTCGTCGAGCAGCTCGCCGGCGCGAAAGCCGTAGAACCGCAGCAGCCAATCCGCCTGATAGAGTCGGTGCTCGCGCAGAAGAGGCGGCTTGGTATCCAGAGACGGTAAGAGCGTATTTTCCACCACCGGCACATAGGCCGAGTAGAAAACACGCTTGAGGTGATAGGTGTCATAGAGCGATTGCGTCAGCGTCAGGATGTGGCGGTCGCTCTCTCCGGTCGCACCGACGATCATCTGCGTGGCCTGCCCCGCGGGGGCAAAGCGCGGCGCGTGACGGTATTTGACCAGCTCGCGCCGGTTTTCCTGTCCGCGGTCCGCGATGAAGCGCATGGGCCGCAGCACGGCGGCTTTTGTCTTGTTCGGCGCGAGGGCGCGCAGCGACGCTTCGCTCGGCAGCTCGATGTTGACGCTCAGGCGGTCGGCGAGCATCCCGAGCTGCTCGACCAGCTCCGGCGAGGCGCCGGGGATGGCTTTGGCGTGGATGTAGCCGTTGAAGCGGTATTCGCGGCGCAGGATGGACAGTGCGCGGATCATCAGCTCCGTTGTGTAATCCGGCGAGCGCAGCACGCCGGAGGAGAGAAAGAGCCCTTCAATATAGTTGCGCCGGTAGAACTGGATGGTCAGGTCGGCAAGCTCCTCGGGCGTGAAGGTCGCGCGGCGCGTTTCGTTCGTGCGCCGGTTGACACAGTATTTGCAGTCGTACATACAGTCGTTCGAGAGCAGTACCTTGAGCAGCGTGATGCACCGTCCGTCCGCGGAAAAGCTGTGACAGCAGCCCATGACGCCGGATGAGGTGCAGCCGATCTTGCCATGCTCAAAGCCGCGCTTGGCCCCCGAGGAGGTGCAGGCCGCGTCATACTTGGCAGCGTCCGCTAAAACGGAGAGCTTATCCAGAAGCTCCATACCGTTATCCGCGTGCACGGACGCGGCGCGTCTTGCGGCGCGGCTGGTCGAGATAGGTGATGACCTTCATCAGATTTGCCGTGACGGCAGTGATGCCGAGCAGCACAAAGATCGTCGTGGAAGCAGCCATGTTCATACCCTCCGAATCATTCTGAAACTCTTGTTCTAATCGCATTATAAATCGAACAAACGTGCTTGTCAATAGAAAATAGAACAAATTTTTTATTTCTTTGCAAAATTCAGGGAAAAACGGTTGACCGGGGAGGGGAGATGCGGTAGAATCAAGGAGAATTTTGAGAAAACAGGTGGAACGCATGAGTGATTTTTCTTCCCGCTTCTGCGCGGCGCGCCGCGCGTGCATTGCGCGGGATTTTGCAAAGCTGAATCCGGAGCAGCGGCGCGGCGTCCTGACGACGGAGGGACCTCTGCTGCTGCTCGCGGGAGCCGGCAGCGGCAAGACGACCGTGCTCATCAACCGCATC
>ENA-ORTY01004366-ORTY01004366.1-human-gut-metagenome-genome-assembly--contig:-NODE-4366-length-11152-cov-8.506894_pt1 | contig 11152 bp, 8 predicted proteins | sample MGYA00241917_ERZ509198 | MGnify/ENA primary metagenome ERZ509198 (study PRJEB26280, sample SAMEA2338857) | human gut metagenome | biome: human gut; feature: human-associated habitat; material: faeces...
CGTCTACCGCTTTTGACAATGTTGTCTGAAGCGCTTTAGGGCAGTCCGCTGTGATTGGGTTTGGCAATGAGCCGAACCTGGTTTTTGCACTCACTTTCCGGCAATGCTGCCGAGAAGTTCCCGCCCGCAGGCGGCATGGGGGACTGGGGATTTCCCCAGCAAGCGCGTTTGTCATACAAATGCTATGCTTGCGTCAATGCCGCCTCCTATGGCGACGAGGCCCTCTGCACAGACCTGCATGCCCCCACTTGTCAAAGCGCCGGAATAAGCAGAAAAGACTTGAACCACCGCCCCACCAGAGTTAACATCACCACCAACAGGTTCTCGGAGGGAGGTGCCTGCGGTTGGTGGCAGCCTTACAATATGTTTGCTGAAAACATTTGAAGGAGGCTGATTTTGATGGAATATGGTTATGCGAGAGTTTCCACGAAAGAACAGAACGAACAACGGCAGATCATTGCGCTGGAAGAGTTTGGACTGAATTTGAGGCAAATTTTCATAGACAAGCAGTCAGGCAAGGATTTTGAGCGTGCGAATTACCAACGGTTAACTCGCAGGTTGAAAGAGGGTGATACCCTTGTGGTCAAGAGCATTGACCGCCTGGGCCGAAATTACAATGAGATTCTGGAGCAATGGCGGATCATCACCAAGGAGAAGCGCGCAGCCATCGTGGTGCTGGATATGCCCCTGCTGGATACCCGAAAAAATCGGGATCTCACCGGGACGCTGATCGCCGACATCGTTTTGCAATTGCTCAGTTATGTGGCTCAGACGGAGCGGGAGTTCATCCGGCAGCGACAGGCGGAGGGCATCGCCGTGGCGAAAGCGCAGGGCGTGCGTTTTGGGCGTCCGCCACTGGTGCAGCCGAAGGAGTTTCCCGCTGTGCATCAGGCGTGGCTGAAAAAGGAGATCTCCGCACGGGAGGCCGCACGGAGATTAAGCGTTACCCACAAAACATTTCTCAGATGGGCGCATGAACTGTAAAAAATGGTGAGGGAAGTACAGGTTTGTCACCACCGTCAAAAGTCGCAGTTTACTGCGGCTTTTATTATATCACAGGGCGATTCTACCCGCAACAGCTATGTGGGCACAACCTGTACTATAGACTCCAGCGCATGTCCTGCCCTGTCTGGCTCGACCCTAAAACAGCTGTCGCCCTGTGGCGAAAAGAAACCTGCTCTCCGATAAAAGCTCAGCGGCTCTGTGTTCGGAACCGCTTTTATATAATCATTTTAGAGGAGGAATCTTATGAAACGAAGGATTTTGTCATCTTTGATGGCGCTTGTGCTGGCGTTCGGGCTTCTTCCCGTCAGCGCAATGGCGAAGGCAAGCAATTGGGGTGCAGACCGACCGAAAAGCGAAATCAAAAGCGGGTATCAGATACGAAATGGAGAGACTAAGAGTCCGTCTACAAATTTTATACTTGGGAATGGAGACGGCCAGCTTAGAACTATGCCGACCGGGAGCGAAAATGGTCAGTCTTTCAACGCATCGGCGTATTGCGGTGTAACGGCTGTTTCCAGCGATCCGGATGTTGTAGAAGTAAAAAATTACGAGATTGGAACATGGCGGAGCAGCGATTCCTGGAATGGTAAAGACTGCCTGCAGGTTAACGTCGGTCTCAAAAAGGCGGGTTCGGCAACCGTCACGATTACCTACTACTACACATTCAGCGCGAATGCAAATCCGTTTACTAATCAAAATGCACTTTGGTTTAAAGGAACTTGCTATTACACGGTCAAGGTCATCGACCCGGATGAAAAGCCCGATAAACCGACAGCATCTGACATCGAGCGTTTTCGCAATTATGTGAACACTACAAGCAGTTCCAAAGGCGCTGTTTATATGTGGTGCGATACCTATGACCATCACGCATGGTTCGATTATGTGACGGAGGTTGAAGACGCGTACACGCTGGGCGAAGTCGTGAAAAACGATGGCAGTGTTCTGAGCGCGTCAACCTATCCGTGGATCTGCGTCATGACACTGGACGCCAATAAGTATCTGGCTGCCTACAACTCCGGGTTGGGCGTTCAATGTGGTACGCATTATTTGAAAGACGGCCAGGATGCAACTGAAACGGCTACCTGGTACTACAATGTTGAATTGAGCAAATGGCAGTATAGATCCGCTGACGCTCCCGTATATATTGACATCACCCATACTGCGCCTACCCCCAAACCCGACGTGCCCAATACACCCAATGGCGATCAGATCATTACGGATCTCGGCAATGCCGTTAAAGATGCTGTAAAGGTAGAGTGCGCCAACGAAACCGGCGCGCATCCCACAAGAACGTATGATCTGACGGCAGGCGACATTGGCAGTATCACCGCGCCCGCCAAAAATTCTGACGGCAAGTACACTGTTAACGTGACCATCAAGGCCGATGAATACGTCAAGCAGTATAGCACTGATACCGGGGTTTCCCATAATTTGAAGACTGGCGCGGCATCCAGCCAGACCATCGCCCTCACCTACAACGCCGCTGGTGGTAAGTGGAAAGCCACCGGCCCCGCTCCCTATGTCACTTTCAAGGTGGAGCATGAGGGAATCCCTGCAAAGCCTGACGTAGATACGATCTATAAGGATGAATATTTAGATCCTGATGGTAACCCCTATGTAGGCGAGGGCGGCTCTAAAGAGTTTGCAGTCATTCTGAAATGCAATAAGGTTACCAAGCACATCTATGGCTTCAACAGTCTGGGCCTTGTGGACGGTGGCTACACACTGGGCGATGTTGTAGACAATGAGGACGAAAATACCAAGACTGCCTATCCGTACACCTGCACCATGACGGTGGACTACACCAAGTATGTGGATCAGGCTAATAGAGATTATCAGGGAGAAGATGGCGAACACGAGATTGTTGCCGGTACGAAGACGACCCGGGAAATCGTGTGGTATTATAACCGCGCCAGCAAGTCCTGGATCGTACTGGCTGAGAACGATCGGGCTCCTATTGTGATTCCTGTTACCTGCGAAAAGGCTCCCGATGCGGACATGCTGGAAACTGCCGTTGAAAACGCTAAACTGTATGTGGATTGCGAAACCGTGGACAGCCATAACCGGCAGGCGATTGCCCTCAACGGCTACGACAAGACCACCGTTACGACGAGACCCTATACGGTTGCGCGCACGGACAAAACCGCAACCGTGACCATCACGAAGCCGCAGGCTTATGCGGATCAGTACAAGCCCGGTGGAGCGGCCCATACCTATGACAGCGGGAACCAGAGCAACCGCGATACGTTCACCATGGAGTGGAAGAAGGGCGAGGGCGGCTGGAACTGGTACTTGAAGGGTGAGCCTGCCCTGATTATGACCAAGTGCACGCCGAAGCCTACTGAGGACGATGTGAAGACGACGCTGGGCAAACTTGAAAAGGGCGTTCAGGTTACCTGCGTGACGAAGAAGAACAACCACGGTTCTGAAACGTATGCCGTCAAGCTGGGCCTGCCGAAGAACTGGGAACTGGGCGGAGAAACTAGCTGGAATGGCCATATCGGCTATGAGGTGGAGGCGCCCACCAGCAGCTTTGTGAACCTGTTCATCAGCAAACATGGTACGCACACCGTGAAGGACGGTATGCCCGAGACGCTGCGCTGGGTCATTTACTGGGACGGCAGCAGCTGGAAAGCCGACCCAAATGACAATCCCCCAGCAATCGAAGTGGAGCATGTGAACGCGCCCGACACCTATCAGGTGACGGTTAAGAACAGCGCCGCCACGAATTCCGGCGCGGGTTTCTATGAAGCGGACAAAACCGTGACGATTCGTGCCGGCAGCCGCAGCAACTACACCTTCATCGGCTGGACGACCAGCTCCGGCGTGACATTTGCCAACGCCGCGAAGGCGGACACCACCTTTAAGATGCCTGCCAAGGCGGTGGAAGTGACCGCAAACTGGAGGTACACCGGCAGCGATTCCGATAACGACAAGGACGACGATTACACCCTGAAATATGTCACCAACGGCGGCAAGGTCATTTCCTCCGAGACCAAGTCCCGCAGCTGGGTCAAGGACTACGAGGATCTGCCTACCCCCACCCGCAGCGGCTACCGTTTCGAGGGCTGGTATTACGATACCCGTCTCACCGACAAGGTGACCGATGATGTGAAGGTCAACAAAACTGTGGTGACCCTGTACGCCCGTTGGTCTTCCTCCGAAACTCCCGGCATGCTGAACGATGAGGATCACTTTGCCTACGTTCAGGGCTACAGCGACGGCAATGTCCACCCCTATGGCCTGATTTCCCGTGCGGAGACCACCACCATCTTCTTCCGTCTGCTGACGGACGAGGTGCGGGACGACAATTTGTTGACCAGCAACACCTACACGGACGTGACCAATGACTACTGGGCCAACACGGCGATTTCCACCATGACGGGTCTGGGCATTGTGCAGGGCCGTAGCGCCACCACCTTTGATCCCAAGGCGCCTATCACCCGCGCCCAGTTTGCCGCCATCTGCGCCCGGTTCGATACCGGCGTCAGCAGCGGCAGCCGGACGTTCTCCGACATCAGCGGCCACTGGGCGGAGAAGTATATTGAGCGTGCCGCGGAGCTGGGCTGGATTCAGGGCTTTGCGGACGGCACCTTCCGCCCTGATACCTATATCACCCGGGCACAGGCCATGACCATGATCAACCGTGTTTTGAGCCGGACGCCGGAAGATGAAGAGGATCTGCTGGAGGGCATGAAGGTGTGGCCCGACTGCAACCCCGGTGACTGGTTCTATCTGGCGGTGCAGGAAGCCACCAACTCCCATGACTACAAGGATCGGGGCGGCGAAGTCTGGACGAAGCTGACCCGGGATCCCGACTGGACCCGGTACGAGCACTGATATTTGACATAATTTTCAGAAATACACATATCGGTTGCTTCTTCTAAATAAAAGCACAAGCGGCGCACCAAATCTGGTGCGTCGCTTGCGCTTTTGCCTTGCTCTAAACGACTCTTTTAAATGTTGCCCTTATGCGGGGTTGCCTTATGTTCCCAACGCTTTTTTTGATAGTTGCGATTTTATTTGTCAAGTATGTGGACGTTGAGGTGATCGTAGGTCATTTCAACATTGTGCTTGGCGAAGGTGTCCCGCAGCTTCTCATTGATGGAGTGGTAGGCGGGCCAGTAGTTCTCCACGGTGCACCAGCAGTAAATGGTGTATTCGATGGAGCTTGCGCCGTAGTCGGTAAGATGCACCGCCGGGGCCGGGTCCGGCAGGATGTTGGCGGTGGCTTCCACGGCCTCCATACAAGCGGTCATGACGGTTTCCGTGGGCGCGTCATAGGAGGCAGTGACGGTCCGGACGATCCGGCGTCGGCCCAGAACGGTATAATTGATGATCTTGGAGGAGGAGAGGTCCTTGTTGGGCATCAGGATCATCTGACCGTTGGCGGTCTCCAGCTTCGTGTGGTTCAGACCGATTTCGCGGACAGTACCGGAGGTGCCGCCGGCTTCGATGAAGTCCCCCAGAGCGAAGGGGTGGGAGGAGAGGATCACCAGTCCCCCAGCCACGTTGCCTAAAATGTCCTCCGCCGCAAGGGTGATGCCAAGGGTCAGGACGGACAGCAGCGCCGTCAGGGAGGAGGTGTTGATGCCCAGTGCTTCCGCAGTGATGATGACCGTCAGCACATAGAGGAGCACCTTTACGCTGGTGCGAATGACCTTTTGCAGCCGCTCGTTGACCTTCTGCATCCGGCTCAGCAGACGGGTGACGACCTTCATGATGAGCCGCACGGCGATGAGGCAGACCAGCAGTGTCACCAGAGCGGAGAGGATCTTGCTGAGACTGTATCCCCCTACGGCGGTGTTCAGAATTTGCTTAATATTCATGCAATCGTATCTCCGTTACCGTCCGGCCTTCCGGTCGGCCTCAATGAGCCGCTTCAGACCCTCCACGGCCACCTTTACGGAGGCAGAGGTGTCCTCGCTCATTTTCTGGTCCAGACCTGCGGCCTCCCGCTCCTGATTCCAGATCACATGGAAGCAGCTTCCGCAGCGGCAGCCCAGCGCGGCAGCCTCCACGAACAACGCGGCGGATTCCATCTCGCTGGCCTTGACGCCCAGCCGCTTCCAGCTCTCCCACTTGGCCTTCAGCTCATAGCTGACAGGGGAGGCGTCGGGGCTGTGCTGGCCGTAAAAGCTGTCCTTGCACTGGACCACGCCGATGTGGAGGGGATAACCCATCGCCTTGGTAGCGTCTACCAATGCGTTGGTGATCTCCCAGTCCGCCACGGCGGGGAATTCGATGGGGGCGTATTCCAGACTGGTGTGCTCGAAGCGGATGGCGCCGGTGGCCACCACAATGTCGCCGGACTGCACGTTCAGGTCGATGCCGCCGCAGGTGCCGGTGCGGATAAAGGTGTCCGCGCCGCACTTGTGCAGCTCCTCCATGGCGATAGCGGCGGAGGGGCCGCCGATGCCGGTGGAGCAGGCGGTGACCTTTTCACCCAGCAGCGTGCCGGTCCAGACGTTGAACTCCCGGTTGTAGGCCACCTGATGCGCGTCATCAAACAGGGCGGCGATGGCGGGCACCCGGCCCGGATCTCCGGGGAGGATGCAATACCGGCCTACGTCGCCGGGGACGCAGTGAATATGAAATTGCTTTTCCAGTTTCTGCATGACATTCACGTTCCTTTCACGCGGCCAATCCGACCGGCTGATAACCTTTCGTATAACAGATAGTATAACAGATAAAAGTTTGATTTGTAAAGCCTCGGCAAAAGGACGGGGGAGAAAGGCGGTTTTTGCCACCAAATTGTCTAAAATTTGTCAATTATGCCGAATTGATTCCTTGCGCAATTCTTAACTTGAGTTTAGTGACTAAAAAATATATAATAATGGTTGTTTTGTAAGTGCAAAATGACGAAGATAGGAAGAAGCGAAGGAAAGGTGTGAAACCGACGATGTTGGATCAGAGTTATTACGAAACTGCCAACGAAATTATCAGCCGGTACCCTCTGGAGGAAAAATCCCTGATCCCCATTATTCAGGACATCCAGGCGACCTACCGGTATCTCCCGCCGGATCTTTTGGACTATGTGGCCAAAAAGATCGGCATTACAGAGACCAAGGCTTACAGCGTGGCCAGCTTCTATGAGAACTTCTCCTTTGAACAGAAGGGAAAGTATGTGCTCAAGATCTGCGACGGAACGGCCTGCCATGTCCGCAAATCCACGCCGGTGCTGCAGTACCTGCGTCAGGAACTGGGACTCAGTGAGACCAAGCAGACCACCGATGACCTGATGTTCACGGTGGAAGTGGTGTCCTGCCTGGGTGCCTGCGGTCTGGCCCCGGCCATGATGGTCAACGAGCAGGTCCATCCCAAAATGACGCCGGAAAAGGCGGCGGAGCTGCTCAAGGAGCTTCGGGCCAAGGAAGAGGAGGGGCGGAACGATGAACAGAATTGAAAACCGGTTCCAGCTCAAGCAGGTCCGGGCGGAATGCCAGGCTGAGACCAAGCAGGAAAAGTGCCGGGTGCTGATCTGCGGCGGCACGGGCTGTCTGGCCGGCGGCTCCGCCAAGCTCTATGAGCACATGAAGGAGTTGGCTGCGGAGCATGAAAACGTTCAGGTGGAGATCGGTCCGGAGATCGCCCATATCGGCGTCCACAAGAGCGGCTGCCACGGCTTTTGCGAAATGGGCCCCCTGATGCGGATCGAGCCTTACGGCTATCTCTACTTAAAGGTGCAGGAGAGCGACTGCGGCGAGATCTTTGAAAAAACGGTCCTCCGGGGTCAGCCGGTGGAGCGGCTGATGTTCCGTCAGGATAACAAGGTCTATCCCTCTGAGGAGGAGATCCCCTTCTACGCCAAGCAGACTCGCCTGGTGCTGAAGAACTGCGGCCATATCGACGCGGAGCGCATTGAGGCGGCCATTGCCGCCGGCGCTTACGAGGGCCTTGAAAAAGCCCTCTTTGAAATGACGCCCAAGGCTGTCATTCAGGCTATTACCGACTCCAAGCTCCGGGGCCGCGGCGGCGCGGGCTTCCCCGCCGGCAAAAAATGGAGCCAGGTGGCTGCCCAGAAGGAAACCGTCCGCTATGTGGTCTGCAACGGCGATGAGGGCGACCCCGGCGCGTTTATGGACCGCAGCATCATGGAGGGCGATCCCCATCGGATGATCGAGGGCATGCTGATCGCGGCCTATGCCGTAGGCGCGCAGGAAGGCTATATCTATGTCCGTGCAGAGTATCCTCTGGCCATTGAACGCCTGAAGCTGGCCATTGCGCAGGCGGAGGAAGCCGGATTCCTGGGTGACAACATTCTGGGTACGGACTTCTGCTTCCGTCTGCATATCAACCGGGGCGCCGGCGCCTTCGTCTGCGGCGAGGGCAGCGCATTGACCGCCTCCATCGAGGGCAAGCGGGGTATGCCCCGTGTCAAGCCGCCCCGCACTGTGGAGCACGGCCTGTGGGAGAAGCCCACGGTCCTCAACAACGTGGAGACCTACGCCAACGTGCCCATGATCATTCAGCGCGGTGCGGAGTGGTACCGGGGAATCGGTACGCCGGAAAGCCCCGGCACCAAGGCGTTCGCCCTTACCGGCAACGTGTGCAACACCGGTCTGATCGAGGTCCCCATGGGCACGCCTCTGCGTGATATCGTGTTTGACGTGGGCGGCGGCATCCCCAACGGAAAGAAGTTCAAGGCCGTCCAGATCGGCGGCCCCTCCGGCGGCTGCCTGTCCGAAAAGGATCTGGACCGCCACATGGACTTTGACTCCCTCACCAAGATCGGCGCCATGATCGGCTCCGGCGGCATGGTGGTCATGGACGAGGACACCTGCATGGTGGAGACTGCCCGCTTCTTCATGAGCTTCACCCAGAACGAAAGCTGCGGCAAGTGCGTTCCCTGCCGGGAGGGCACCAAGCGCATGCTGGAGATCCTGGACCGCATCGTCGGCAACGAGGGCACCATGGAGGACCTGGAGCTGCTGGAGAATCTGTCCAATACCATTACCGAGACGGCTCTGTGCGGCCTGGGCCAGAGCGCCTGCAAGCCGGTGCAGAGCACCCTGCGCTACTTCCGGGACGAGTATCTGGCCCATGTGGTGGACCACCACTGTCCCATCTGCAATGGCCGCAAGCGCCATCTGGAGATCATCCCAGAGCTGTGCAAGGGCTGCGGCAAGTGCGCCCGGAACTGTCCCATGGACGCCATTTCCGGCCAGATCCGCATGCCCCACGTCATCGACACCACCAAGTGTATCCACTGCGGCGCTTGCTGGGGAGCCTGCCCCTTCGGCGCTATCGACGCCATTGAGGAGGAGGTATGACCATGGCCAAGGGAATCATGATCGTAGACGGCCAGCGGGTGCCGTTCGACGGGGAGAAAAACGTCCTCTCCGTGATCCGCAAGGCGGGCATCGACATGCCCACCTTCTGCTACTATTCCGAGCTTTCGGTCCACGGCGCCTGCCGGATGTGCATCGTGGAAAATGTAAAAACCGGCAAGATCGACGCCTCCTGCTCCATGGAGCCTCGGGACGGGCTGGAGATCCGCACCAACACCGCCCGGCTGCTGCGGCACCGGCGGATGATCCTGGAGCTGATGCTGGCCTCCCACGACTGCAGCTGCACCACCTGCGCCAAAAGCGGCAACTGCCGCCTGCAGGCCCTGGCCCAGCGCTTCGGCGTCAGCCGGGTCCGGTTCCCGGACACCCGGGAGCGCTATGAGCAGGACAACACCAGTCTGGCCATTTTCCGGGACCCCAACAAGTGCATTCTCTGCGGCGACTGCGTCCGGGTGTGCGAGGAGCTCCAGGGCCAGGGCATCCTGAACTATGCCCATCGCGGCAGCGAGCTGCAGGTGATGCCCGCCTTTGACAAGAAGCTGGACCAGACCAAGTGCGTGGGCTGCGGCCAGTGCGCCGCCGTGTGCACCACCGGCGCCATCACCGTGAAAAACCAGATCGGCCAGGCCTGGCAGGCCCTCCACGACCCCAAGAACCGGGTGGTGGTGCAGATCGCCCCGGCGGTCCGTGTGGCCCTGGGCGAGGAGTTCGGCCTGCCCGCCGGCGCCAACGTTATGGATAAGCTGGTGAAGGCCCTGAAGCTCATGGGCGTGGAGGAGGTGTACGACACCAACTTCGCCGCCGATATGACCACCATCAGCGAGGCCCAGGAGTTCCTGGCCCGGCTGAAAAACGGCGGTCCCTTCCCCATGTTCACCAGCTGCTGCCCGGCCTGGGTGAAGTATCTGGAGCTCAACGACCCCAAGTATCTGCACAACATCTCCTCCTGCAAGTCCCCCATGGAGATGTTCGCCGCCGTGCTGCGGGATAAGTACCGGGAAAAGGACGCCGCCGACGGCCGCCGCACCTATCATGTGGCCATCATGCCCTGCACCGCCAAGAAGATGGAGGCCGCCCGGCCCGAGTTTACCCAGGAGGGCTGCCCGGACGTGGACCTGGTCATCACCACCCGGGAGCTGGTGGATATGATCCGGGAGGCCGGCATCCAGCTGACGGAGCTGGAGCCGGAGGCTCCGGACCTGCCCTTCGGCCTGGGCTCCGGCGCTGCCGTGATCTACGGCGTCACCGGCGGCGTGGCCGAGGCCGTGGTGCGGTACTGTCTGCCGGACAAGAGCAACAACGCCCTCCAGGCCATCCGGGTCACGGACCTGCGGGGCGACGGGGCCATCCGGGAGGTGAACCTCACCGTGGAGGGGCAGGAGCTGCACCTGGCCATCGTCAACGGCCTGTCCCACGCCAAGGAGCTGATCGCCGACGTGGAGGCCGGAAAGCGCTTTTACCACCTGGTGGAGGTCATGACCTGCCAGGGCGGCTGCGTAGGCGGCGCCGGTCAGCCCTATGGCCTGACGGCGGCCAAGAAGCGCCGGGGCGCGGGCCTGTACGAGGCGGACTCCTCCGCCATGTTCAAGCGGGCGGAGAAGAACCCCATCGTCACCCGTCTGCTGGAGGACTACGGTCCCGACCGCTGTCATGAGCTGCTGCACGTCCATTACGGAGAATAATTGAACACGCCAACAGGCCGTCCGGCACCTGCCGGACGGCCTTTTTATACCCCGCCGCCCGATTATCGGCAATCTTCTTGCCGTGTCATTGCGCAACCAGTCCGCAGGCTGGTTGTGGGCCCGACATCAACCGTCGGGTCTGCCGAACGCACGTTCCTTATGCGTTCGGCTGCA
>ENA-ORTY01004367-ORTY01004367.1-human-gut-metagenome-genome-assembly--contig:-NODE-4367-length-11152-cov-2.808867_pt1 | contig 11152 bp, 10 predicted proteins | sample MGYA00241917_ERZ509198 | MGnify/ENA primary metagenome ERZ509198 (study PRJEB26280, sample SAMEA2338857) | human gut metagenome | biome: human gut; feature: human-associated habitat; material: faeces...
GGAGCAGGAAGGGGTAGACTACTACTACCGCACCAAGGAGCAGTTCCAGCAGCTCATCGATCAGGATGAGGTCGTGGAGCACAACTTCTTCAATGGCAACTACTACGGCACCCTGAAGGAAGAGGTCAACAAGCGGCTGAACGCGGGCAAGCTGGTGGTCATGGTCATCGATGTGCATGGCGCGGCCAATATCCGCCGCATGTATCCCGGTGCCACCACCATCTTCCTGCGCGGCCGCGGCACCGAGACCGAGGAGAGCATCCAGGAGCGCCTGGAGATCGCCCGCAATGAGCTGGCCCAGCAGGACAAATTTACCCTCAAGCTGGTCAACGACGAGGTGGATGCCTGCGCCGCCAGACTCTATGATGTTATCTGCCAGCGTGCGGGCCTGACCCGCTAAATCGCTTTGAAGGAGCTGCCTGAATGCCCAAAACGGTAGGCGTTGCAGTGAGCAACGCGACCTTTCATTTCGACAAACTCTATACCTATGCCGTCATGCCCGACCAGCAGGATACCGTCCGGCTGGGCAGCATGGTGCTGGTGCCCTTCGGGCGGGGGAGCCGTGCCCGGATGGGCGTGGTGCTGGCCTGCGATGCCGAACCGGAGAGCGCAAAGCTCAAGTTCCTGTTCGATGTGGCCCCGGCCTCTGCCTGCCTCACCCCGGAGCTGCTGCGGCTGGTGCACTTTTTGAAGGAGCGCACCTTCTGCACCTACTACGAGGCCGTCAAGGCGGTCATCCCCTACGGCGCGCAGTACAAGCCCACCGTGGCGGAGGACGGCGTGACCCCGGTGCTACAAAAGCAGCTCGTCCGCCACACGGAAAATGCCTACAAGCTGGTGGGCACGCTGCCCCCAAAGCCCAGACCGACCGCCAAGCAGCTGGCCGCAGTGGCCCTGCTGGCCGGGGGTGAACGCACCCTGTCTGCATTGGAGGAAAAGGGCATCAGCCGGGCAGTGCTGGACAACCTCTGCGCCAAGGGCGTGCTGGAATGCAGCAAGGTGAACAAATCCATCGACCTGTATTCTTCCATCCCGCTGAAGAACGAGCCCATCCTTCTCACGGAGGAGCAGCAGGCCGCCTATGACGCGCTGCTGCCCGGGCTGGAGGATGCTGCCCCGCACTCGGCCTTGCTCTACGGCGTGACTGGCAGCGGCAAAACGCTGGTGTTCCTGAAACTCATCGAGCACTGCCTGCAGATGGGCCGCCGGGCGCTGGTGCTGGTGCCTGAGATCAGCCTGACCCCTCAGATGATCCTGCGGCTGAAAAGCCAATTTGGCAAGCGGGTGGCCGTGCAGCATTCCGCCCTCAACCACACCGAGCGCCTGCTGCAATGGCAGATGATCCAGGACGGCGGCGCGGATATCGTGGTGGGCACCCGCAGCGCGATCTTCTCCCCGCTGGAAAATATCGGCCTTGTTATCATTGATGAGGAGCAGGAGCACACCTACCGCTCCGAATCTGCGCCCCGCTACTCGGCCCACGAGGTGGCCCGGCAGCGCGCGGCGGAGAACGGGGCCCTGCTCCTGCTGGCCAGCGCCACCCCCAGCACCGAGAGCTTCTACGCTGCACAGAACGGACGCACCCAACTGGTGCGCCTGACCAAGCGCTACGGCGGCAACCCGCTGCCCAGCGTGAAGATCGTGGATATGCGGGCCGAGCTTGCCTCCGGCAACCCCCGGGAGATCAGCCTTGCCATGGAGGATGCCATCCGGCACAACCTTGAGGCAGGCAAGCAGACCATTCTGCTGCTCAACCGCCGGGGTTACCAGACCGTGGCCCAGTGCGAGGACTGCCGCGAGGTGCTCAAGTGCCAGAAGTGCAGCGTGCCCATGGTCTACCACAAATCGGCCCACAAGCTGCTCTGCCATTACTGCGGCAGCCAGCTGGACCCGCCCCCTGCCAGATGCCCCGCCTGCGGCGGCAAACTGCAGTACCGGGGTTTTGGCACCCAGAAGGCCGAGGAGGAGCTTGCAAAGCTCTTTCCGGAGGCCCGCATCCTGCGGATGGATCAGGATACCACCGCCGCCAAGGATGCCCATGAAAAGCTGCTGGCAAAGTTTGCCCGGCATGAATATGACATCATGGTGGGCACCCAGATGGTGGCCAAGGGGCTGGATTTCGAGGATGTGACGCTGGTGGGTGTGCTGGGCATCGATTCGCTCCTGTTCGCCCAGGGCTTCCGGGCTTATGAGACCGTGTTCAGCCTCGTCACGCAGGTGGTGGGCCGGAGCGGCCGGGCAAAAGACCCCGGATTTGCCATCATCCAGACCACCGACCCGGACAACCCGGTGCTCAACCTTGCCGCCGCGCAGGACTACGACGCGTTCTTCGAGCAGGAGATCGCCTACCGGAAGCTGGGGCTTTATCCGCCCTTCTGCGGGCTCTGCGTTGTGGGCTTTGCCGGGCCAAAGGAGAGCGAGGTGGCCCGGGCTTCCGCCCGCTTTGCGGCCCTGCTGGGCCGACAGGCGGCCAAACAGCCCGACCTGCCCCTGCGGGTGCTGGGCCCCACCCCCGGCAGCATTGAAAAGATCAACGATTCCTACCGCTATAAACTCACCGTCAAGTGCCGCAACGACCGCCGTTTCCGGGACCTCATCCGGGAAACGCTGACCCTCTACGAGCAGGAAAAGCTGCCCGGCAAGGCCACCGTTGTGGTCGATCTGCACTCGGACGGGGATATCTGATACAACACAACAAATTTTGGAGGTACCACTATGGCTATCCGCAATATCGTAAAAGAGGGCGACCCCATCCTGAACAAGGTCTGCCGCCCTGTGACCAATTTTGACGACCGTCTGGCCACCCTGCTGGACGATATGCGCGAGACGATGATCGCCGCCGACGGCGTGGGTCTGGCAGGCCCTCAGGTGGGCATGCTGCGCCGCGTGTTCGTGGTGTGGGACACCACCGATGCCCCCGAGGAGATCCCCGAGGATTATGAGTACAAGTTCATCGATTTCGTCAACCCCGAGATCCTGGCTGTTTCTGAGGATGAGGAGACCGCCTACGAGGGCTGCCTGTCCTTCCCCGGTCACAACGGTGCCGTGACCCGTCCCGTTGCCGTCAAGGTGCGTGCACAGGACCGCAACGGCAACTGGTTCGAGCTAGAGGCTGAGGACCTGCTGGCCCGCTGCATCCAGCACGAGAATGACCATCTGGACGGCATTACCATCATGGAGTCCAGCGAGTATTTCTACGAGGACACCGAGGAGGGCAAAAAGGCTGCCCGTGAAGCGAAAGGAAACAACTGATGCGCATTCTGTTCATGGGAACCCCGGATATCGCCGCGGAGTGCCTGAAGGCCTTGTATGCTGCCGGTCACGAGATCTGCGGTGTGTACACCCGGCGGGATAAGCCGGTGGGCCGCAAGCAGGTGCTCACCGCGCCCCCGGTCAAGGAAGTTGCTCTGGAGCATGGGACCCCCGTGTTCCAGCCCCGCACCCTGCGGGACGGCAGCGAGGATGCCAACATCCGGGCGCTGGCCCCTGACCTCATCGTGGTGGTGGCCTACGGCTGCATCCTGCCCAAATCCGTGCTGGAAGCTCCGAAGTATGGCTGCATCAACCTGCATGTGTCCCTGCTGCCCAAGTACCGCGGCAGCGCCCCTGTGCAGTGGGCTGTTCTGAACGGCGACACCGAGACCGGCGTTTCCATCATGCAGATGGACGAGGGGCTGGACACCGGCGATGTGCTGGTCTGCGAGAAGATCGCCATCGGCCCGGAGGAGACCAGCGGCGAGCTGTTCGACCGGGTCACCGCCGTAGGTGCCCGCGTCCTCTGCGAGGCAGTGCCCGCTATGGAAGCTGGCACCCTCCAGCCCCAGCCCCAGCAGCATGAGAACGCCACCCTGGCCCCCATGCTGGACAAGGAGCTGGCAGAGTTCAGGCTGACCGATACTGCTGCGCACATCCACAACTGGGTGCGCGGCATGAACCCCTGGCCCATGGCCTGGTTCGTGACCGCAGGCGGCAAAAAGGTCAAGGTGACCGAGTGCCGCGTGGCTGCCTCCAACGGTGAGGCTCCCGGCACGGTGCTTTCCACAAAGCCCCTGACGGTGGCCTGTGCCGATGGCGCGGTCCAGCTGCTCCATGTGGTGCCTGAGGGCAAAAAGCCGATGGATGGCACCTCCTTTGCGGCCGGTCTGCGCCTCAAAGCGGGGGATACCCTCTGATGGCGGCCAATCCACGGGCAGCGGCAGTGGCTGCACTGGTCCGGCAGGAGCAGGATGGCTTCTCAAACCTTGTGCTGGATGCCGAACTCCGCCGCCAGAAACTGGAGGGCCGGGATAAGGCCTTTGCCGGTGCCATCTTCTACACCGTGCTGGAACATCAGGGCACGCTGGATTTCATTCTGGAACAGTTTCTGCCCAAGGGCCTTGCCAGGCTGGACCCGCAGGTGCGCGAGATCCTGCGGGCCGCGCTGGCGCAGGCCCGCTATATGCAGGTGCCGGTGTCGGCGGCGGTGAACGAGGCCGTCAAGCTGACACGCACCTTCAAAAAGGCGAGTGCGTCCGGGCTGGTCAATGCCGTCCTGCGCAAGGCCTGCAATTATGATCTGGAAACTGCCCGCTTCCGGAACGAGACCCAGCGCCTTATGGTGCTGGGCTCTGCGGGGCAGGATGTGGCAGAGTTTCTGCGCACCCATTACCCCGAGGAAGCGCTGGGCATCCTGACCCACACCGCCGACGGTGGCTGCACCAGCCTGCGGGCCAACTGCCTGAAAATGGATGCCGCGGCCCTCTGCGAAAAGCTGCTGGAAAGCGGCGTGAAGAGCGCGCAGCCCGGCCTTGTGCCCGGCAGCGTGCTGGCAAAGTTTGAGGGCAGCCCGGCGGAGCACCCGCTCTTCAAGGAGGGCTGTTTCCATGTGGAGGGGCAGGCCAGCCAGCTGGCAGCCCTCTGTGTGGAGGCAAAACCCGGCGATACCGTGATCGACCTCTGTGCGGCACCCGGCGGCAAAACACTGCTGCTGGCCGAGGAGATGCAGGGGCAGGGCGCACTGTACAGCTGCGATGTGGCAGAGCACCGGGTCGGGCTCATCCGGAGCGCTGTGGAACGGATGGGCTTTGCCCATGTCACCGCCCTCTGCAATGATGCCACCCGCCCCAACCCAAAGCTGCCCGCCGCAGACCGCATTCTGGTGGATGCCCCCTGCAGCGGCCTGGGCATTCTGGCAAAAAAGCCGGATATCCGCTATAAGACACTGGAAAAAGCACGCCACGATGAATTATTGGCCACCCAGTCGTCCATTCTGGACACAGCAGCCGCTCTGCTGAAAGCGGGCGGGCGGCTGGTTTACTCCACCTGTACCATCGACCCCGCTGAGAACGAGGAGCAGGTGGCGGCATTCCTTGCCCGCCACCCGGAGTTCCGGGTGGTCCGGCCCGCTGTGGCGTTCCCTGACGGAATGACAGTGGGGGAGCACGGGGCGCTCTCGGTGCCCACCCGCACCGGGATGGACGGCTTTTTCCTCTGCGCCATGCAGAAAACGCAATGAACCCGCCGTCCGGTTCGTATTGATTCATAGGAGAATACCATGGAACAAAAACGCTGTATCTCTTCCCTGACGCTGGCCGAGCTGACCGCTGTGCTGAAAGCCATGGGTCAGCCGGGCTTCCGGGCAAAGCAGATCTTCCACTGGGTGCACCAGAAGCTGGTCACCGAGTTTTCTGCCATGACCGACCAGCCCAAGACCCTGCTGGCAAAGCTGGAAGAGCAGTTTTACATTGCTGCCCCCAAGATCGAGCGCCGACAGGAAGCCAAGGACGGCACCGTGAAATATCTGCTGCGGATGGCCGATGGCAACTGCATCGAGACCGTTGTCATGCGCTACCACTACGGCAACACGGTCTGCGTCTCCACCCAGGTGGGCTGCCGGATGGGCTGCCGCTTCTGCGCCTCCACCCAGGCAGGCCGGGTGCGCAACCTGGAAGCCGGTGAGATCTGCTCTGAGATCTATACCGCCCAGAAGGACATCGGGGAGCGCATCTCCCACATCGTCCTCATGGGCATCGGGGAACCGCTGGATAATTTTGACGAGGTCATGCGCTTCCTTGAGAACATCTCCTCCCCGGAGGGTGTGAACATCGGAATGCGCAACATCAGCCTTTCCACCTGCGGTCTGGTGCCCAAAATCGACCAGCTGGCTGAGAAAAAGCTGCAGCTGACTCTTTCGGTCTCCCTGCATGCCCCCAACAACGAGATCCGCAGCGGCATGATGCCGGTCAATGATGCCTACCCCGTGGAGGTGCTGATGCCCGCCGTCCGCCGCTATCAGGAGACCACGGGCCGCCGGGTCAGCTTTGAGTATTCGATGGTGCGCGGTGTCAATGATTCCGATGCCTGTGCCAGACAGCTGGCCGACCTCATCCGGGGCATGGGTGCTCATGTGAACCTCATTCCCATCAACCCGGTGGACGGAAGCCCCTACTCGGCTACCGATGCCGCCAATGTCCAGCGCTTCCAGAAAAAGCTGGAGAGCCTGGGGGTCAACGCCACGGTACGCCGTCGTCTTGGCAGCGAGATCAGCGCCGCCTGCGGCCAGCTGCGCCGGGACGAAATGAATGGTAAGGCGTAAATCGCAAGAGGAGAAGCCTATGAAACTAGCAGGAAAAACGGATGTGGGCCGCGTCCGGCAGGAAAATCAGGACGATTACCGTGCCGGGGAGCTGCCTGGCGGTGCTGTCTGGGCACTGGTGTGTGATGGTATGGGCGGTGCCAAAGGCGGCCGCGAGGCCTCACAGGGGGCCTGCAATGTCATCGAACAGGTGTTTCAGGAGCAGTACGCCCAGTGCGGAGCAGGGCAGGAGGGAGCTTTTTTGAAAAAGGCCCTCATCAGTGCCAACCGCTATGTGTTCAACAAAGCTGCCCACGAGGAATCGCTGGCCGGTATGGGCACTACGGCGGTCTGCGCTCTGGTGCGGGGCGGGGAAGCCACCCTCTGCCACGCGGGCGATTCCCGCGCCTACCTGTACCGGGACGGTAAGCTGGCGCAGCTAACCCACGACCACTCCTATGTGCAGGAGCTGGTGGACTGCGGCACCATCACGGAGGAGGAGGCCGAGCATCATCCCCAGAAGAACATCATCACCAGGGCGCTGGGCGTGGATTACCGGCTGGAGCCGGAGGTCACTTCGGTGCAGCTGCAGGCAAAGGATCTGCTGCTGCTCTGCTCGGACGGCCTGACCAACATGGTGCCGGTGGAGCAGATGGAGCAGCTGCTGGCGCAGGGCCCGTTCTACGACCTGCCCGATCGGCTGGTGGATGCCGCCAACGAGAACGGCGGCTCCGACAACATCACCGCCCTGCTGCTGGCTGTGGAACCTACGGAGGTGCACCATGGATAACCTGATCGGCAAAACGCTGGACGGCCTGTACACGGTGCGGGAACTCATCGGCACCGGCGGCATGGCCAATGTCTACAAGGCCGTTGTGGGGCCGGGCGGCCCGGTGCCGGAGGGCACGGTCGTGGCCGTTAAGGTGCTGCGGCAGGAGCTCATGCACGACCCCGACCTTGTGCGCCGTTTCAAGAACGAGTCCAAGGCTATCTCGCTGCTCAACCACCCCAACATCGTCAAGGTGTATGATGTCTCGGTGAGCGACCATCTGCAGTATATCGTCATGGAATATGTGGACGGCATGACCCTGCGCGAGTATCTGAACGAGCGGGGCGGCAAGCTGACCAGCCGGGAGACCGTCCACTTTATCTCTCAGATCCTGAAAGCGCTGGACCATGCCCACCGCAACGGCGTGGTGCACCGGGACATCAAGCCCCAGAACATCATGCTGCTGGACAACGGCCAGCTGCGGATGATGGATTTCGGCATTGCCCGCATCTCCCGGGCTGAGAACCAGCTTTCGGGCGGCAAGGCCATGGGCAGCGTCCACTATATCAGCCCGGAGCAGGCCAAGGGCGATGAGACCGACTTCACCAGTGACCTTTATTCGGTGGGCGTGATGATGTACGAGATGCTCTCGGGGCATCTGCCCTTCGATGCCGATGACGTGGTGGAGGTGGCCATCAAGCAGATCTCGGATCAGCCCAGGAGCCTGCGGGAACTGGCTCCCTGGGTGCCGGTGGGGCTGGTGGAGATCACCGAGCGCGCCATGGCAAAGCGGCCCGAAAACCGCTACAAGAGCGCCGCTGAGATGCTGGAAGCCCTCAACGCCTATGTAGAGAACCCGGCCATCGTGTTCAACTACACCTATCTCCCCGATGAAATTCCTGAAAAGGTGGTGGAACCCCCTATGCCCAGAAAAGAATCCCGTCCGGAGCGCGGCAGTGCTCCGGCAAAAGGCAGAAAAAAGAAAAAGCGCACCGTGTTTCTGCCGGTGCTGTTTGGCATCACCGTGGCCTTTGCACTGGCCTGCGCGGCCTTGTGCTGGATGATCCTGAATGATTCCAGCTCCCTGATGGGGGAAAAGGCTGATGTGGTGCTGGCAGATTACAGCGGCATGACCCAGGATGAGGTCAACGCTTCCCAGCAGGTGGCATCCGGCCAGATCGTCATCAACTGGGAGCAGGCCTACAGCAACGATTACGCCGCCGGTTACGTCTACCGGCAGTCCCCGGTGGCGGGCCGCACCGTCCGCGAGGGCCAGAGCGTGACCCTGACCGTCAGCCTGGGCATCCAGTATGTCACCGTGCCGGATGTCTCCAACTATGTGCAGGCAGATGGTGAGCAGCAGCTCAAGGATCTGGGGGTCTCTGTTTTGATCACCCAGGCGGTGGAGCCCAGCGTGGCCGCAGGCTCCATCATCCGCACCGAACCTGCTGCGGGCAGTCAGGTGGCCGCAGGCTCCACGGTGGTAGTCTATGTCAGCCGCCCGCAGGTCAACACCACGGCCAAGGTGCCTGCCCTGACCGGTCTCAAGAGCGTGAACGATGCCCGCTCCGTGCTGGTGCAGAACAAGCTGGGCCTTGGCAGCACCACCGAGCAGTACAGCGACCAGCCCGCCGGTACCATCATCGGCCAGAGCCCGGCGGCAGGATCTACCGTCAAGGTGAACAGCCGTGTCAGCATTACCGTGAGCGCAGGCCCCGAGCCGGTGCCTGAGACCCCGGCTGAACAGCCGGGCAGCTCCTCCAGCGATTGGTGGAGCGGCCTGATCGGGGGCAGCTCTTCCAGCAGCGGCGATTCTTCCAGCAGTGAGGGCACCGGCCTGGGCGACTGGTGGAGCGCGCTGCTGTCCTGAGGGAGGAACGGATGAAGGGATATATCGTAAAAGGAATTGGCGGATTTTACTACGTCAAGACCGAAGAGGGTGTGATCGAGTGCAAGCCCCGGGGCATCTTCCGCAAACAGAAGATCACCCCCGTGGCGGGCGATGAGGTGACGCTGGAGACCGAGAACGGCGCGGCAGTCATTGCTGAGATCGCACCCCGCAAAAACGTGTTTGTCCGGCCGCCTGTGGCCAATCTGGATGTGCTGTTCCTTGTGGCCAGCACCACTCAGCCCACCCCCAGCACGCTGGTGCTGGACAAGCTCTCGGCCATTGCCGTGGACAAGGGGGTGCAGCCCGTCATCGTCTGCACCAAGGCTGACCTGGGTGAGGTGGAGTTCCTGCGCAGCGCCTATGAAAGATCCACTCTGCCCTTCATTGCCATCCGCTACGACAGCGGGGAAGGGCTGGACGAGGTCAGGCAGTGGATCAGCGGGCGGCTCTGCGCCTTCTGCGGCAACTCCGGTGTAGGCAAATCGACCCTGCTGAACACCCTGCTGCCTCAAGCCGAGCGGGAGACCAGTGCCATCAGCCAGAAGCTGGGGCGCGGCCGCCATACTACCCGCGAGGTGACCATCTTTGAGGCCTTTGGGGGCCGCATTGCGGATACCCCCGGCTTTGCCAGCCTGGAAGCCAACCGCGCCGGGTTCATCCCCAAGGAGAATCTGGAGCACGCCTTCCCGGAGTTCGGGCCCTACCTTGGGCAGTGTCAGTTCACGGGCTGCTCCCACCGCACGGAAAAGGGCTGTGCCATCCGTGCCGCTCTGGCCGAGGGAAAGCTCTCCCAGACCCGGTACGACAGCTACTGTGCCATGTATGAGGAAGTCAAGGATGTCAAGGACTGGCAGAGGAGGGGAATGTGATGCGCTGCGTGATCCTCTCGGCCTGCCCGGTCTCGCCGGAGCTGAAGCGTCTGCTCCGCCCCGATGACTTCATCATCGCCTGTGATGCTGGCTACCGCAACTGCGCGCCGCTGGGCTGCAAGCCCAATATCATCCTGGGAGATTTCGATACCGCTCCCTGTCCGGTGCAGCAGAACGACGATATCATCGTCCTGCCTCACGTCAAGGACGACACCGACACCGAATATGCCGCCAAGCTTGCCAGTGAGAAGGGCTTTACTGAGGTGCTTCTTCTGGGGGCGCTGGGCGGCAGGCGGATCGAGCATACCCTCTCGAATCTTGCCACTGGCCTTGGGCTGGAAGAACGGGGCGTGCGGGCAACGCTTCAGGATGAGCGCAGCCGCATCACCTTTGTCCGCTCCGGCGAGACCCGCGCCTACCCGAAGGAGGAATTTTTCTATTTCTCCGCTTTCCCCATGGAGGGCAGGGCGGAGGGCGTGTGTGAGCGCGGTTCCTACTATGAGCTCACCGATGATGTGCTGGTGGCCGGTTACCCGCTGGGAGTCAGCAATGAGTATGCCGAAGGCTCAGACTGCATCACCATCTCCACCCGGAAGGGCGCGCTGGTGGTGGTGGAGACGGTGCCGGATGGCCCGATCCTGAGCTGAGCGTCACATTCTGCGCCCCGCCCGCCTATAATGGCGTAGGAAACGAGAGAAAGGTGGTCGGCGCTATGCAGGTGGTCGTGCTCAAAAGCCCCAAGTGTCTGAGGGGGCTGCTCCGCAGACTGTTCGGGATAAAGAAGGAAACGCAGGACTGAAGAAAACGGAAGCCGCCGTGCCGCCCGGGGAGACCGGAGGGCGCGGCGGCTTTTTCTGCGGTCTGGGAGTGAAATCATAAATCTAGGTTGAATTTGTCCTAAGATTTGAGTATACTAAAGACAGAAAGGAGTCTGATGTTATGAATATCAATACGGATACGATGGTACCCATCTCGGTCGCCAACCAGAATTTTTCTAAAGTTGCGCGTCTGGTAGACCAGTTCGGCTCGGCGGTCATCCTGAAAAACAACGCACCTCGGTAAATCATCTA
>ENA-ORTY01004368-ORTY01004368.1-human-gut-metagenome-genome-assembly--contig:-NODE-4368-length-11150-cov-5.998558_pt1 | contig 11150 bp, 9 predicted proteins | sample MGYA00241917_ERZ509198 | MGnify/ENA primary metagenome ERZ509198 (study PRJEB26280, sample SAMEA2338857) | human gut metagenome | biome: human gut; feature: human-associated habitat; material: faeces...
TGTATGCATCCTTGAATGCAGAAGGTGATGGCGCCCAAAACAGCGCCCATAATTAGGGATAGTCATTTAATTCCTTAAATCTGAGTCAACCGGCAGACTTTCCCATATTTTTCCGATCAAACTCATCGCTTTTTATATTATCGGCTCTGGTTTCAGGGACGATTTTTTCGTTTTCAGTCACGTCCGGAGCCACCACTCCCTTAAAATTGTATTCCATACGTGGAACATCAGGCTGCGAGGGCTACTTGTACAGACTCGCGTCTTGCAAGGTTTACCACATTTGCTGTATGGATACCGAAGAAGATCAACAGGATCTCCGTAGATTTTATCCTTGCAGCAATCTTTCTCAGTCCATAATGCTCCTTCTGAGTTCCAAATGAGCCTTCCATCGCAGTGGCTCTCACTCTGGCAAGTTCCCTCTTGGTAGCATTCTTCACCTCGTTCTTGCCTGTCCTGCCTTTCTGGGTGAAGGAGGTCTCGATTCTGTTCTCCTTGCAGAACGTTCTGTTATCGTTTCCTGAGTAGCCCTGGTCACCACCTATCTTCTTCACCGGTACTCCTGTCAGTTTCTCTGACAGAGACACACAATGCTTCAGTCTTGTTCCTTCATTAAAGGCATTGAATGACAACTTTTCAATGAAGGAGATACCGTCAATCAATATATTGTTGCACTTCGCTCCAAACTCTACAGTCTTGGTCTCCTTACCTCTGACTATCGGTCTGATGTAAGGCTTGCTGACGCTTACTATTCTGTTCGGGATACTCTCGCGAGAGTCACCGCTCTTGAAGTGGTTCTTCTGCTGACGATATACCCTTGTGATAGTCTCAAGCATATCCAACTGCTTGTCATTCAACAGTTCTTCATCCGGATGAACGCGCATTTGTCTGCGGATCTCACCGAGTATCTTACCCAGCAGTGCAAGCAGTCTCATTATCATCTTCCTGGTCTGCTTGTGAGTGTGTTTGCGCTGCTTCCTATATGCCAGGTTCGCCTTGTCGATATCATTGTACTTTGTTCTCATTCGATGCTCACAAAGTTGAGAACTGATTCCGCACATCATCCTGTATGCCCTCTCCACACATTCCCAAAGCAACTTCACATCGGTCGGGAAACGAAGCTGACTTTCATAGCAACTTGCATCTGTATACACTGTGTCAAGGTTCTTCATGTATGGCTTCCATGCATCTGCCAGCACCTTCTGCTGCTCCTGGATCTTCAACTTTGTGGACAACTCTAGCAGGATGCTGTCAATCAACTTATAGTTTGTCAACTGGTTCTCAGGACTGATCCTAATGCCACAGAAGATCTGATAATGGATGTTTCCATTCAACGCCTCCATCAATCTCGGAGCCGACAAGCCGGTATACATCTTCAAGAACGCCAACGCCACCTTGCCTTCAGGAGTGAAGAAGGATTTTCTTCCTCTCTTTGTTCGTATGCTCTTCGGCTTCTCTTCAATCAACCCAAACGATATCGCCATCTCTCGAAGAGGAAGGAGTGACTTGATCCGGCCAAGTTCCGATGTCTTGAAGGTCTCTGCATATCGCTGATAAAAATCGTGCTCTGTAAATGCAATCTGTTGCTGAGTGTCAGATAAATTTCGTACTTTTGCCATGAGTTATTTTTGCTCATTTCCTCCGAAAGTCACTTTTCCACGGTGTTCGGAGGAATTTTTATTTCCTTTAGCTAAGATACGAAATATCTAACATATTAGCAATCAATTTGTTGGAAAAATTTCAACTTTTCCTGACTGTCCCTAATTATTTTTTATGTATAAAAGTATTCCCGTACAGAATTTGATGTCCTGTGCGGGAATATTTTTAAGTGTTCGATGATACATGAATATTTCTTAACTATTCCTCTGTCATCGCTTTAGACATTAAAAAGAACGAATTTTCTCCTTTACAATAAACAATATCATAACAAGCATCTTTAGAGCGATAAAGGTTTTCATCTTCCCTTTTTAGTCCCAAAGTTTCTGTAAGATATTGTGGTATAGCATCAAATAATTTTTGAGGATTATCACCTATCGGTGAAGCATTCGCATTAATCTCTACTTTAATCACAATTACACACTTACATTCATAAAGAATGCCGACGGAATATGTTGCAAAAACTTGATTTATACCCCAATCTCTGTTATGCAAGTCAACCATCCCACTTGCTGGCATTTGTTTTATATTGTATAAATCCATAATTCTTGAAATAGGTTGACCCATTTTTAAACTATCAATGCCATCGGATGTTAATTTATCAAATATTGACGCCAATGTTTTCTTTTCATCTATATAATTGGTTACAACTCCCCAAGCATCATAATCAGACAAGGAGTGAGGTGCTATTAAAGAAGACCAAAAGGATGAGTAACTGGGGGAATTTGTAAATGGGGGAACTGAAATTTTGTAATAAGAGTTGTTGTCTACTGGATTCCCTTTCTTGTTAGCAAAGTAATATTTCTCATTTTCTGCCATTATGATATATTGGGATAATGGGTAAAAACATGAAACGTTTTCTATTTTATTTTTAATCTCACCTTTAGAATTTATTGCATATACATTCATATATTGATTATCCCAGTCATCTTTTAAATTAGCAATTGTATCAGCAACATATATCCAATCACCTACAATACCTAAAGCTCGCGAATACTTAGGCTCTACAATGCTTTCTCCTTGTATGTTAAGTTGTCCCCATAATCCAGTTTTACTGTCTTGAAATAAAGCGACATTGTCAATGAAAGGTGAAATACTATAAATATTAGAGGGGAATCTCTGTGCTTTTTCGCCTTTTTCATTGAGTAAGAAGTTTTCTATTAAACAATATCCGTTTTCAAAAAAAGTGTATGAATATTGTTGGTATCCATTGGAACTGGCTTCAAATAATTCTTTTCCATTGGGGTCGATAACTAACCATTTGTCAACTTCTTTGTTATATACAATAGCTTTTCCTTCATGGAAAGGGAAAGCGTTATCATAAATAGGTTCTATCACAACATTGCCTTGTGGATCTATATATCCGCATTTACGATTTTCTAATCGAAACCAAGCACGTTGCTCCGTAAAGAACGGAGATACACATAAGAATTCCTTCCCCTGATACGGAAGCAAATAAAAAGCAGTTTCTCCCGTTTCTGTTAAATAGTGAATACGTTCATCCGTAGACACAACTGGGATTATTCCCTCACTACATACACCTCCTTGCTTATAACCTTTTGGAGTCCCTATTAATTTAGGAGTTGGAGTTGCGGAATAGTAAAGATATTGATTTGTATCATAATCCCAAACTCTAAACACTCCATTTACTGCATAAGACGGTCTTTTATCAAATTTGTTTTCAAACAAGATGTTTCCATCAACTCCAACCATGCCCCATTTCCCATGTTTTTCTTTTTGGAAAGCTACATGGGTCACTTCAGGAAAATCGGTATTTGACTTAAAAGAACAACTCGAAAGCGTACCCATAAATATTACAAACGATAAAAACAAAGGGCGAAAATACCAATTAGTAATTTTAGGTTTCCTTTCGGCATGAACGTAGGGGATTTTGTCTAATGAATTTTCATCATCCAAAGCTCTCAGAATTTTTCGAATGGGTAAACCTTCCTTATAATCTTTATTGAAAATGCCATTCTTTATAAAAAGATGCATAAACTCTTTTGCAAGAGTCATTTCGCTTTGAGGATGTTTCGTAAAATAATCTTGCAATACACTGTTGATACTTGAAATACGTTCATTTTTCTTCATAATACGTCATATTATAAGTTATTCGGAATATGTTTTTCCATTAATCGTCACATTTGTTATGCCACTTGTATCTTTGCCTGCCATAGCGGCACCTTCCTTTACCGCCTGAATGAGAAAAGGTCCCAGTTGTTCCAAAGCTTTGTGGAATTTTTCTTCTGTTTGTTTCATCTTTTGAGAAGGGCTGAGGTAATCGCTGCAATTTGATACTTTACCGTTTTTATCGAGGGTAAATGTTTTTTCTAAGAATGAGCAGTTCCCATTCTTTTCATTTATTGTATATGCAACAGCGAAAGCTACAAATGCGCTATCACCGTTTCCTATAAATGCGAGTTCATCAAAAATACCTCGTGTATCTAATAGCTTGGTGCATCCTGGTATTGAATCTTTTTTATATGTATTATCCATTTGCCATACTTCAACGGGAATACTTGTCTTTTTTTCTGCCAAAATCCATTCCATTATTTTGTAACTTTCTCCTTCCTTTAAACTATCCTCAATGGAATGGACTACGTACTGTTTACCCCATTCTATGATTTGTTCATCGGAAGCGTTTGCAAATAGTACATCCTTCTGTGATGGTGAACAACCAAGATAAAACATCAAAATGAAAATAGAAGTAATAATTTTTTTCATGATGCTATATTATTTAAGTTAGAATTAAATTTTTTGATTAATCCATAAAAGGAGAAGCGATTAGACCTATTAAAATTACTATACAAAGTAGAATGATAATGATGATTGGAATCATCAGGCAACCGCCACATCCTTGTAGAAACTCCGCTTTACCTTTTGCAAACTCTATTTGGGCTTTCTCATATTCAGAAAGTCTTTCAGCATTTTGCTCCTTCATAACTTCATTGTTTGTTCATTGGAAATATCAATAACCATTAATGACTTCATTCATGTCATCTACAACTTTTATAACATTCCCGTCAGAATCCAATACAAAAAGTTTTTCTTCCACTACGTAACCGCCATAACTGTTTTTAGCCCTATATTTATGAAGAGCAAAATAAGTATTATTGTCTTTATTATATATACCAAAGGCTTCCCAACTTATTCCTTCATAACTGTCAGGGTCTTTAAGATAATGCCGTTTAAGATAGACCCTTACTCCTGCCATAGCTTTTGTTTGAGATGGTCCTTTGTTGCTCCCGTAGTTTTCGATTCTATTGTTACCCTTTGAAGAAGTGCTGTATTCTCTACTTGAAATATTAAAAATTATAACCACAACAAGAAAAATCAATACCGCTATCCATTGTCGGCGTTCTTTATTTTTTTTATTTTGTATGTAGGTGGGATTTTGAATAATACAACCACAAGAAAGGCATTTAATGTACTCCTCATTTTTTAACCCTTCATCAATTGTTAGATTTATACCACAATTGCTGCATTGCATTTGTTGTGGATAAGTATTTAGTTTTAATTGGTTATTTGGTATTGGGGCTTGTTTCGCTGAAGTGCATGAACGAAGCGCAGAAAGCTCCTTGCGGAAATCAAGATTAGTTTTATTGAAATTTCCTTGCAAGTTAAGAGGGGGATTATATGTGCGAATCAATTCTTTTTCAACATTTGCATAATCATTATTTGCATAATAAAAAAGTAGCAGGTTGTCTTTCATCCATTCGGTCAGTGTACGCTCGTCAAATTCACCAAATGTAGTTTTTCCGTTTTGGGGAGAGTTAATGTCTCTTGGAATCAGTTTGAATCCCAATAAACATCCTAATGATTTACGAATTGTGGAATTTCCGGCAGTGCCAGTGAAATGTTGTTTATAGTCACGAATACGCAGACTTTTACTGCTTTTGCCTACATACACGACATTGTATTTTTCTTTTTTGTGCTGAAAAGAGGTTAGTATGGGAGTAGTGGAAATTTGCACTTTTATGGGCAATGAGGACGTACTACGTAATACTATGATATAGTTACCGGGCTTATCAGGTAAGACTGAAGCTCTCGTTTTTTGAGGGTCAAATAAAGAAAATTCATCTTGTGAAATCATGTTGTTGGTTTCATACATAGCCGCCTGAGACCCTACTAAGCAGAGTTATACAAAAAGAAGCGTGGGCCTACATGCCACGTCTTAGATGAAGGTCGTAGGAAAATACCTTGAGTACAGATATGGATATAGCAGCCCACGCCTATAGCGTGAGAACCACTATGCTATCCTTGTACTCTTTGAAAATTTCCTACGTTTTCATCTACAAGATAAGCATAACGCTTCTAAAAATTCTAATATGTCTTGGAAAGAACACACTCAATCCAGTGCAAAAATATGAAAAACAGCTGAATAAATGAAACCAAAGCCCCTTATTTTTTATTACGCTTTACATCCTCAATCCCCTTTTGGGTATGTTTTCCTCTTTTTGGGTGTAGCCTACACCCAGTTTCTCTTTGAGCTCTTGAAACTTCATTTTAAACCATTCAAGTATCGGCATTCCGTCAATGCACAGCCGGAACTTTCCTTTCTCCTGCGGATTTCTCTCTACGGTTGCCGTTGAATGCTCCGTCCTGAACTTCTCCTTGTGTTCTTTTGAATAGAGCCTTCCCTTGAACTCCACGGGTTGCAGGCTGACGATTTGCCTTGTCAGTTCTTCGGTGAACCCCACTTCCCGGCATTGTTCGGCTATGGGCAGCAGTTCCGTTACGATAGGGAAATAGGTGTCTATCTGTTTCAGCCTATTGTCATACCCTGCAATTTTCTGCTGGTAACTTCGGTCTATCCTGATTATCTCGCTGTTGTGGCGGTTCTCCATTTTTGTCTGCTCCCTCTGTTCGGCTTGTACCTGCTTTTGCAGATCTACAATGTCTCGCTTCAAATTTTCGTTCTCCGCTTCCAGCCTCTTGACCTTGCTGCCGCCCAAAAGAGAACTCACCCCGTCCGCTATGGCTGTGGTGGCGTTCACCGCCGCACCCTTCATCTTCTGCACGTTGATTTCTCCCTTGACCTTTTTCAGTTTCTTCTGCGCTTCCTCTTCCAGCCCCAGCAGGGTTTCTATGTTCTCCTGCAGGCTGTCTTGTTGCTCTACTAGTTCCTTGTAGTATTGCATGGTGGATATGTGTTTTGCCAACGAACCGTCTATTCCTCTTTGCAAGCCGTATTTGCTCATGGCTTGTGCATAGGTGTCCTGATAGTGTTTCAGCCTGTGCCTTGCCATGACGTCATCAGCACACAGCCGTACATCCTGCGTGTTCTTCTTGCGGTATTTCTTTTTCCCGTTCTGTTCTTCCTTTCTGGCTTTTCTGCGCTCTCCGGTCACTATCGGTACGATAGTGGCGTGTATGTGCGGTGTCTTCTCGTCCATGTGCAGGACTGCCGATACGAGGTTTTGCTCCCCGTATGTTTCCCGTAGCCATTTCAGGTTGTCGTTGCACCAGCCGTCAAGTCGTCCGTCCGCTTCCATTTGTTTCATGTCCTTGTTGCTTCCGGTGAGCAGTACCCGGATTGCCTTCACCTGATTGGTGCCCACCTTGCGTCTGATACCTGCCGTTTCTATCCGGTGTGCTATCGCCTGCGTTCGGTTTTTCACCCCTTCGGGAAACCGCACCAGTTCCCGGTTCAGGTGCGTTCGTGTTCTGTCTGCATTCTTCGGATGAATGGTACGCTCTATGTGTGTGGACATTGCACCGTCCGCACCTTTCGCCTTTTCCAAATGCAAAACTGCATATCCCATAACTGTAATATATTTTTTCGGTTAATACTTCCCCTGCCTTGCTTCCATGCCGCATGGCTCCGGGGTTTCAAAAGGGGCGGCGTCCCTTTTGCTCATTGGGGCTTTTTTAGCGATGCGTGCATTGCGTGAAGAAAAAGCCCTAATGAGCTATGGCTTTTTTCAAAGCCTTCCGGTGGCTGTACGGTTACATCCTGATACCTTTGTTTTTCTTTTTCGGTTGCTCTGCCTTCTGTTGGCTTTTCTCCGGTTCCGGCTTCTCACGCCGCCGTTCGGATTGTCTGTTCTGTTTACCCCGCAGGAAGTCGTTCAGGTCGTTGTAGCCTCCGTATATGTGCGACGCGTCCCGGATGCGCAACCCGTATTCCTCCCGCAGTTCCTGAACGGCTTCCATTCCCGCCTTGTCGTTGTCAAGGAAACAGTGGATGAGCCCGTAACCGCCCAATGGTCGGATTGCTTTGGAGAGGTTGGAAGTCGAGTTCAGTACGATGTAGTCCTGCCCGTCAAGGTCGGGGCGGGCAGGACACCTTTCCAGCCGCAGGGTGAGGAAGGAAAGGTAGTCCATGAAGCCCTCGAAGAGGTAGCAGGATTCCTTTGGCTGTTCCTGCCGTATGTGTGTGATGTCTTTCGGGGCTATACAGCCCTTGAAGAATTTGTTGCGTATTTCGTAGCCTCCCGAACGGTTGGGGAAGCCGACGGCAAAGTAGGGTTTGCCGTCAGTCAGGTAGCGCACCTCCCTGCATTCTCTTTTTGCCAGTTCCGTATTTATCCCCCTTTGCCGCAGATAGGACAATAGGGCGGGGGAAGAAAGCGGCACCACCTCCAACTGCTGGAAGCTTGGTTTTGAGAGTGGTTGCCCGCCAAAAGAGAAGGATACCGGGCGCACGCTGGGTGCCTGCTCCGCTATCCGTTCCAAGAGGTAGGGCAGGCTGTCGGACGCGTAGAGCTCCTGCGCCAGTGCGATGATGTTCCCGCCCCTGCTCGCGCCAAAATCGTACCATAGGTTGCGTTCCACGTTCACCTTGAAGGACGGTTCCTGCTCGTCCCTGAACGGTGACTTGTACCATAGGCTGTCTCCCTGCCGTCTTACTGGGTTGTAGCCAAGACTGTGCAGATATTCCTCTATGCGTATCTGCTTCGCTTCATTCGTATTCATGTGGGTTTCTGTTTAAGTGGACATTGTTTTTTCTTTTCGCCCGTACTTTTTGCATGTTGTGAGCTGCATCCGCTTTATTTTACTTCGCTATATATATGCACCCTGACTAAAGTAAAGCGGTTTCCGGGCTGTCATGCTGTTTTTCTTGTCAAGTGGTGCAAATGTCTTTTTTGTTTTTGCCCGTACCTTTTCTATATATTACGGGCTATATCCACTTTACTTTATTTCCGTATATATATAGTACGTGACTAAAGTAAAGTGGTTTCCATGCAATACCGCTAATAGTGGAAATCGGGTTTGAAGGTGTATTTCCTGCCGTTCTCCTGCACGATCATCCGTTTGTTCTTCAATACGGTAATGAGGTCTGTCACCCTGTTTCCGCCAAGCATGACACCGACAGAGGCGTAGGTTTCCCTCAATACCCTTTCGAGTTCCTTGTAGCCGTATTCGTCTTTCAGGGTGAATGCCGCTTCCAGTGCGATGCGGTGCTGCTGCTCGGTGACATCCTTGTACGGGTCGAATTTCCTCCTCCCTTTGCCCGGCTCCTTCTCCTTGAACTGATAGCCGTCCAGCAGTTCGGGCAGTGCCTCCTCATTGATACGGAATGCGAACGGCTCGAAATCCACCGCCCTGATATGTGCGGTTTTGACCGTACTTATGTCGGGGTTCTTGCTGTCCTTCTCCACTTGCAGTACGGTTTCCGCCTTGTTGCTGAGTTCGGTTCCGATGTGCCCCCTTGCGTTCTCGTCCCCCTTGTTCTGGTGCAGTATGGTGTGAATGTGGATATTCCTTTCCCCCGTCCATGTCATCAGCAGGGAGATTACCTTCGTGGACTCGCTGGAACTGTTGATGTCATACACCATGTCCCGTATTCCGTCGATGACTACCAGCCCAACATTCTCGGTACGGTAGATTGCCTCCCTCACGATTGCTATGCGCTCTTCGGGCGTGTACTTCCGCAGGACGAGGAACTCGAGGTTCTCATGGTTGCTGTCGGTCGGCAGCCCCGCCATGCGAAGGCTGCGCCTTGCCACTATCTCACAGTGGTAGGTGCTCTGCTCGGTGTCAACATAGAGTATTTTCCGTTTGTTTTCGGGCAGTTCCGCCGTATAGTTCAGTACCGTCCCGTTTTTCAGCGCAGCCGCCACGATTGCGGAGACGTTGAACGTCTTCTTGCTTTTGGCTTTTCCGATTGACGCGCTGAAATTTCCCAGTGTGCCGATGACGGAGCCCTGCACTTTCAGGATTTCGGGCGCCTGCTCGTGGTTTTTCGAGAGGTCAAGCCGCGAGGCATGCCATAGGATTACCGCCTCTTCGGGGGTGATGTTTCTTTCCTTGTTGTCCATACTACACCTCCCTATCCGCGTTCCCCGCTTTTGCGTCCTGCCAGTTCCAGCGCCATGTCCGCATCGACGATGATTTTGCGTCCTATCTGCGTAATGGCTCTGTTTATCCTCCCGCTTTTCTTGATGCGGTTTGCTGTGGGTATGCTGCACCCGAACAGCCGGGCTATGCCGCCTATCCCGTACACATACTTCTTTTCCTTGTCGGCTGCCGGTTGGGCTGGCTTCGTTCCGCTTCCCAGCAAGGCGTGCCGGTTCAAGAATATGAACTCTTCGCCCGTCATCTGCCATACGGGCTTTGATAAAAGGTCTCTAATTTCCATATCAGAATGAAATTAACGTTTGTACTGCAAGCCCTGCGCATGGGCTTTTTACCTCGTTCGAACAGTGCAAAGTTACTTCCGAGTACGGGTGGTAAGGATGTGGATAGCGTGATTTGAATATCACGCTATCTTGTTAAATATCAGTAAGTAATAAAGAGTGGTGGAAATTATTTTGAGTGGTAAAAGTGGTGGTATCGTGGAATGTCGGGACATATCATCGACTATCGGAATATTGACCGCATTTCCTTGGCGAATTCCTGATTGCTGTCACTGGGAAAATCGGAAACGGGCTCTTTGTATTTTGACTTGTAGTATGTATCGTCTATTCCCAGCAGGTTCATGATGTCCTCTTTCCATTTCTCTCTGTCCGGCTTGGGCAGCGTTTCACCCATAAGGAAAATGAGATAGCATACGCGCGCCTTCTCCCTCGGTCTTGTTTTCAGTCTGCCTTCGCATGGTTGCAGGTTCATGCTGGCGTAGAAGTCCAGTTCGGAAACGGCTTCGAACTGTTCACCGTTGCATTTCTCATAAATGGCTGACAGCAGCCGCATGGGGAAATAGGCGGGCGGGCTTGCCGGGGTGGTACCGGATGCGGACATTTCCTTTTCTTCCCCTTCCTTTTTCTTTTGGTCGGTCAGGTATTTTTCAAGGATTGCCAATAGTGAGCCGCCCAGCCTGCAAATGTCCCCGCAACGGTTTTGCAGGCATTGCAGGGCTTCCCGTCTTGCCTGCTCCTTCTGCCTGTACAGTTCATCCAGCTTGGTTTTCTCCTTGTCGTATTCCCGTTTGCACCGTTCGTACCTTCTTTCCAGCAGTTCTTCTTCCTGACGGTCGTGTTCCCTGAAACCTACCGCCTCCAAAGAGCCATTCGCTTCCATGAGTTCCCGGTAATATCCGTTTGTGACTTTCATCT
>ENA-ORTY01004384-ORTY01004384.1-human-gut-metagenome-genome-assembly--contig:-NODE-4384-length-11122-cov-3.755489_pt1 | contig 11122 bp, 7 predicted proteins | sample MGYA00241917_ERZ509198 | MGnify/ENA primary metagenome ERZ509198 (study PRJEB26280, sample SAMEA2338857) | human gut metagenome | biome: human gut; feature: human-associated habitat; material: faeces...
CTGTCATTTTAATAAAAGCACAGATTGGACATATAAGGATAAAAATAGGACGAAAGGTGCTTTTCAGCCGCGATTAGGCCATAATTAGTTCCAATATGTGCTTTTATGAGGTTCGTCTATTTCACCTCTTGCACAGAATAACCGTAGAATATGAACTGGTTGTTACCGTTCTTCCATGCAATCTACTTATAGATAAATTTCTTTCCCTCCTTTACAAATTTTCTCCGGTCTAACGGCAAATTTTCTTTCCGTCTGCTGTAAACTATAAACGCAAGCTTCATTTTTATAAATGCAACTTGCATTTATAAAAATGAAGCTTGCGTTTATATAATTAGAACTTGCGTTTATAGTTTATATACTATCAAAAACAACTTAACCGTTAGACCGGAAAAAGTTAACTTCTAATGCAACAGGATTTATCTAACGATAGACCGGAAGAAAGATAATAGGTTGCAATGGACAAAGCGCTACATGATGAAAGGTAAAAACACAGCAATTAATGCCTCATCCTCACCCGCAAGTGCTTTATTTATTGTGATTTTCTTCGTCAACAGCAGGCTGCATATATTGTTTCGGCGTTTTTCCGAACTCAGCCTGAAAACATTTGGAAAAATAAGAATGGTTGGAGAAGCCCACCATATACATTACTTCGGCAACGGTGAACTTCTTTTGCTGCAATAACATGGCAGCCTTTTTCATCCGGATTGACTTGATGTATTCTACGGGAGACATTCCGGTCAATTGCTTAATTTTCCGGTAAATCTGTTTGTTACTGATACCGGATAATTCACAAAGAGCATTCACATTCAGTTCCGACTCCGAAAGATGATCTTCAATCAGGCGAATTATATTCGACAGGAACTTCTCGTCCTGCGATTCCGCTTCAATCGGTTTGAGTACAGGCAACGATTCCAGTCGCTTCTTCTCCTGTGTCGCGGGGATTTCCTCTTCCTCCACTGCTATGACGGGAATATTCAATCCGACGGAAGTCCCTTTTCCTTCTTCGGAGGTGACGCCGGTGATGTGTCCGCCGTGCAGTTCTGTGTAAGTTTTTACCAGATAAAGCCCGATACCCGTACCTTCCTTATTGCCGGAGTGGGGGGATTGGAAAAAACGTAGGAAGATGTAAGGAATGTCCCGCGGCGGGATTCCCGATCCTGTGTCCGATACACAGATATCCACTAAGCCGGTTTCTTCGCGATAGAAAAGAGACAACCGGATACTGCCGCCGTCCGGAGTGAATTTCACTGCATTTGAAAGCAGACTGTCTAGTATCACTCCCAGTTTGATAGCGTCCATATCGGCATAAATCTTCGCTTTGTTTGTCTCGAAAAGGAAAGTCAGCCGCTTGTCTTCTTCGTAGACGGAGAACAGACTGTGGCTGAATGACACAAGTTCGATACGCGACAGTATTAGTAGTGAATCTTCGTTATCTTCTATACGGTTGAAGTTGAGCACCTGATGAATCAGCGAATTAATCTTCATCGCATTGCGTTGCACTTCTTCCAATGTCTGTTTCTCGTGCGCTTCCTCCGTCGCAGGGAGCAGCTGGCTCACGGGTGCAATAATCCGGCTAAGCGGTGTCTTTAGCTCATTGGACAGGTTGCTGAAGAAAGCCATTTTCTGGCGTGACTGTTCCAGAATCTTCTCTTTCTCCATACGTTCCATTTTCAACCGGTTCTTGACGCGGAAGAAATTGATTGTCCAGATGATGAGGCTGAGGAACAAAAGAACATAAATCACCTTTGCCCAAACCGTATAATACCACGGAGGCAGGATCTTGATATTCAAAATATAAGGATGTTCGGACGGGTGGCCACTCTTTTCCACCTTACTGATAATTAATTGATAATCTCCGTAGTTGAGGTTGCTGTATGTAATGCGGTTTGTATTCGATTTCAGGAAATTCCATTCTTTGTCCATTCCCTCCAGCCGATAGACAAATTCATGCTTTTCCTCTAGCGAATAGGGGAGGTCGGAAAGCTCGAAAGCCAGATTATTCTGGTTATATGCCAGTTCGATAGAGTTCGTATAACGGATATTAGGTATGCTTTCTCCGGTGTGCGGAGACATCAACTGGTTGTTGATATATAAAGCAGTCAGCAGGATCGGGCGTTCCGGTTGATTCATAGCCTGTATGTCCGGCCGGGAAATACCGAATCCGTCCGCACCTCCCAAATAGATGTTTTCGTCTTTCGGGTCAAAGAAAAGACTTGTGAAACGCTTGTCTGTCATGTTCTGTTGGCGTGCATCCATTGTTTTCCGGTCGACAATCCAAAGCCCGTTGGTTGTAGAAATCCAGATATGCTCTTTTACGGAAGTCATAGACAGAATTTCATTGTTACTGAAGCTGCCGAAGGTAATACTTTGCTGACCGGAATCTTGGGGATTGATGCGCATGACCCCACCGTGAAATCCTACCCAGAGCATACCGTCCTCATCTCGTAGGAGATAATTCGGGCTCTTTTCACCGCTCAACTCATCGGCAAACAATTTGGTTACTTGCTGCGTGCGCGGATTGATTTTGTCTATTCCTTTGCTGTTGTAGAGCAATACCCATACATTACCTTCCGCATCGGGAACAATTTGGTTGATGAACATTCCTGACAGGCCGTTGCGAGTGGAATAGTTCTGCTCGGCTATGTAGGTTCCGCCGGAAGATTGTACCAGTTTTTGTTTGTCTACTACAAAAATACCTCCGAGGCAGGTTGCTATCCAGAGTTTTCCGTCGGTGTCTTCAAACAGGTAATAAGCCCAGTTGGTGTTGTTTGTTCCTGTGCTGTCTACGATGTTGTAGTGTACAAATTGGTGAGTCTTGTAGTCGTAACGGTTAATACTGCCGTCCGTGGCTATCCAGAGTTGTTGTTCTCTGTCTTCGTAGATGTGTCGGATACGGTTGTGGGACAACGGATGGTGCTTATCTCCCATTCTGTACCAGACAGCGTCGTGCTTGTTACCGGTGGGGTTGGTAAAACGGATGACTCCGTTAGTTCCTCCGAACCAGTAGAACCCTTTGGAATCCCGGAACAGGGAATAAAACTGGTTTCCGTCTCCTGTACCCGTGATTTGCGAGATAGGAATGAATTGCAATGCACTGTTGTAGCGTGAAAGGGAGATGCCGTAATCCGTTCCCAGCCAGATGTTCTGTTCCTGATCGGCAAATATATTCCAGATAATATTGTTGGTTAGCGACTGGATATTGCGGGAGTCGTGTACGATGTGTTGCAGTGTCCCATTATCGTTCTGGTAAACATAAAGTCCGTTATCGGTACCCGCTAATAAATTTCCATCCCCGTCCAAAGCCAGTGATTTAATGGAATTGTTGTGGAAGGCATCTATCGGTTTCATTAGTCCCGTGGCCGGAGTATATTGGAAAAGAGATCCTTCCATTCCGATCCAGATACATTGGCGGGACGTATCTTCCAATAAAGAGTTGACAAAGAGATTGCTCACGCTCCGGTTGACGGGCAACGGGATATTTTCAAACTTTCCGCTTTCCTCTATATATCGGCATAAACCATTGTAGGTGCCTACATATATCTGATTGTCCGTTGTGCGGATGATAGAATAAATAGTGTGATGGGGAAGTCCGTTGCTCTTACTGTCGAGTGAAGCCAGTTTCTTTGTGTTGAGTTGATACGTATACAGACCGTTCAACGAACCTATCCATAAGGTGTCTCCTTGAAGCGCCATTGTCCGTACATCTGTCGGGAAATCCGTTTCCGGTTGTTCGTATTTGTCCGTCCGGTAGTTGTTGACGAGGATTCCGTTATCTGTCCCTAAATATAAATAAGTATTGTCTGCTATTATTCCGCAGTAAATGCGCGTGTTATTGCGTTCTCCATAAGTGAAGTGCTGCTGTGTGGAATATCCGTCGTAACTGAATAACCCTTTGTTGGAACCTATCCATATCAACCCTTCGCTGTCTTGCAGGAAGCAACTGATGACCGATGCTTCGGCACCGAGGTAGATATTCTCGAATTGTTGATAATTCACTTTCTGCCCGTATGCACTGCCGCCTATACAGAATGCACAGACAAGAAAAAGAATCGTTATCATTCGTTGGCACATATTGTCAGGTTTGCAGGTTTTTAAATCAGTAATTATTGCAAATAACTTTGTTCTTTATTGCAAATGTAGGAAAAATGCCGGTTACTCTTGTAAATCTCACCGTCTTTTTGTTCCTTTGTCGTCTATTTATAAACAGAAAACTTCAGGATGAAAAAGCTTATTTATCTGCTTTTGTTGCCGCTGGTTGTGGCTGTGACTGCTTGTGGCGGTAAAGTAAACTCGAAAAAGGAGTCGGTATTGGCAACGCAGGATAGCGTAGACGCCCGTGGAATACAACGGATGCAGACTTCTAAAAGTGAAATAGACATCAAATTCAAAGGGAAGGATTATCGTTCTTTCGTTTCCCGTACACCGGACGAGAGCCTGCCTCATGTTACCAATGAAATGGGGGATACGTATATGGATAATAAAATCGTGCTGCGTCTGACGCGCGGCGGTGAATCAGTGTTCAACAAGACCTTCACCAAGAATGATTTTTCTTCGGTAGTGGATGCCGACTTCCTGGCAAAGTCCGTGCTCGAAGGAATCGTATATGATAAAACAACTCCGCAAGGCATTGTATATGCAGCGAGTGTCTGCTATCCGCAGACGGATTTGTATGTCCCGCTTTCCATAACGATAACCGCCGACGGAAAGATGAGTATTCAGAAAGTTGATATGCTGGAAGACGCGTATGAAGAAGAAACACCCGATTAAGCCTGTGAACAGGCTTTTTAGTAGAATAGTACAAATGTGAAAGCATTTGAGACAAACGAAAGGCAACCGAAAAAGGTTGCCTTTCATATTTTTGTACCGTTGATAAATTTGCTGTCCTGTTTTTATTTGTATACCGAGGACTGAAAGTTAAAGAACACAAAAAAAAGACTGTTCTTCGGTTATTCCCAAATCTTTCCTAAATCTGTATCGTTATTTGCTGTATAAAATAAAGTATAGTATTAACGTTAAAAAAATAATGATTATGAAGAAAATTCTATCTTTACTCGTGTTGGCTATTGTTGCCGTACAGTTTTCATGGGCTGCTGATGTGATAACTAAAGACATGAATCAGTTACCGCTTCCGGCACGCAATTTTATTAACCGTCATTTTACTAAACCCGAAGTGTCTCATATCAAGATTGATAAGGAAATGCTGGAGGCTACCAAATATGAGGTGTTACTGACAGACGGTACGGAAATAGAATTCGACAGCAAGGGAAACTGGGAAGAAGTAAGTGCCCGAAAAGGACAGGTGATTCCTGCAAGTATTGTTCCGAACTTTGCCGTTGATTATCTGAAAGCACATAATTTTGCTGCTGAAGGAGTGACGAAAGTGGAGCGTGACCGTAAGGGATATGAAGTTGAATTGTCCACAGGCGTCTCTTTCAAGTTTGACAAGAAAGGGAAGTTTGTTAAAGCGGACGATTAAGTATAAGTGATAGTATAATAAACCTGAACCAAAAAAGTAACTATGTTGAGATTTAAGTTTGGCGCCTGGGCGGTGGTTCTGATGTTGGCTGCCCTTTCATTCGGCGCCTGTTCCGATGAAGATGATGATCCGGCTTTCAATCCGCCTTCCAATATTACGGAAGCCTTGAAACAATTATATCCGGCAGCTCAGAATATAGAATGGGAAATGAAAGATGTGTATTATGTGGCCGATTGCTGGGTGGCCGATGACGAACTGGAAGTCTGGTTTGACGGGAATGCGAATTGGCTGATGACAGAAAATGAACTGGAAAGTATAGATAGTTTAGTTCCGGCTGTATATACTGCTTTCAATAATACCAAATACAGTTCTTGGGTGGTGACCGATGTCTATGTACTCGTTTATCCGCAGAATCCTACGGAATCTGTCATTCAGGTGAAGCAGGGAAGCCGGCGCTATTCACTGGTTTTCTCGCAGGATGGTGGATTGCTGCACGAAAAGGATATCAGTAACGGGGATGATACGATTTGGCCTCCGGCTGAATAATTTCTTATCCATTTAGCTGAAATGGAAAGAGTGACGGTATCTTGCCAGGATAGCGTCACTCTTTTGTTAGTATAGTGACGGTCTTCCGATAAGATAGCGTCACTATAATTGTAGGTTTACATTTGCTGGTAATCTTTGGCCAATCCTCCTTCACTCGTCTCTTTGTAGAGTGAGGGAAGGTCATGTCCGGTTTGTTTCATCACTTGCACTACCTTGTCGAAAGAGACACGATGCATACCGTCCGTAAAGGCGGAATAAAGATTTGCGTCGAGTGCGCGGGCGGCAGCGTAGGCATTCCGCTCGATGCAGGGAATCTGTACCAATCCGCATACAGGGTCGCAAGTCATACCCAAGTGATGTTCCAATCCCATTTCTGCTGCATATTCAATTTGTGCCGGACTACCTCCGAATAATTGGTTGGCTGCTGCCGATGCCATGGCACAGGCAACGCCTACTTCACCTTGGCAACCTACTTCCGCGCCGGAGATAGACGCATTGAATTTGACGATGTTTCCGATCAGTCCGGCAGTAGCCAATGCACGCAAAATACGCATATCGCTAAAATCACGGCTCTTTTGCAGGTGATAAAGTACGGCAGGCATGACACCGCAGGAACCACAGGTGGGGGCAGTTACTATCTTTCCCCCCGAAGCGTTCTCCTCGCTTACCGCCAGTGCATAAGAGAATACGAGTCCTCTCGATTGAAGGGACTGTTTGTATCCGGTAGCACGTATATAATAGGTAGAAGCTTTCCGTCGCAGGTTCAATGGGCCGGGGAGCACTCCTTCCGCTTCCAGTCCGCGGTGAATGGCTTCTTTCATTGTATCCCATACTTCAGCGAGGTAATCCCAGATATCTTCATTCTCGCACTCTTTCACATATTCCCAGTAACTCTTTCCGGTACGTTCGCACCATTCCAGAATTTCCGTCATACTGTTCATCCCATATACTTCAGGACTTTCAATTGTCGGATTGCTGTTGTTTTCAGCTAGTGCGCCTCCGCCGATACTATAAACTGTCCAATTCTCCTGAATCTTGTTGTTGGCGTCGAAAGCGGCAAATGTCATTCCGTTCGGGTGGAAAGGAAGAAAGACTTTCGGTTGCCAGATGATTTCTACCGGGGCGGTAGTTTTGAGTGTGTCTATAATGGCTACATCCGTCATGTGCCCTTTTCCGGTAGCGGCGAGACTTCCATAGAGTGTTACTTTGAAAGAGGCTGCATCCGGATGACGTTCTACGAACATTTCTGCAGCTTTGCGTGGACCCATTGTGTGACTGCTGGAAGGACCAGTACCGATTCGATATAGCTCTTTAATTGATTTCATGAGTTATGTGTGCTTAATTAATACCATTTCTTTTTTCTAAAATACAAATATACAACAATACCGATAACTCCCATTAAAATCCATGCAAATAAATATCCGTATCGCCAATCAAGCTCCGGCATCCATTTGTAATTCATTCCCCATACTCCGACTAAAAAGGTGAGAGGGATGAAGATAGTGGATACAATGGTCAGACGTTTCATGATGTCGTTCATGCGTAAGTCATTGTTGGATATATATAGATCGACTAATGAAGAAAGCGTTTCACGGCAGATTTCAATAGTCTGGAGAACGAACTGTAAATGGTCATTCACGTCATTGAAGAACGCACGGTTTACTTTATGGATAAGCAGGTTTTCCGCCCGTAACAGTTTTACGTATTGTTCCTTCAGGGGGAGAATGGATTTCTTCATCAGCATATATTGACGCCGGAGTGACTGGATCTGGATACCTATATCATTTTCGTCGGTGATAGTCAGCAACTCCTCTTCAAGATCTTCGAGGGCATCGTCGATAGAAGAAATTGTTGAGATGTAATTGGTCATTATACTGTTCAGCAGTACACTGAGCAAATAATCCGTCTGACGGCTACGTATTTTCAGTACATCATTGCGTAAGGCAGCGTTAATATCATCGAAGAAGTCGGTTTCCTGTTCGAGAAAGGTCAGCACATAGTTGCTTCCCAGAATGACACAGACTTGCTGTTGGAGCAGTTCGTCCAGTTCGTTTTCCTCCTTATGGGTGTTGGGATAGAATAATTTCAGGATGAGAACGATATATTTATCATGTTCTTCGATTTTAGTCGGGTGGTCTGCGTTCAGGATATCCTGCAAAACAAGGAAGTCTATTTCAAAATGAGCGCAAATCTCGCGGATTGTTTCCGTATCTTTTAAACCGTGCACTTGCAACCAGTTGATTCGCGCACTGTCTAATGTTGCTTTGACGGATTGGAAGGTGTCGCCGGAGCTTTCCTGCATCTCAGTGGCATTGTAGGTGCAGAGATGAATGTGGGTAGGAGTAAGGCTGTCCCCTGTGTAAATGAGCTTTTCGCTTAATAGGTTATTTTTCATGCTTTATTCTCGTTTTAGAAAACCACCGCAACAAAGGTAGTGGTTTTCTAAATGAGAACAAGTTCTTGCGACGTTTTGTTTACAATATGTCTTATATCCGGGTCAATCAAAATCTACTACTGTGATTCCGGCACCTCCGAACTGCACATGCTCGTCGGCATAATGGCGGATACTCGGTACGGTGGACAGATATTGGCGGATGAGTGTACGAAGGATTCCTGTTCCTGTTCCGTGAAGAATACGTACACGGTCCATGCCGACCAATATAGCATCGTCAATAAAATAAGTGACTGCTTGCAACGCTTCGTCTCCGCGCATCCCGCGCACATCGATATCTTGTTTGAAACTAAGTTTCTTTTCGTACATCTGGTCATGTGTCTGGCTGCTGACAAAGGAACTTTTGGCTATGCTTTCCGTCTTGGGGGCCGCGTTGGAGCGTTCGAGACGGTCCAACTTGACGGTTGTCTTGATACTTCCGAAGGCGACGATTGCATTCTTGCCACTGATTTCCATTACCTGCCCGACGCTGGTCTGGCCTTTAATTTTCACATTTTCGCCAACGGAGATAGGAGCCACTTTAGGAGTAGCGGTTGTTGAGGAACTTGCCGCTTTCTGCTCGTTCTTTTTATTCTTCTTCCGTTCCTGTTTCTCTTTCAGTTTCTCCATTTTCCGAGCCATTTTTTCTTCTTGTTCCTTGGAAGCCAATGCATCCAAAGAAGTACGGAAGTCAGTTAGCTCCTGACGGGCCATGCGGGTCTTTTCTTTTTCTGCCTGTGCCTCTTTAATGGTACGGATCGTATTTTCAATACGGGCATTCGATTCCTGTAACATTCGTTCCGCTTCCTCTTTAGCCTGCCGGATAATCTCTTTTCGTGATTTTTGCAGTTCTTCCATTTCAGTCTGATAGCGGGCGATCGTTTCTTCCATGTGCTTCTCCCGTTGGCGGATCGTTTGGCGTTTCCCTTCCCAGTAACGTTTGTCGCGCACGATATCCTGAAGATATTTGTCGGCATTGATGTACTCGCTCCCTACAATTTCCGAGGCGTCAGCGATTACATCTTCCGGCAATCCGATTTTCCGTGCGATCTCTACAGCAAAGGAGCTTCCCGGGTTACCGATCTGCAATTGGAAGAGTGCCTGCATTAAATGGCGGTCGTAAAGCATGGCGCCGTTGACTACGCCTTCATGGTCTTCTGCAAAATGCTTCAGATTTTGGTAGTGGGTGGTAATCACTCCGAAAGTCCTTTTCTGGTTGAAACGTTTCAGTACAGCTTCGGCAATGGCACCTCCAATCTGCGGCTCCGTACCTCCTCCGAACTCATCAATCAGGATGAGGCTACGTTCATTGCAACTTTTCATCATTATCTTCATATTGGTGAGGTGAGAGGAGTAGGTACTCAAATCGTCTTCGATAGACTGTTCATCACCGATATCTATGAAAATGCTGCTGAATATACCTGCATGACTGCGTTCGTGCATCGGAATCAACATGCCGCATTGTAACATATATTGCAATAAGCCTACCGTTTTCAGACAGACTGATTTACCTCCGGCATTCGGACCGGAGATAATGAGAATACGCTGTTTCTTGTTTAATTCTATGTCCAAAGGTACGACCTTTTTCCCATGCTTGGCTAGCGACAGTTGTAACAAGGGATGTACGGCCATAGTCCAGTCCAGTAACTGTTCATTCTCTATGGCGGGTTTCAGACTGTTGGTCTGTATGGCGAAATAACTTTTCGCACGGATAAAATCAATTTCTGCCAAAAAATCATACGACTGGAGTATCTCCGGAATAGACGGGCGCAACACATTGGAGAATTCCGTCAGGATACGGATAATTTCCCGTCTTTCGTCTCCTTCGAGTTCGCGGACGCGGTTGTTTGCTTCTACAACCTCCGCCGGTTCGATAAATACGGTTTTTCCGCTTGCCGATTCATCGTGGACGATTCCTTTAATCTTACGTTTGAGGCCCGGAGCGACAGGGATAACCAGGCGACCGTCGCGCATGGTAGGGGCTACGTCCTTATCTACATATCCTTCGGATTGCGCACTGCGCAGAATACTGTTCAACGAGCGGGAAATACTTCCCATTGTATTGGCTAATTCTCTGCGGATACGAGCCAGTTCTGTAGAAGCATTATCTTTTATCTTTCCATATTTATTGAGGATACCGTCTATTTTTCCAATCAATTGGGGGAATACGGCAATGTCTCCCGCCAGTCGTTTCAGACTGGGGTAGGGGCTATCACTTTCTTCTTCGTCTTCATTGTTCCGATGCAGGAAACGGACGATATCACGAATGGTCTCTAGTGAACGGCGCAAGTCGAATAATTCCTGTTCGTCCAGATACATTCCTTCTATCCGTACCCGTTTCAGTGAAGGGCGGACATCGAAAAAAAATTGGTCGGGAAATCCGTCCTCTTCTTGAATGATGCGAACAAACTCGGTTACTTGGTTTAAATTCTCTTCTACTACTTCATATTGTTCGGAAAAGCCCATGTCTGAAACTTTTTCTTCGCCTAAAGTGCTAAGACACTTGTCTTTCAGTAACTGCCTTATCTGGTCGAATCCTATCTTTTGCTCAAAATTTTGAGGGTATATCATATCTTTATTCCTTATAACTGGGCACAAAAATACGATTAATTCACGAAAAAAGTATCAGATTGTTTGCAGATTTAAAAATGATTCGTACCTTTGCACCG
>ENA-ORTY01004387-ORTY01004387.1-human-gut-metagenome-genome-assembly--contig:-NODE-4387-length-11119-cov-15.115781_pt1 | contig 11119 bp, 10 predicted proteins | sample MGYA00241917_ERZ509198 | MGnify/ENA primary metagenome ERZ509198 (study PRJEB26280, sample SAMEA2338857) | human gut metagenome | biome: human gut; feature: human-associated habitat; material: faeces...
GCTGCCGGAGCGGTGCTTAAGCCGCAAGGCGGGAATTGTGCGGTGTTGCCTAAAGGCAACAACCTAACCGTTTTTATGTAAGGAGGCCCGCCATGCCCACCGAACCGCAGAGCCAGCCGCTAGTCAGCATTATTGTTCCTGTTTACAACGCAGCAGACCATATTGCCCGCTGTATTGAGAGCATCCGCCGCCAGACCTACCGGAATTTGGAGATCATTCTGCTCAACGATGGCAGCAAGGATGTCAGCTATGCCGTCTGCCAGAGCTATGCCGGTATCGACCGCCGCATTGTGGTGATCGACAAAAACAACAGCGGAGTTTCCGCCACCCGCAACCTTGGCATGCAGGAAGCCCACGGCAAATACTTTCAGTTTGTGGATGCGGATGATTTCATCCAGCCCTATGCCACCGAGCTGCTGGTACAGAAAGCGGAAGCCAGCCACGCCGATATGGTGATTGCCCACTACAACCGCATTGAACCGCCGGTCAGCCTGCCCAAAACCATGCGGGATACCGTGGTGGAGCGTGTGCTGGACCCCATCCTGGATCCGCAGCACCGGGTGCAGACTTTCGGCTTTTTGATGGAAGGCCCCCTGAATAAAGACGCATTTGCCTGTGGCCTGATGCAGGAGCCCGCCAGCTTTTATTACGGCGTGATGTGGAACAAGCTCTACCGCGCCGACATTGTGCGTGAGCACCCCGATGTGCGCTGCAATGAGGAACTGGACTACAGCGAGGACCTGTATTTCAATCTAAGCTTTATCCGCTACGCCCAGCAGTTCTATGCGCTTTCCACCCCCATTTACAACTATGTGCAAAACCCAGACAGCGCCGTGCACCATCTGAACCCCTTTGATGTGCTGACCACTCGGTTTGAGCTGACCACCTATTACAAGGATCTGTTCAAGCACATTGGCCTGTATGAAGAAAACAAGTACCGCCTGAACAAGTTCTTCTTTGGTGTTGCGGAAAGCTGAAGCAATCCCGCATGATTCTATTACCGCCCCGGCAGAGTTTTTTGCCGAGGCGGATTTTATTTGGCTCTATATCACATACAGCGCGCACACTGCAGCAAAAATGCCCCGGACGAGAAACGTTTCTCGTCCGGGGCATCATGATTCTTATAAAAAACTCAGGATTCCTTCAGCATATGCTGGCTTTCGGCAAAAGCCACCAGCTTTTCAAAGGTTTCTGCGCTCAGGTCATGCTCGATCTTGCAGGCATCGTGGGAAGCAACGACAGGGTCCACACCCAGTGCAACAAAAAAGCGGGTCAGCTTTTTGTGGCGGCCATAAATCCGGGTGGCAATTTCCAGTCCCGGCGGCTCCAGGGTGATATACCCAGCACCATCCATCGAAATATAACCGGCCTGACGCAGATTTTTCATTGCAATGCTCACGCTCGGCTTGGTAACGCCCATCTCGGTAGCGATGTCGATGGAGCGGACTTCCCCGTTGCGTTCTGTCAGCATCAGGATCTTTTCCAGGTAATCCTCTGCGGATTCATAGATTTTCAACGACACTGCCTCCTTTGTGGACTTGCCATCTGTCATATTGCTATAAAATTATAGTGTTATCTTAACACATTTTTTCAGTTTTGGCAAGTGTAATACTTTTTGTTTATCTTTCCGTTTTTTCTTTGCTTTTTGGGCGGATCCTCACGGTCAGGCATCATCCCGTGCTCTTGCTCTTATCGAACAACCCGCCAAAAAAGTTTGCCACAGTGCTGCCTGCTTTCTTCAAAAATTCGCGGAACGGTTCTCTTGTTTTTTCGTCAGCAGCCGTTGTTTCTTCCCGAGTTGCAGCTGGGGCTTCGGTTGCTCTTGGCATTTTGAGCGGGGCCGCAGTTTCCGGCGTGGCCGTTTTTGTTGTTTCGGGTGTGGCGGCGCTTTCCGGTGTTGCCGGAGCTGCACTTTCGGGGGTAGCCGTTTCCGGGGTAGCGGTCTCTGGAGTAGCAGCAGTTTCAGGCGTTGCGGGTTCAGCACTCTCCGGCGTGGCTGTTTCCGGGGTCGACTGGGCAGCAGTCTCCGGGGTCGCGAGGGCTGCGCTTTCCGGCGTGGCGGCTTCCACAACATTAATGTTCACTTCGGCATAAAAATCCAGGTCCACACAGCTTACCAACACGGTTGCCGTGCCGGGGGTCACAGCGGTCACGTTGCCGTCTTGGTCTACTGCGGCCACACTGGGGTCAGTCGAAGCAATATGTACCACTGCATCGGTCACAGCTTGGGCAAACTCTGCCCGGTCCTGCGGTGTAATATCGGAAAGGCTGCCGGTAAACCGCAGCTCCCCGGCCAGTGCGCACTGCTGGCCAACGGCAAGCTGCACTTCATGCGGCAGGGCAAAATCTTCTGCACTGCACCCACACAACAGGCAAAGCGCTGCTGCCAGCGCGGCCAAAATCCAAATCCTGAACTTTTTCATACCGGTTTCCATTCCTTTCTGCGGCAGTGGTGCATACATCTTAAAATGCGCCTTATCCTGCCAAAAAGCTTTCTGTAATAACGAACATCGCACGAAGTACAATTTTAGATAACAGTGTTCCCTCTCGGAACGACATATATTTTCGATACGAACCTAAGGCAATACCGCACAATTCCCGCCTAACGGCTCAAGCACCGCTCCGGCGGCTGCGGCACGGCATCTGCGTTGCCAAAATGCTCGATAAGACATCCAGTATTATCTGCGCTTTTGGCTTAGCATCTGCCGCACCTCGCTCGCCGTATCGGCACTTAGAATTATGCGGTATTGCCCTAAATGTAATCTGTAGGGGACGATGCTTGCATCGTCCCGGATGTCGGGCCTTGTCAGATATCTTGCTTCGTGATACCGGCAAACACTCCGCCGGTACACTCTGCCCCCTACGGCCGCCTTCCCCTTTCGCTTCATTCTTATCATAATACGCGGCAGGTGTGAAATTTTCAACATTTTGTGCTATCCCCCGTTTAAAATTTTCCGGTTTTCCCGCTTGGCATGTTGTGGTATACTGTTAGCAGTATGATAAGTTGGGGGTGTATGCTTTCTACAGCCACCGCCCCGCAAGTTATACGATTTGTTTATCAAATCTTGCAAGAAATACATTTTGTATTAAGTCTATCGGAGGTTCTGCCATGCTGGATATCACTCTGCTTGGCACCGGCGGCACACAGCCCCTGCCGGAGCGCGCCCTGGCGGCTGCCTGCATCACAGTGGGCGGCTCCAACCTGCTGCTGGACTGCGGCGAGGGCACCCAGACTGCCGCGCGCCGGGCCGGGGTCAGTATTTTCCGCATGGACGCCATTCTGCTGACCCATTACCACGGGGACCACATTTTCGGCCTGCCCGGCATCTGGCAGACGATGGCCGCCCAGGGCCGCACTGCCCCCCTCGTCATGGCTGGGCCGCCGGGCTTGACGGATGTGGTGCGCACCTTTTACGCCGTGGCCGGACCGCTGCCGTTCGAACTACGGCTGAAAGAACTGCCGGACTGCAAAGGCGAGTTTGAAGTGCCCGCCGGGTGCGTGCAGGCGTTCCCCCTCAAGCACCGGGTACCCTGCTGCGGATATGCGTTCACCCTGCCACGGGCGGGCAAGTTTGATCCCCAGCGGGCAAAGGCGGCGGGCATCCCCGTGCGTTACTGGTCCACCCTGCAAAGCGGCCAGCCGGTGGGCGGCTTCCTGCCGTCCCAGGTTCTCGGCCCGCCGCGCCGCGGGCTGAAAGTTGTCTATGCGACCGACACCCGCCCCTGCGCTGCGCTGCGCCGCGCTGCACAGGATGCCGATCTTTTGTTGATGGATTCCACCTATGCCGATGACGCCGACCTGCCCAAAGCGAAGTTATACGGCCATTCCACCTGCCGCGAAACGGGGGTCCTTGCCGCCGAAGCCAACGTGTGCCGCCTGTGGCTGACCCATTACAGCGCCGCCGTAACGGACCTTGCCCCCGGCCTTGCCGCCGCGCAGCAGGCGTTCCCCACCGCAGCCGCCGGGGTTGACGGCATGCGGCTGACCTTGAATTTTGACCCTGATTAAATGAGGTTTTCCCCTTGAAAAAATCTACCCGTCTGAACATTTTGTTTGCCGTCATCATTCTGCTGGCCGCCGGGGTGCTGTGGCTCTGTTTCGGCCATCCGGCTGCCGGGTCCGGTCTGGTTGCCGTGCTGACCTATGGCGATGACAGCACCCAGCTGCGCATCCCGCTGGACACCGACCATCACTATGATATTGATACCGGCTATTACACCATCCATCTGGTTGTGGAAAACGGCGGCATCCGCTTTGTGGAAAGCCCCTGCCCGGACCACACCTGTGAATCCTTTGGCGTACTGACCAAACAGGGCGATTGGGCCGCCTGCCTGCCCGCCCGCGCCAGCGTTACCGTTGAATAACCATACATTACGGAGGTTCCCCATGAAACCCACCTACAAGCAAGTGACCAAAACCCGCTATATTGAGCAGATCAGCCAGCTGGCGGAAGAAATTTTTGTTCAGCATTACACCAAGCTGACCCCAAAAGTAGCCCGCGCCCTGGCGGAAAAGTACCAGAGTGATATCCTGACGGATGACGAGATCCACAGCGGAACTGTGAATTATTTCATGATCTATCTGGGCAGCGATCCAGTCGGCTATTTTGCGCTGGATCTTACCCCCACGGGGGCCATGTGCCTGTCCCGCCTGTTCCTTTTGGAAAAAGCCCGCGGCCAGGGCATTGGCCGCAGCATTGTGGCCTATGCCCAAAAACTGGCCGAAGGCGATGGCCGCAGCCGCCTATATCTGCGGGTATGGGCCAAGGACCTGAAAGCTGAAGGGTTCTGCAAAAAGTGCCGCTTCCGCAAAAGCGAGACCGTCCCCATGGAAGTCCTGCCCGGCGTTACTCTCGATATCACCACCTGGGAAAAAATCTGGCGCTGACCATCCAGCCTTTTTGAAAAAAGGCTGGGCGAAAACCTTTCATGGGCCGAGCATAGGGCGGGAGTTCATCCTGGCGGACGTAAGGCAATACCGCACAATTCCCGCCTAACGGCTCAAGCACCGCTCCGGCGGCTGCGGCACGGCATCTGCGTTGCCAAAATGCTCGATAATACACAAAGTATTATCTGCGCTTTTGGCTTAGCAGCTGCCGCACCTCGCTCGCCGTATCGGCACTTAGAATTATGCGGTATTGCCCAGAATTTACGTCAGGCTCCCGGCTTGGTCAGGTTCACCCCGCCCTACCCCACAAATTTACCATTCACCCCAAATTTCAAACTTATCCTCATCTCCAATTCCTAATTTCTCCTTTCTCATTCCTAATTGAGATAACTCCTAACTCCTAACTTTCAAGGGGGTGCCACCTTTGAATCTTCTCCACCTCGCCGATCTTCACCTCGGCAAGCGGGTCAATGGCTTTGACCTGCTGCCGGACCAGCGCTATATCTTAGAGCAGGTCCTTGACCTGTGCACTGCCCACAATGTACAGGCGGTGGCGCTGGCCGGGGATATTTACGATACCGCCCTGCCCCCTGCCGCCGCAGTTTTGCTGCTGGACTGGTTTTTGACCGAGCTTGCTCATCGGAACATCCCGGTGCTGGCCATTGCCGGCAACCATGACAGCGCCGAGCGGCTGGATTATGCCGCCGGGCTGCTTTCCAACCAACAGGTCTATCTGGCCGGGCAGTTCACCAGTGCCCCCCGCCGGGTCATCTTGCAGGATGAATTCGGCGAGCTCACCTTTGACCTCCTGCCCTTTGTCCGCCCCGCCACCGTGCGCCACTGCCTGCCGGATGCCGATATCCGGGATGAAGATTCCGCCATCGCCGCCGCGCTGGGCCCGCTGCCCACCGCCGGGGAGCGTCGGGTTCTGATCGCCCACCAGATGGTGCTGGGCGGCGGCAGTCTGCCCACCTGTTCCGGCAGTGAGAGCGTTGCCGCCGATGTCAACGTCGGCACGGTTCAGGCCGTGGATGCCGCCCGCTTTACCGGCTACCTGTACACCGCCCTTGGCCACATTCACCGCCCGCAGCAGGTCGGCTGCCCCACTGTGCGGTACGCGGGCAGCCCGCTGTGCTATTCGCTGGATGAGTGCGGCGCACAGAAAAGCGCCGTTCTGGTTCATATCGGGGCCAACGGAGCCGAACCGGAGCTTTTGCCCCTGCGCCCGCTGCACGCCATGCGCCACCTGACTGGCCCGCTGGACCAGCTGACCGCCGTCGATACCGTAACAGATGCCGAAGATTACATCTGGGCCACCCTGACCGACCCGGTTCCCCGCCCGGACGCCATGGCCGTGCTGCGTGCCGCTTACCCCAACGCCATGAAGCTGGATTACGCCCCCGGCGGCGCGCTGGATACCGGCAGCGATGCCATCCAGCAGGCCGCCCAGCTACGCACCATGAGCTTTGACGAGCTGTTCGCCCGCTTTTTTGAAAAGATGCACGGCCGCACCCTTACCCCCGAAGAAACCGCAGCTCTGGCCCAGCTGCGCCAGGAGGCCGGACTATGAAACCTGTACGCCTGACCCTTTGCGCCTTTGGCCCTTATGCCGGCACCTGCACACTGGATTTGTCCGGCTTTGGCTCCAGCGGCCTGTTCCTGATCAGCGGCGATACCGGCGCGGGCAAAACCGCGCTGTTTGACGCTATCACCTTTGCCCTGTACGGCGAAACCACCGGCGCTTACCGCGAACCGGACATGCTGCGCAGCGACTATGCCATCCCCACTGATACCACCTTTGTGGAGCTGGAGTTCACCCACCGCGGCCGTACTTATACCGTCAACCGCACCCCGGAGCAGACCCGCGCCAAGCGCCGGGGCGAGGGCGTTACCACAGTTCCCGGCTCTGCCGCCTTAGCGCAGGAGCCGGACGCTCCCGTGACCGGTACCAAAGCCGTGACTGCAGCGGTGACAGCCCTGCTGGGCATTGACGCCCGCCAGTTTGCCCAAATCTCGATGATCGCGCAGAATGATTTTGCCCGCCTGCTCAATGCTTCCAGCGCCGACCGAGCCGAAATTCTGCGCCGCGTGTTTGATACCGCCAGCTACCAGCGCCTTGGCAGTGCCGCCCGCACCAAAGCCGGGGAAGCTCTGCGCCAGGCCGAGTTTGCCAACCACACCGTTGTGCAGCTGCTGGCCACTTTACAGCCTGCCCCCGGCAGCCCCCACACCGGCGAACTTGCCGATGCGCAGGACAGCCGTGACCCCTACCGTGCCCCCGCCGCGCTGGACTGGGCCGCTGAGATGATCGAAGCGGACACCGCCCTGACGGCGGAGCAATCCCAACAGCTGGATATCCTTGATGCCCGCATTGAAGCGCAGTCCGCCGCGGTGGAAGCCGCCCAAAGCCGTGCCAAACTGCTGAGCAGTCTGGATGAAGCCCAGGCCAAAACCGCCGAGCTGACTGCCCAGGCCCCCGCTTTGAATGCGGAGTGGGACAAGACTGAAGCCCGCCGCCCGGAGCTTGCCGAGCTGGATGCCAAGCTGCAGCGCTTTGCGGAGTGGGAGCCGCGCTATCAAGAGTTGAGCACCGCCGCAGCCAGCGCCAAAACCGCCCGCGCCCAGGCCGAGCAGGCCGCCGCGGCGCTGGAAAAAGACCAGAAAACTCTAAGCAGTACCGATACTGCCTTAGCCCAGCTGGAACCGCAGATCACGGCCTGCGGCGAACCGAACGCCGAGCTGGAAAGCTGCCGCAAAACCATTGAGCTGACCCAAAGCCAGCAGCAGGACTGCCAAGCCCTGTTGGACGATATCCCCCGCCTGCACACCGCGCAAGCCAACTGGCAGCGCACTGCCGCTGAATACCGGCAAAAACAGCAGCAGGCCGATGCCGCCCAGCATTCCAGCGCCGAGATGCAGCGCGCCCTGAATGCCGCCCGCGCCGGGATTCTGGCGCAAGATCTGGTGGATGGCGCCCCCTGCCCGGTGTGCGGTGCTCTGCACCACCCAGCACCGGCAGCCCCCGCCCCCAGCCATGTCACCGAAGCCGCCTGCAACAAAGCTGCGCAGGCAGCGGCGAGCGCTGCGGCGGAAGCTTCCAAAGCCTCCACCGCAGCCGGGGAAGCCAAAGCCGCAGCCCAAACCCAGCGGGATACCCTGTATGCGCGTACCGCCGCCTTTCTGGCGCGCCGCCGCCAGCATTATACCGGGCCGCAGGCCGATGCCCTGACCCCGGACGAGCTGCAAACCGCCCTGCAGGCCCAACATGACAGCCTGCGCCGCGGCCTTGCCGAAGTGCATGACCGCATGGCAAATGCTGAATCCCGCAAAAAAGATCTGGAAAAGCTGACCCGCCAAAAAGCCCAGCTGCAAGCCCAGCGCCCCGACCAGGCAAACGCTGTGGAGCAGGCCCGCACCGCACAGGCCAACGCCGAAAAAGCCGCCGCGGAAGCCCAGACCCGCCTTGCCGAGGGGCAGAAAAACCTGCCCTGGCCAGATGCCGCCGCTATGGCCGCCGCCCGCGCCGAGACCCAAAAACAGCGCCGCACCCTGCAAGCCGCACTGGATGCCGCCGCCAAAAGCCGCGATGCTTTTTCCAAAGAACTTGCTGCGGCTCAAAGCGCCGCCCAAACCCTGGCCGAACAGGCCGGGGATACCGCCAGCCGCCCGGACCCTGCCGCCCAGCAGCAGGCCCTTACTGCACTGCAAGCTGAGCGCAAAAACCTGCGCGACCAAAATCAGGCCGCCCTGCACCGGCTGGATACCAACCGCGATGCCATGACCAACCTAAAAAAAGCCATCACCGCCGCAGAATCTGCCCGCGCCAACGCCGCCATGCTAGATAACCTGAGCAAGACCATCAACGGCAATCTGACCCAAAAGCAAAAGCTGCCCTTTGAACAGTATGTGCAGAGCTTTTATTTTGACGGCGTGGTCGCCGCCGCAAACCGCCGTTTTACCCGCATGACGGGCGGCCAGTATACCCTGCGCCGCCGCCAGAGCGCCGATATTGCCGCCAAGACCGCACTGGAGCTGGATGTGTTCGATGCCTACACCGGTAAGACCCGCCCGGTCGGTTCCCTTTCCGGCGGCGAAAGCTTTTTGGCGGCGCTCAGCCTGGCTCTTGGCATCAGCGATACCATCCAGGAAAGTGCCGGCGGCATCAGCGTGGATACCCTGTTTGTGGACGAAGGCTTTGGCACGCTGGACGCCGATGCCCTGCAAAAAGCCATCGACACCCTGACTGCCCTTGCCGGTTCCGATAAGCTGGTCGGCATCATCAGCCACGTCGAAACCCTCCAGGACCGCATCCCCAAACAAATCCTGGTCCAAAAGACCAAATGCGGAAGCAAAGCCCAAGTAGAACTTGGTTAATTGGAAGTTAGGAGGGAGAAGTTAGGAGTTTATGGTGCGGCTTGCGCCGCGTATTAAAATCATAACACTCTTATACTCTCTCCGTTTCCTCACTTCTAATTATTGCCGCTTCCAAAAATTCCGTCCTTCAACTCCTAACTCCTACTTCCTACCTCCTAACTTATGAACCATCTTCTCCAATCTCAACTCCAATCCTATGCTTCCTCCGGGCTTTACCCCTTGCACATGCCGGGGCACAAGCGGCGGGTGGTGCCGGCACCGGGCCTGCCCGCCGGGTGGGATATGACCGAAGTTCCCGGTGTAGATGACCTGCACGATGCAGACGGCATTTTGGCCGATGCCATGGCCCGCACCGCCGCCCTGTGGGGGGCAAAGCGAACCTGGTATCTGGTCAACGGCTCCACCTGCGGCATTCTGGCCGCCATCCGGGCCGCTGTCGTCAGTTCCGGCCGCACCGCCGTCATCTGCGCGCGCAACTGCCACAAATCCGTTTACCACGCCATTGAGCTCAACCGCTTAACGGCACACTGGCTGGTGCCCCCCGTGGACCCGGCGTTCGGCATTTACGGCAGCATCACCCCCGCCATGGTAGCGAATGCCCTGCGCGCCTGCCCGGATGCCGCTGCGGTCATCCTTACCAGCCCCACCTATGAGGGTGTTTTGAGTGATCTTGCCGCCATTGCCGCTTTGTGCCACGCCGCCAACGTTCCCCTGATCGTGGACGAAGCCCACGGCGCGCACTATCTGCCACTGGCCGCCGCCCACGGCTGGCAGGGCGGTGCCATTGCTGCCGGGGCGGATGTCATCATTCAAAGCCCGCACAAGACACTGCCCAGCCTGACCCAGACCGCCCTGCTGCACTGGAACAGTTCTTTCATTCCGCCGCAGGAGCTGGAACGCCAGCTGGATGTGTTTGAAACCAGTTCCCCCTCCTATCCGTTAATGGCCAGCCTGGACGGCTGCACCGGCCTGCTGGCCGAACACGGCGATGCCTGGTTTGCCGCCTGGCGTGCCCGCTTGCAGCGGTTCAGCGGCGCTGTGCGCCCACTGCGCCGCCTGCGCGTGCTCTGCCATGGGATGGATGATGTTTCTGCCCACCCCGGCTTTTTTGCCCACGATTCCGGCAAGATCCTCGTCAACGGTGCTGCTGCCGGGCTGACCGGCCCCGCCCTGGCGGAACTGCTGCGCCGGGACTGGCAGTTTGAAACCGAGATGTCCTGTGGTGCCAACGTGCTGGCCATGACCTCCCCCTGCGATGAAGAAACCGCCCTTGACCGTTTTGCCGCTGCCCTGTTGGTGATCGATGCTGCGGCGGCGCAGAACGCTCCCCTGCCCGCCTCGGCGCAGGTGCTGCCCACCCCCGGCCCAGCCGCCTGTTCCATCGCACAGGCGCTTTTTGCCCCGCACACCGCGTTGGCACTGCAACATGCCGTTGGCCGCACCTCGGCGGAGTATGTCTGGGCATATCCGCCGGGCGTTCCGCTGCTGGCACCGGGCGAAGTGATCACTCCGGAATTCATCGCGGCCTGCACCGCCCTTGCTGCCTGCGGCACCCACCTGCACCACACTGGCCTTGGCGGTGGCTCCACTTTGGATGTTCTGCCATAGCACCATTCCTGTTGTGGGCAAAAAACTGCCCGCCTCCCCGCAAAAATCCCCGCTTTTGCTTGACAAACCCTATGGTTTCCGTGTATATTTAATATAATCTATATTTATAGAAGAGGTGAAATTTCATGAAGCACATTCAGACTCTGAACACCCGCGATATGGCTAAGAGCCTCCAGAACGGCGGCTGCGGCGAATGCCAGACTTCCTGCCAGAGCGCCTGCAAGACCAGCTGCGGCATTGCCAACCAGC
>ENA-ORTY01004391-ORTY01004391.1-human-gut-metagenome-genome-assembly--contig:-NODE-4391-length-11112-cov-13.198969_pt1 | contig 11112 bp, 10 predicted proteins | sample MGYA00241917_ERZ509198 | MGnify/ENA primary metagenome ERZ509198 (study PRJEB26280, sample SAMEA2338857) | human gut metagenome | biome: human gut; feature: human-associated habitat; material: faeces...
GCGGGGACGGAGGCGGCGGAGGCGTTTACGCTGGCGGCCTGCTGGCGCTACGCGGCGGGGCGGCTCGATGCGCGCTATGCCGTGCTGACGGAGGGAACGGAAAAAACCGCGAAGATCGAATTGTTTTTGCTCTGCGCGGCGCAGGATATTCTGGAAAAGACGAAGCGGGCGCGCGGCGCGGTGTTTTTTTCCGCGACGCTCGCGCCGTTTGAGGCGGCCAAACGGATGCTCGGCAGCCTCGAAGGGGATGCATGTCTGGCGCTGCCCTCGCCGTTTGACAAGCATCAGCTCGACGCGCGGATTCTGCCCATCGACCTGCGCTACGCGGCACGGGAGGCGAACGCGCCGCGGGTGGCCGAGGCGATTCGGGCGCAGCTTGCGGCGCATCCGGGCAACGCGATGGTGTTCTTTCCGTCGTATGCGTATTTGAGCCGCGTCGATGCGCTGCTGGCGGCAGAGGGCGTCCCCGGCGCGGCGATTCTGCGCGAGGCGCGAGGGCTGACGGAGGAAGAAAAAAACGCGCTGCTGGGCGCGTTTGACAAGCGGGACGGGCGGACGGTGCTGCTGGCCGTGCTGGGCGGCGCGTTCGCGGAGGGCATTGATCTCGCCGGGGAGCGGCTGCAAAACGTGATCGTCGTTTCGACGGGGCTGCCCCAGATGGACGCGCGGGTGCGCGCGATGCGGCGCTATCACGATGAAAACGGCGCGGACGGCGCGTTTTTATGCATGACCCTGCCGGGAATGGTGCGGGTGATTCAATCGGCGGGGCGGCTGATTCGCACGCAGAGCGACCACGGCGCGCTGCTGCTGATCGACAGCCGCTATCAGCGCGGGGCGGAGCGGGCGCTGCTTTCCGGCACGCTCATCGGCGACGCGCTTTCCGGCTGATCAGCCTGAAACCAGCGGATCTGTTCTTCGAGCGGGTCGTTTTCAACGGGCGGGCGCAGCGCCAGCAGCGCGGCGATCATGCGGCGCATGCCGGGTTCGCCGTGGGGAATATACAGAAGCTGGCTGTCCTCGCGCTCGGCGATGAGCGCGGACAGCAGGCGGCGAAGGCGGACGCGGGTGGCATGCATGGCGTGTTTCCTCCTGAGGGCGCGCCCCAAATCCGGCGGGAAACCGCCCGGCGGCGGGCGCGGACGACGGGCTGACGTATGCAGAAAGAATAGCATGAACCAAGGAAAAACGCAAGTTGATTCGATTTTCCGACTGTGATAAAATAAAAAGAGATATTTCGTGCCGAAGGCCAGGGACAGCGCCGGACGGCAGAAATCAACCATGAACCGTTGAAGGGAGCAGACCGATGAAAAAAGCCGTATGGGGCGCTTTCCTGCTGATGACGACGCTCGCGGCCGCAGGGCTTTGCGAGACGGATTATACGCTGAGCAATCCGCACATCCGATACGAAAAAATCGAAGGGGCGCGGCAGGAAGAGACCGCGCAGGCGGACGGCGCGGGCATTTCGCTTTCGGACATGGCCGCGGCGGAGGACGCGCAATCGGCCGCGCAGAGCGCGGACACGTGGCCGAAGACATTCACCGTCACGCTGGGCGGCGACACGACGCTCGGCTCGACGGACGATTTGCGCAAGCGGGAGGACTGCTTTGAAAACGTCGCGGCGGACAAGGGCTACGGCTGGTTTTTCTCCGGCTTGCAAACCCTGTTCGCGACGGACGATTTGACGCTCGTGAACTTTGAGGGCACGCTGACGGAGGAGACGAGCAAGAAGGAGAAGCTCTACAACTTCAAGGGCCCGGCGGAATACACCGACATCCTGACGCTGGGCAGCGTGGAGGCGGTGAACATCGCCAACAACCACACGCTCGACTACGGCCAGCAGGGCAAGGCGGACACGATCGCCAATCTGGAGGCGGCGGGGATCGTCGTCTCCGGCGGCGGCCAGCTCGGCATCTTTGAAAAGAACGGCGTGAAGGTCGGCATGACCGGCTACTGCTTCCCCTACAAGGGCGGCAAGAAGGACATCAGCGCGGATGTGAAGGCGCTGCGTGAGGCGGGATGCCAGATCGTGATCGCGTCGTTCCACTGGGGCAGCGAATACCGGGATGATTTCACCGGCGAGCAGCGCACCATCGGCCGCGCGGCGATCAAGGCGGGCGCAGATATCGTCGTGGGCACGCATCCGCATATCGTGCAGGGGATCGAGGCCTATCAGGACAGCTACATCCTCTATTCGCTGGGCAATCTGGTGTTCGGCGGCAACGTCGATCCCGACGACCGCGACGCATATCTGGCGCGCGTGACCTTCACCGTTTACGAGGATCACTGCGACGCGCCGGAATTGACCGTCGTGCCGATCCGCCTGACCGCGCTGGACAAGGGGACGGATTACCGCCCCGTCGTCGCGGACGAGGCGGACAGCGCGCGGATTTTCAAGCGGATTATGAAGCTCTCCTCCGGCATGGGCGATTTTGTCAACGGGGAGCTGACGGAAGGACTTTGAACGAAAGGATGGGTTTGATGGCTTCGCATTTTGCGCTGTTTGTCGATCTTGAAAACTGCGGCGGCAAAAAGAGCATGCTGATGGACGTGATCGAGCGGGTAAAGATTCGCGGCGACATCCTCATCGGCAAGGTTTACGGCTATACGGACAGCTATTCCGACCTCAAGGAGATTCTGCTGTCCAACACCTTCGCGGTCGTGCCCTCGCTCCGGTTCGGGCGCAACCAGAAGAACAGCCTGGATATTCAGCTCGTCATCGACGCGCTGGACGTGGCCTATACCAATCCGCTGATTGACAGCTTCTGCATCGTTTCCGGCGACAGCGACTATGTGCCGCTCGTCGGCAAGCTGAAAACGATGGGCAAGTTTGTGCTGGGCATTTCCCGAAGCGAAGCGGCCAGCGGCGTATTTATGAACGCCTGCAGCGAGTTCCAGTTCCTGGAAAGCGTCGCCAGCGGCAAGGAGCGCGCGCAGGGGCAGGAGATCGAGGCGCTGACGCTGGCGGATGTGAACGACCTGATCGTGACCATCCTCAAGGAGAGCGACAGCGGGGAGATGCTCGCCAGCGAGGTCAAGAGCGTGCTGCTGCGCCTGAGACCGAATTTCTCCGAAAAGAGCGTCGGCTTTTCCACCTTCGGCAAGCTGATTGCGCGGCTCTCCCAGCAGTTCGGCGCGTTCAGCGTGGAGAGCGAGCAGTTTAACGTCATTGTGTCGCTCAACCAGCCGCATGTGACCGCCGGGGAGCAGATCACGCGGGAGAACTACATCCGCATCTTCTCGCGCATCCTCTCGGAATACAAGGAGGACGGCTTTGACCGGGTGAATCCATCCATTCTCAAATCGGCGGTGCAGGCGGATTATCCCGACTTCACCGAACGGCAGATCGGCCTGCGGCGCTTCTCGGATGTGCTGCGCGCGCTGGAAAAGGAAAAGCTGCTGAAATTGGAAACGGACGAAGGCGGCAACATGCTGGTGCATATTTTGTAATTCGCGGTCTGCGAACGAAAGACAAACAGCTATTCTCCCCCTTTCAGGGGGAGAATAGCCCTTGCGATCACATTTTCAAACGCATGAAATCGGAGCGGCATTTGGATGTACGGAGAAAACACATGAAGCGAATCCTGACATTTTTTATTTTCATGTTGCTGGCGATGGGGCCGGGGGCGGCGGGCGCGCAGACTGTCGTGATGGACGAGGGGCACGTCGCCTTTGATTACCCGGATAGCTGGCTGGTCGTTTCGCCCCAGCTCTGCGGCGTGTACGCGCCGCTGCTGGAGGACGCGGGGCTTGACGCGGACGAGCTGGCGCGGGAGCTTGAGCAGACGCGCACGCTCAGCCGCGCATACAACGAGAATTACACGCAGTATCTGTCCGTGCTGATCGGCGAGGACGAACTTTCGCAGGAAATCTACGAAATCGAAAACGCGACGGACAGCCAGCGCGCGACGCTGCGCCGCCGCGTGGAGGCCAACAGCTTCTGGGAGACGACCGGCCTTCGGACGCAGGACGCGGAATGGCAGAAGGAAGACGGCGGCTATTGGCTCTACGCGCATTACACCGTCACGCGGGCGGGCGAAACGGTGGGGCGCGGGCTGCGCTACATCACCGTTCGCAACGGGCTGTATGTGGAGATGGACTGGCGAATCGCGAGCGGGCGCTTCTCCGGGCGGGATCTGAACGCCTTCCGCGCGCGGCTGGCGGATCTGGTCGTCACGGAACAAATCGCCGAGCCGGTGCGCGACGTGAAGCTGGAGGCGCAGATTCCCGCCGAGACCTCCAAGGCGCAGGTGGAGATCACGGGAACGGCGACCGTCGGCGCGACGGTGATCGCCGAAACGCCGGACGGCAACGGCGCGATGCTGACGCTGGACGCGGCGACGGCGGAGGCGAAGGGAAAATTCACGCTGACGATTGAGCTTGAAAAAGAAGGCCATTACGACGTTACGCTGACGGCCTCCAAAGAGGGTATGAACGACGCGACGCTCTCGGGCGAAATTGCTTACAGCGCCAAGACGCTGCCCGTCTCCGGCGTGGAGGAGAGCCTGTTTGTCACCGGCGACACGACGACGATCGCCGGTACGACGCTGGCGGGCGTTCAGCTCCAGCTTGTGACGCCCTTCGGCGTGAGCAAAAAGCGATCCGGCAACGACGGCGCGTTCTCCTTCGAGCTGACGACGAAGGACGCGGGCGAATACAAATACACGCTCATTTTGGATAAGAGCGGCTACAACCAGCGGCGTGTGCCCTTCACCGTGACCCGAATCATCACGGACGATCAGGAGCAGGAAAAAATCCGCCAGTCCGCCGTGAAGATCTCCTATAAGGATTTGCAGAAGGATAAGGAGGAGAATCAGGGCAAGGTGATGCGGCTGTATGGCCCGGTGAGCGAGGTCAGCAGCAGCGCGAGCGTGTACTATGTGCGCCTGCAATACAACAAGGACGCAAAGGGCAAGTGGTACAACGACGTGGTGATCGTCTGCGACGCGGACACGGGCGCGAAGGTCGGCGACATGATGACCGCCGTGGTGACGGTGGACGGCGTATACAGCGAGCAGAGCGCGAGCGGCGCGGACGTGATCGTGCCGCGGTTCAAGCTGCTGTTCGTGGACAAGATCGAATAATACTAATTCTTGTTAAAATGGCTTAATCCGCGCACCATCTTTTTCGCTCTGACTTTGCCTCGTTCCGTTCAACGTACCTCCAGTACGCCTCACTTCACTTGGCTTCGTCAGAACAAAAAATCTGATGCGCTCTGTTAAGCATTTTAACTGCGAATTAGTATAAAGCGGGAACGTCGGGGCGACGCGACCGGGAAAGGAAGACCCATGACCAACAAAGGGGTTGTGACCGCCGTAAACGGCGATACGCTCACGGTGGCGTTTGAGCGCCACGAGGCCTGCGGCGATTGCCACGCATGCATGCACGGGAGCGAGAATTGCGCCAAGCACATGGTCAAAATCAAGGGCAAGGCGCAGGTCGGGGACGTCATCGAAGTGGCGATGGACGATTCTCACGTGATGGAGGCTTCGGCGCTGGCGTACATGCTGCCGCTGGCGGGCTTTATCGCCGGGCTGGCGGCGGGCTGGGGCATTGCAAAGACGGGCGCATTTGGAAACGGCGAGCTGCTGATGGCGCTGTGCGCGATCATCGGCACGGCGGCGGCGTATTTCATCATGCGCGCGCTTGACCCCAAGCTCTCCAAGGGGCGCTGGGAGCAGAAGATCATTTCGGTAACGCATCCCGAAGAGACGGATGCGAAAGAATAAAGACAGGAGGCGCTTAACATGGTTGTGCATTTTGACGAGAAGACGTTTGACGAGGCCGTGCGCGGCGAAAAGCCGGTGCTGGTCGATTTCTGGGCGACGTGGTGCGGCCCGTGCCGCATGATCGCCCCGGCGGTGGAGGAAGTGGCCGCGGATTTTGAAGGCCGCGCCGTGGTCGGCAAGGTGGACGTGGACGAGCAGACGGAGCTGGCGCGCCGGTTCGGCATTATGAGCATCCCGACGCTGGTTGTGATGAAGGGCGGCAAGGTCGTCGAGCAGGCGGTCGGCGCGCGCGGCAAGGCCGATATCGCCGCGATGCTGGAGCGGCACCTGTAAAAGCGAACCGCTCGCAGACGGGCTGAAAAAAGAAAAAATGAACGGAAAGCGCTCGAAGGAATTCAAAAAACGGGCGCTTCCCTTCTTTTTTGGCGGGATAGACTTTGACAAGCAGGGCTTTTGTGCTATAATAAACCAGATAGACTCGAGGTATTATCCCTCAGAAATGTTCGGATTTTGAAAGCCTGAGAACGACATAAAGGGCTTTTGGAAGATAAAAAAACAAAAGGAGACGACAGAAAGGAGGAGACGCATTTGGCGAAGCTGAGGATTATTCCGCTGGGCGGATTGGGCGAGGTCGGCAAAAACATGACGGCCTTCGAGTTTGGCGACGACATCGTTGTGGTGGACTGCGGCTCGATCTTCCCGCGGGCGGATATGCTCGGTATTGACCTTGTGATTCCCGACATCACCTATCTGGAGCGAAACAGGGAGCGCGTGCGCGCGTATCTGATTACGCACGGGCACGAGGATCACATCGGCGCGACGCCGTATGTGCTGCCGCGCGTACCCGCGCCGGTTTACGGCACGAAGCTGACCTGCGCGCTCATACGCGGAAAGCTGGCGGAGCATAATATCGGCAACATCCAGTTCCATATCGTGAAGCCGAAGGACGTGGTCGAGGTCGGCGCGTTCTCCGTGCAGTTCATCAAGGTGAGCCATTCGATTGCGGGCGCGGTGGCGATGGCGATTACGTGCCCGGCCGGAACGGTGATCGTGACGGGCGACTTCAAAATCGACTACACGCCCATCGACGGCGAGGTGACGGATCTCAACACGCTGGCCGCGTGGGGCAGCCGCGGCGTGCTGGCGATGCTGGCGGAATCCACCAACGTGGAGCGCCCCGGCTACACGATGAGCGAAAAGAAGATCGGAGAGACCTTCCACAACCTGTTTAAGGACGCGAAGGGGCGAATTATCATCGCGATGTTCGCCTCGAACCTGCACAGAATTCAGCAGGTGGTGGACAACTGCATCGAGTTCGGGCGGAAAATCTGCTTTGTCGGCCGGAGCATGGTCAACGTCACCAAGCTGGCGATGGAAATCGGCGAGCTAAAAATCCCGCAGGACGTGTTCATCGACGTCGGCGATCTGGATTGCTATGAGGACGACGAAATCGTGGTGCTGACGACGGGCAGCCAGGGCGAGCCGATGAGCGGCCTGACGCGCATGGCCAACAGCGAGCACCGCAAATTGCAGATTCGGCAGGGCGACACGGTGATTATCTCCGCGACGCCGATTCCGGGCAACGAGATCATGGTCTCCAGAATCATCGACCAGCTCTATCGCTGCGGCGCGAACGTGATTTACAACCGTATCGCGGATGTGCACGTCTCCGGCCACGCCTGTCAGGAGGAGCTGAAGCTGATGCACACGCTGGTGAAGCCGAAATATTTCATCCCGGTGCACGGCGAATACCGCATGCTGCACAGGCACGCGCATCTGGCGCAGGAGCTGGGCATGCCGGAGGACAACGTCATCATTCTGGAAATGGGGCAGGCGCTCGAGCTTTCCGAGGACGAGGCGAACATCACCGGCCCGATTCCCAACGGCTCGGTGATGGTGGACGGCCTCGGCGTGGGCGACGTGGGCAACGTGGTGCTGCGCGACAGAAAGCACCTCTCGCAGGACGGATTGATTATCGTTGTCGTCGGCGTGAACCGGGAGACGGGGCTGGTGACCAGCGGGCCGGAATTGATCTCGCGCGGTTTCGTCTATGTGCGCGAAAACGAGGAGCTGATTTCCGGCGCGCGGAACGTCGCGATGAACGTCTTGCAGCGGTATGACCGCATCGAGCAGAGCGACTGGACGAGCGTGAAGAACGGGATCAAGGACGAGGTGCACAACTATCTGTTCGATCTCATCAAGCGCAACCCGATGATTCTGCCGATCATCATGGAAACATAAAAAAACAAGGAAGTTGAAGCATGAACATTTACGATACGGCGCACAAGCTGGCCGAGGAAATCAAGAGAAGCGACGAATGTGTGCAGCTGGCGGAGCTGCGCGAGCGCGCCTACGCGGACGAGACCAACCGGCTGCTGCTGGAGGAATACAAGCGGCTGCAGGTGCAGCTCCAGATGAGCATGGTCGGCGCGGCGGGGGAGATGCCCACCGAGGACATGCAGCGCTTTCAGCAGCTCGCCTCGCTGCTGTATATGAACAGCGACGTGCAGGCCTATCTGATGGCGGAAATGCAGATGCAGAAGACGCTGGCCGATATCTTCAAGATTTTGACCGAGGCGGCGGGCATCCGCTTTGACGTGCCCGACAAGCAATAAACCGGGAGGAAAGCGACATTGGCGAAGAAAAAGAAGCGCCCGATCCGCGACGCGGAGGAACGCGAGCTGCTTGAAAGCAGGCGGTACGGCTTTTTCTGGTACGACTGGATCTGGCGGATTCTGCGGCCGATTCTGGTGTTCGTCTGCTCGTTTGTCATCATCTGCGGGCTGGTTTACACCGGCTGGCAGAAGGTGGACGACATGTTCTTTTCGCCGATGGACAGCGCGGACGGCCAGACCGTCGCCTTCAGCGTCAAATCCGGCAGTTCGCTCTCCGCGGTCAGCCGAAATCTGGAAGAGGCGGGGCTGATCCACAACCACACCGTCTTCAAATACATGGCCGATTTCATGGGCATGGGGCAGAAGATCCAGAGCGGCGACTACGAGCTTTCGCGCGCGATGTCCGCGACGGAGATCCTCAATCAACTGATTGCCGGCGACGGCAAGCCGCTGACGACGAGCATCACCATCATCCCCGGCTGGACGGTGGAGGACGTGGCGAATTATCTGGTGGAGCAGAAGATTCTCTCGAGCGCCGACGAGTTCCTCGGCCTGTGCAAATCGGGCGAGGCTTACAGCGGGTATTACTTCATCGAGGAGATGATGAAGACCGGCACGGCAAGCCAGCGCAAGTACGCGCTGGAGGGCTATCTGTCGCCGAACACCTATGAGATTTACACCAGCTCGAGCGCCGATACCATCATCAAGCGCCTGCTGACGCAGATGGAAGCGGCGTATCTGAGCGGCTACGACGAGCGCGCGCAGGAACTGGGGATGACGATGGACGAGGTGGTGACCCTCGCCTCGATGATCGAAAAGGAAGCTAAGAAGGGCGACTTTGCCAAGGTCAGCGCGGTTTTCCACAACCGGCTCAAGGCGGATATGACGCTCGGCTCGGACGTGACGATCAAATACGCGACCGGATCGCAGAAGATGGTGCTCGGCGACAGCGAGCTTTCCGTCAACTCGGCGTATAACACGTACACCCGAAAGGGGCTGCCGGTCGGCCCGATCTGCAACCCGTCGATGGACGCGATTGTTGCGGCGCTGTACCCGGACGAGCAATACGTGGCGCAGAAGTATCTGTACTTCTGCTCGACCGACCCGGCCTCCGGCGCGCTGCATTTCTCCAAGACGCTGGACGAGCACAATGCCGCCGTAGCCATGTATCGCCCGCTGTGGGAGGAATACGACAAGAGCCGCGGCCTGAATTGATCGGAGGACAGGATGAAGACAATGCCTTCGCTGCTCGCGCCCGCGGGCAACATGAGGGCGCTCCAAACGGCGCTGCGCTTCGGCGCAGACGCCGTTTATTGTGGCGCAAAACAATACGGCCTGCGCGCGCAGGCAAACAATTTCGACGAAAAACAGCTCGAAGAGGCCGTGCGGCTGGCGCATGCGGCGGGCGCGCAGGTGAACCTGACGCTGAACATCTTCGCCTTTGACGGTGACCTCGACGGCATGGTGAGGACGGCGCAGAGGGCGCGCGATATCGGCGTGGACGCGGCAATCGTCTCCGATCTCGGCGCGATTGCGCGGATTGCGCGGGAAGTGCCGGGGCTGGATGTGCACGTGAGCACGCAGGCGAGCACGACGAACAGCGAATCCGCCCGCGTATACAAGGCGCTGGGGGCAAAGCGCGTCGTGCTGGCGCGGGAGATGACGTTTGAGCAGATTGAGGCGATGAGCGCGGCGATCGGGGACGAAATCGAGTTGGAGACGTTCATCCACGGCGCGGCCTGCATGTCGTATTCCGGGCGCTGCATGCTTTCCAGCTTCTTGAACGGGCGGAGCGCGAACCGCGGCGCGTGCAGCCAGCCGTGCCGCTGGACCTACACCCTGCACGAGCGGACGAGGCCGGAGGAGGCCATGCCCATCGAGGAGGACGAGCGGGGGACGGCGATTCTCTCCAGCCGGGACATCTGCATGATGGAGCACCTGCCGAGGCTGATGGAGAGCGGCGTTTGCTGCTTCAAGATCGAGGGGCGGATGAAGACGGAAATCTACATCGCGACGGTCGTCGGGGCGTATCGCCGAGCCATGGACGCATACGCAAAAAGCCCGGCGGGCTATCGGGCGGACGCGGCGCTGCAAAGGCGGCTGCGCGGGGAGCTGGACAAGATCAGCCACCGCATATACGATACGGGCTTTTACTTCGGCCAGCCGAAGGTCTGCGGCGAGGCGGTCGGCGTGACGCAGGAGGCCGAATACATGGGCTATGTGCTGGATGCGTCGGGCGGCGAGGCGCTGGTGGAGATGAAGAACCGCTTCTTTGTCGGCGACGAGCTGGAAACCGTCACGCCGAAGGGCAGCGAAAAGCTGGTAATCGAGGACATCGTGATCGAGCGGACGGGCGAGCATGTCGGCGTGGTGAACGTGCCGATGGAGCGGGTGCGCATTCCCTGCGGCGGCAAATTGCAGGCGGGCGACATGCTGCGCGGCCCGGTCAGAAACCGAGCGTGACCCGGCTTCGATACGGAGCGGCGACGGGAGAGCGCCAAAAGAGCGGATAAAACGGATGTGCGCAGAGCGCGTCGCAAAGCATCAGAAACGCCCACGCATCGTCGGGCGTTTTTGCTTTATCCGGCAAGGCCAGAAACCCGTGCGGATGGGTGACGACCGAGGGGACGCGAATCCGGCGCAGGGGCAGGAACAGTGCGCTGTGCGCCTGTGCGCCATCCAGAATATCGGCCAGCCACGGCGCGGCGGCCTCCGGGGCGCAGGCACGCTCGATCTGCGCGGGAAGGGAGCGGAGCGCCGCGTCGCAATCG
>ENA-ORTY01004398-ORTY01004398.1-human-gut-metagenome-genome-assembly--contig:-NODE-4398-length-11100-cov-2.252875_pt1 | contig 11100 bp, 11 predicted proteins | sample MGYA00241917_ERZ509198 | MGnify/ENA primary metagenome ERZ509198 (study PRJEB26280, sample SAMEA2338857) | human gut metagenome | biome: human gut; feature: human-associated habitat; material: faeces...
CCGTTTCTGATATAATGAAAGAAACGGGGGTGTAAAGCATGCCTTAAATGATTTGCGGGGCTGTCGCACAGTTGATGGAATTCATCGACCGAAGCGGCAGCTCTTTTGCTTTGATTAAGAGATTCCCATCCTTGCAGAAGACGCAAAAAATAAAATGGCAACACAAACAGGGGCTTCACAGCCCCACACATTCGAGCTCTTTTTTATGCGACTTTGTTTTCGCAGTGGAGATAGCTTCCCGTCTTCCCGCTTTGGATTTTGCTGTGCAGTTTGCCGATGTTATGTGAAACGGCTAAAAGAACACACTCCGCATAAACATTGCTCTCTCCGCGGCAAAGAAATCTTTTGAACCCTCTATCCCATTTTAAGGCTGCAAAACTGCCTTCTGCCTGGATGCTACGATTGATTCGCAATAGGATTCCCTGTTTACTGGTGATGCGTTCTAGAGATTCTGCGCGCTGTTCTTCAAATTTTCTTGCAACCTCTAAGGTTTTGTACCGCTCCTTCTCCGGTATTTTCCAATGATTTCCCTTGATGCAGCTGCTTTTTACAGGACAATCTGTACACTCCTCGCAACAATAGAGTGTTTTCGTTGAAACATACCCGGTTGCCGTCTTCCTTGCCTTTGTGCCGATGGCCTGAAGGGCTTTTCCCTGACTGCAGTAGTAGCAATCCTTTTCTTTTTCATAAACCATATTCTCATGATTAGCGATGTCGTTTTGATACTTTCTGGTCTTGGAAATTTCATAGTTCGCAGGCTTGATATACGCAAGCTGCCCGTGTGTCTTCAGATAGCTGTAATTTTTTTCACGTTCATATCCGGCATCTGCTACAATGTTTTGATATGTAAACGGAAGCTGCTCTCGCATATCTTCCAAAAAAGGAATAAGCGTCGGGGTATCCGTTGGATTTGGCAAGGGCTGCAGCCATACGACATAATTCGCTCGCATCCCGGCAGGAATATGGGGAAGCGCGGACGATTTGAAGGGTGCGGCTGTTTTTTTTGGCATCGGCTGCGTCGGACTATGTGAACGGAGCGATTATACCGGTTGATGGGGGATACCTTGTAAAGTGATCAGATCGGAATCAGCGGAAAGCGATCCCCGCAAAGTGGGAATTAAATTTTAAGATAGCCTTCCTTTTGTTTTAGAATAAAGTGTGAAGAATATTGGCACAAATATTGCTTATTATTTATGAAATCAGCTAAAAAACGGAGACGAGATTTAGAAAGAAAAAGGAGAAAAGAATGGCAAAATTCAAAGTCGTGATCACGGATCACGAATACGATAACATTGAAAATGAAAAGCAAGCCCTCAGTGGACTGGATGTGGAATTACTGGACTGTCAGTATAAGAAGCCGGAAGATATTCTGCGGGTCGCAAAAGACGCGGATGCGTTGATCATTCAATACGCGAAGATGCCAAGAGCATTGGTTGAACAGTTAGATCGGTGCAAAGTGATTGCCCGCTACGCGACCGGCTTTGACGGTATTGATCTGCAGGCTTGCACAGAAAAAGGCATTTATGTGTGCAATGTTTCCGACTATTGCAGAGAGGAAGTTTCAACCTATGCGCTTTCGCTGCTTTTAGAAATGACAACACGAGTAGGAAAACATGATGCATGGACGCATCAGGGGAACTGGTTCGGCATGCCGGGGAAACAACACAGCTTGAAGCACCAGGTCATCGGTGTCGTCAGCTTTGGCAGAATCGCGAAAAGCTTTATTGATAAAATCAAGCCGCTTTGTGACAATATTTGGGTTTATGATGTGCACGGAGATGTCGACGCGGTTTCGCAGTACGGCGCGGTACCGAAAACCTTGGATGAAATCTACGAGGGTGCGGATTATATTTCGCTGCATTGCCCGCTGACGGATCAGACACGTCATTTGATCGACAGAGAAGCTCTCCAAAAAATGAAAAAATCCGCAGTGCTGATCAATGTGGCCAGAGGCGCGGTCGTATCAGAAGCAGATCTGGTATGGGCGCTGGAAAACGGTGAGATCGCGGGTGCGGCGCTTGACGTATTGGAACAGGAACCACCGGAAAAAGATAATCCGCTGTTTCGCTTTGACAATGTCATCATATCACCGCATGCCGCATGGTACTCGGAGGAATCACAGGCAATACTGCAAAGAACTCCCGCGGAGGATGTTGCGCGTGTTTTGAGGGGCGAATTACCGTTGAATTTGGTCAACAAGGAGATTTTGAATCAAAAGGAAGTGCTACGACATACGGACAGAATCAAATAACATGCATCGACACATATCAAAATGCGTCTTTGCGGGAAACGTCGAATGAAACAAATGAAACCTTTGATGCCGCGTTCGCGTTTGTCAAGAGCATTGACAAGACACCGTGCACGATTGAAAAAGAACTTTACGGTTTTGTTGCAACCCGGATTTTCAGCGCACTGACAAGAGAAGCCTGCCTTGTGACCCATTACGGCAAAGGCGAATACGGACGTAAATCAGGGAAAGGCTTTTACGACTATACAAAATAATTTCTGCGTGAATCTAAATGCACCCGTCTTGCAGAATCCGGAAGCGTAACAGAAGAAAAAGACAGAAGGAGGGGAAAACAGAGATGCGAAAGGAAACAAGTATAGAACCAATCACGCAAGAAGATTCTGATGTCATCAAAGAATCTCAGCGTGTTATGAAAATCAAGGTGATGGTTACGATCGTGGCGATACTTCTGCTGGTGCTGGCGGCGATTCTGCTGCGGGACAGCGAGGAAGGCTATCTCATCAAAATCGCAACGGATGACGATCAGACCTAGACTTATGAAATTGCCGACACCTCCATCCTCAAAAAACAGCGGTGTTCTGCAAGAAGACAGGGAATTCCGATGCACCTTTCCTGATCCCGATTGCAACGTCCTTCGGTGTCGATCCGATCCACTTCGCAGGCATCATGCTGCTGAATCTGGAAATCGGTATGATCACGCCGCCGTTCGCAGCAAACCTGTTCGTAGGCTGCAGAATCGGCAAGGTGACCATGGATAAGGTACTGCCGAACATGATGCCGTTCTTCGCGGTTTGCATCATCGTACTTCTGGTCACGACTTATGTACCGGGTGTAGCGACTTGGCTGCCGAACCTGTTAGGATAAGAAAGAATGATATAAAAAAGAATGATATAAAAAAGAAAGACCGGCGGAAGCATTTCGACCGGTTTTCTTTTTGAGGCAGGCCGCGATGCAGGAATGAGCCCTGTCCTTTGTACAAATGCATCACAGCGAGCATGGCTTATGCTGCAAAATCGACGCTGCAAGTCGGGCAAAACCGCCAAAAAGATAAAAAAACGACAGGAAAGAGGATAAGCTCGGCGGAGTATTTTGCTTGGCACATTTGTTGCATTACCATGTAGAAAAAACCAAAATGCGAAGACCAGGAGGGTGAAGATGTCAGTTTTAAAATTAAATCCCAATGATAATGTTGTACTTGCAACGTCAGAATTAAAAAAAGGTGAAACCGTTGTTGTGGATGGAAAAGAAATCGTTCTGCTCGATGATATTCCGAACGCGCACAAGATCGCGATCAAGGATTTCGCGGAAGGCGAAGAAGTCATCAAATACGACAATGTAATCGGATACGCCAAAACGGCGATTAAGCCTGGAGAGTGGGTACACACCCATAATCTGAGAACCGGATTGGGTGCGGAAAAAGAGTACACGTATCACTTTAATCCGATTTCGATTTTTCCGGGGAAAAGCGACAAAACATTTATGGGATACGACAGGAAAGACGGAGGTGCCGGAATCCGTAACTACGTTGCTGTCATTTCCACCGTATTCTGTGCAAACGGACCGCTCAAGGATATCGTAAAAGCAGCAGAGGAAAAATACAAAGAAAACGATCATTTCGATGGTTTTCTGCCGCTGACGCAGGAATTCGGATGCAGTCAGGCCGGCAAAGATCTGGAAACGCAGACAAAAGTCATCGCCGGCGTAATCAAAAATGCAAACTTTGGCGGTGTGCTGATGGTCAGTCTCGGCTGTGAAATGATGATTCCGACAGAACTGGAAAAGTATCTGGGCGATTATGACAAGAGCCGCATCAAATATGTAACCATTCAGCAAGAGCTGGATGAAGTCGGAGCAGGTATGCAAAAAATCGATGAGATCATGGAGCAGATCGACAAAGACCGGCGTACCCCGATCAATGTCGGCAGACTGCACATTGCCATGAACTGCGGCGGCTCCGATGGTTATTCCGGCATTACTGCCAATACCTTGCTGGGACATCTGTGCGATACGATGGTACAGGAAGGCGCTACCATGAATATGACCGAAGTACCGGAGATGATGGGTGCGGAGCATATCTTGATGAATCGGGCAGCAGACGAGGAACGTTTCAAGGAAATCGTCAGAATGATCCATAATTATGAAGCATACTTCGCGAAGTATGGAGAAAAGGCAGCTGATAACCCGACCCAGGGAAACAAAGCCGGCGGGCTTTCTACGCTGGAAGACAAATCCTTGGGCTGTATTCAAAAGGGCGGACACTGCGCTGTTATGGAGGTCTTGGATTACGGCGAACGCGCGACCAAGAATGGTTTTGTTTTGATCAGCGGACCGGGCAATGACCTGGCCGGTGTGACCGGACAGATCGCGGCCGGTGCGGTACTGGTCATTTTTACGACCGGGCGCGGTACACCGTGCGGATTTGCGGGACCTACTTTCCGCTTATCTTCCAATACCGCACTTGCGCAGAGAAAACCTAGATGGATCGACTATGATGCAGGCAGACTCCTGGAAGCCAAAACACAGGAAGAAGTCCAGGCTTTGGACAGAGAACTTTATGATAAGGTCATGCTTGCGATCAACGGCAAAAAAACCTGCAATGAAAAGAACGGGTACTATATGATGGGATGTCTGAAGGATGGTGTCGTTCTGTAATTTTTACGGCCAGTTTTGATGCAAAAAGGCATCGGAACGATGTGACTGCGAATAAAAGTAAAAGTATTTTGTGAGCAAAAAAAAATAAATGTTGGAATTTCAACATTTATGAAAGATACAAAATGTTGGCACGATTTTTGAAAGATAAGATAAATATCACGCAAACGTTAATGATTAGATAATCATAGATGAAACGGAGGACAAATAAATGAACTTGGAATTAACCTTGGAACAGAAGATGATCCAGAAGATGGTTCGGGAATTCACAGAGAACGAAGTGAAGCCGATCGCAGCGGAAACGGACCGTACGGCACAGTACCCGGCAGAAACGATCGATCAGCTTTTTAGATACGGCATCATGGGTATGTGCGTGCCGAAGGAATACGGCGGCGCAGGAGCTGACGTGCTTTCTGCAGCGATTGCAGTCGAAGAGCTCTCCAAGCACTGCGCATCGACCGGCGATATCGTAGCGACCCACAACGGTCTTTGCTGCGATCCAATTATGGCAAACGGCACCGAAGAACAGAAGAAAAAATATCTGCCGATGCTGACAACAGGCCGCCATGTCGGCGCGTTCGCACTGACTGAACCGAACGCGGGCTCCGATGCTTCCAAGGGACAGACCGTAGCCAGACTGGAGGGCGATCACTACGTGCTCAACGGCTCCAAGATCTTCATTACCAACGGCTATGTGGCAGACATCTTCGTCGTATTCGCCATGACAGATAAGTCCAAGGGCAACCACGGCATCAGCGCATTCATTGTTGAAAAGGACTTCCCGGGCTTCTCCGTCGGTAAGCACGAAGTGAAGATGGGTCTGCACGGATCTCCAACTGCAGAGATCGTATTCCAGGACTGCATCGTACCGAAAGAGAACCTCTTAGGACAAGAGGGCAAAGGCTTCAAGATCGCGATGCAGACGCTGGACGGTGGACGTATCGGTATCGCGGCGCAGGCGCTCGGTATCGCAGAGGGCGCAATGAACGAAGCAATCGACTACACAAAGGCCAGAGTTCAGTTCGGCAAGCCGATCAGCAAATTCCAGAGTACACAGTTCGTGCTCGCGGACATGGAAGTGGGCTGCGAAGCAGGCAAGCTTTTGATCTATCAGGCAGCAGAGAAGAAGCAGAACGGCGAACGCTACACCAAGGAAGCAGCGATCGCAAAGCTCTTCTGCTCCGAACACGCAAACAAGACTGTGACCAAGGCACTGCAGGCACTTGGCGGCTATGGCTACACCAATGACTATCCATTAGAGAGAATGATGAGAGATGCAAAGATCACCGAGATCTACGAAGGTACCTCCGAAGTACAGAGAATCGTCATCTCCGGCAACATGGGCCTGTAAGAACAAAGAAGAGCATGAGTGAAAAGGAGATAAAAAATGAAAATCATCGTATGCGTTAAGCAAGTACCGGATACAACAGAAATCAAAATCAACCCGGAAACGGGAACCCTGATCAGAGACGGCGTGCCATCCATCCTCAACCCGGATGATGCCAATGCCTTGGAACAGGCGCTCGAGGTCAAAGACAGCCAGCCGGATACAGAGGTCGTTGTGGTCACGATGGGACCGCCGCAGGCCAAGGAGATGCTCAGAGAATGCCTTGCAATGGGTGCAGATGATGCAGTCCTGTTATCCGATAGAGCACTCGGCGGCTCCGACACCTGGGCAACCTCCAATGCGGTTGCGGCAGGCATCAAGACAGTCGGCACCTTTGACCTGATCTTTGCAGGCAGACAAGCCATCGACGGCGATACCGCACAGGTAGGCCCGCAGGTCGCAGAGAAGCTTGGCATCCCGCAGGTTACTTATGTGAAGGACTTCAAGCTGGAGGGAGATTACGCGATCGTAAAGCGCGCACTTGAGGACGGCTATGAAGAACTCAAGGTCAAACTCCCTTGTGTTTTGACCTGCATCAAGGAGCTGAACACCCCAAGATACATGTCCGTACCGGGCATCCTCAAAGCAGCACAGCAGGAGATCAAGGTATGGAGTGCGGCAGACATCGGCGTTGATACGAGTACGGTAGGTTTAAAAGCTTCCCCAACGAACGTATTCAAATCCTTCACACCGAAGCCAAAGGGAGCAGGCATCAGCGTAGAGGGAGATACGCCGAAGGAAAAGGCAGCAAACCTGGTATCCGTATTAAAAGAAAAGCACATCATTTAACATAGAGGAAAGGGAAAAGCAATGGCAAATTTAGAAAGCTATAAAAATGTATGGGTCTTTGCAGAGCAGAGACAGGGAAAACTGATGAATGTCGCGCTGGAGCTTGTGGGAGAAGGCCATAAGCTGTCCAGAGAGATCAGCGACAAAACAAAGGTATGCGCAGTACTTGTCGGAAACAAAGTTGACCATCTTGCAGACGAACTCTTTGCCTATGGTGCAGACTGTGTTTATCTTTTGGAGGATGAACTGCTTGCGCAGTACACGACAGACGGCTATGCAAAAGCGATGACAGATGCCATCAACGAATACAAACCGGAGATCGTGCTCTTCGGCGCGACCCATATCGGCAGAGACCTCGCACCGAGAGTCGCTGCAAGATTAAATACCGGACTGACTGCAGACTGCACCAGACTGGACATCAATGTGGCAAACTACATGGACTATCTGGAAGCGAACACGACGGCAAACCTCAAGGGACTTGACAGAGAAGACAAGAGCACAGGCTTAAAGCAGACCAGACCGGCCTTCGGCGGCAACCTAATGGCAACCATCGTGACACCGAATACCCGTCCGCAGATGGCGACAGTCAGACCGGGCGTAATGGCAAAGAGAGAAAAGGAAGAGGGCGCGAAGGGCGAGATTGTCAAGGCAGAGGTCAAGCTTAGCAAGGAGGACATCAGTGTAGAAGTGCTGAATGTCGTCAAGGCAGCGAAAGAGATCGTATCCTTAACCGATGCGAAAATCATCTGCTCGGGCGGCAGAGGGCTTGGCAGTGCAGAGGGCTTCAAACTGATGCAGGAATTTGCGGAGCAGGTCGGCGGCGTGGTCGGCGCATCCAGAGCGGCAGTCGATGCAGGCTGGATCGACCAGAGCCATCAGGTAGGACAGACCGGAACAACGGTAAAACCGGAGATCTACTTTGCGTGCGGCATCAGCGGCGCAATCCAGCATCAGGCAGGCATGCAGACCTCCAAGATCATCGTAGCGATCAACAAGGATCCGGAATGCCCGATGATGCAGCTTGCAGACTATGCGATTGAAGGCGACCTGTACAAGGTCATCCCGGAGATCATGGCCCTTTGGGATCAATAATAAATACATTTCTTTTGGCTGCGGCGCAGAGCGCCGCGGTCAAAAAACAGATCAAATTTGTTAAAAAAAAGACATAAAACCATGAAATAACAGAAAAGAGGAAAACAAATGAGAGAAGTTGTAATCGTAGACGGTATGCGTACAGCCTTCGGCAGAATGGGCGGCGCATTAAGACCATTTACACCGGTACAGTTAGCCGGCATGACTATCAAGGGTCTGTGTGAAAAGACAGACATTTTGAACAAGGGCAAGGTGGATGCTGTTTTTGCAGGCAGTGCTTCCGGCGACGTGAACACCCATAACTTTGCAAGATATGCGTCCCTGATCGCAGGACTTCCGTATGAGACCTCCGCAACCTTCATCGAAATGCAGTGCGGTTCTTCCATCGCCTGCATCAACAATGCGGCTCTGCAGATCCAGGCAGGCATCATTGACGTTGCGATCTGCGGCGGTGCAGAAGCGCACAGCCAGGACTATTACAAATTCCCGGCTTCCGTAGAACCGTACAAGGATCATCCGCCGACAGCAGCACCGAGAAGACTGGCGCCGACAGACGAGGACAACATGTCCATGATCGAGATCTCCGACGGCATGGCTGTCAAATGGGGCATCACCAGAGAACAGTGTGACGAGTTTGCGCTCCGTTCCCAGCAGAGAGCAGCTGCTGCCATGGAAAAAGGCTATTTCAAAGATGAAATTATGCCGGTCGAAGTCAAATACACCAAAAAAGGCGAACCGGTCATCGTAGATACCGACGAACATCCGAGAGCAAACACGACCTTAGAGGGTCTTGCAAAATTAAGACCGGTCAACGCAGGCGGCGTGACCACTGCGGGCAATGCATCCGGCATGAACGACGGCGCTGCTTTCGTTCTGATGATGACTGCGGAGAAAGCAAAAGAGCTTGGCTACAAGCCGATGGCAAAATGGATCTATGGTCTGGATGTCGGCGTTGATCCAAAGGAAATGGGCATCGGACCGGCGTTCTCCAACACGAAGATCCTCCATAGAGTTGGTCTTAAGATGAGCGACGTCGATGTATACGAATGCAACGAAGCGTTCGCAGCACAGAACCTTTCTGTCATTAAGGAAATGGAAAACATCACAGGCGAAAAGATGAACATGGAAAACTGGAACCCGAACGGCGGCGCAATCGCATTCGGACACCCGAACGGCGCTTCCGGCGCGAGAGTCTGCATTTTCACGATGAAAGAACTGATCAGAAGAGGCGGCAAGTACGGCATGTTCTCCAGCTGCTGCGGCGGCGGACTCGGTGTTTCGACACTGATCGAAAATATTTACGAAGGTTAGCTTGATAAGAAGGAGGATGCAATCATGGAAAAAATTCTCATGACAACCGACGAGGTAAAAAAAGTCATTCCGCATAGAGAACCTATGCTGCTTGTAGATAACGTAGTGCAGATGGAGCCGGAGCAGAGCATCACAACGACCTGGTTTATTGATCCGGAGAGAGAAATCTTCAAAGGGCATTTTCCGGGCGATCCGGTGCTTCCGGGCGTGTATACAGTCGAAAACATGGCACAGACTGCTGATATCCTGATTTTATCCACAGAACGCTATGCAGGGAAAGTGCCGCTGTTTTTAGGCGTGAACAATGTGAAGTTCCTCGCAAAGATCTTGCCGGGAGATACATTGGAGACACACGCGCTATTTGCAAAGGAAAGGCAGGAGAAAGCAATCGTGACTTGCACTTGTCAGGTCTTCACAAAAGGCGTGCTGGCCTGCACCGGCGATGTGACCCTTGCAATGCGGTAGGATATGATATCGAAAACACAACAAAATTTGATTTCAGAAAGGAAGTTATAGAACTATGGAATGGCAAGAGATTTATAAAAGTAAACTCGTTTCTGCTGAAGAGGCTGTCAAACAGGTAAAGAGCGGAGACATGGTCGTACCGGGGCACAACTGCGCGGAGCCGAGATATCTGATGAAGGTTTTATGCGAAACCAGAGGCATGGAACTGGAAAACGTCGGTATTCTGCAGGGTCTGAACGTAGGAGAAGCCCCTTACGCAGACCCGAAATACCATGGGCATTTCGTTCCGGTGTGCTATTTCTTAGGTAAGAATACAAGAGCTTGCGTACAGGAGGGCAGAGGCGAATTCCTGCCGATGCACTTCTACGCACAGCCAAAGGCGATGAGAGATAAAAAGATCGGCTGCGATGTAACGATGCTTTACTGCACGCCGCCGGATGAATCCGGTTATGTCAACCTCGGCACCTGCTGCGACCAGGCGAAGGCCTGCATCGAGACTGCAAGAGTTTCGATCTGTCAGGTGAACCGGAATATGCCGTATGTCTGCGGTGACACCATGGTGCATGTATCCGATATCGATTTCTTCGTAGAACATGACGAAGATATCTATGCGATCGATCCGATTTCCTCTGACGATCCGGTCGTCGAAAAGATCGGCTACAATATCGCACAGCTGATTGAGGACGGCTCCTGTCTGCAGATGGGACAGGGCGGCGTTCCGAACGCGATCCTCAAGTTCCTCGGCGACAAGAAGGACCTCGGCGTACATACAGAAGTATTTACGGATAACCTGATCCCGCTGATCAAGGCAGGCGTGGTAAACGGCAAGAGAAAGAATATCAACAAGGGCAAGATTGTCGCGACCTTCGTGCAGGGAACCAAGGAGCTTTACAGATATGTTGATCACAATAACTTGATCGAACTGAAACCGGTAGACTACACCAACGATGTCGGTATTATCGCGCAGAACGATAAGGTAGTCGCCATCTGTTCCGCTTTGGAAGTAGACTGTATGGGTCAGGTCAACGCGGATACACGCGGAACGACTGTGTTCTCTGGCGTCGGCGGACAGCTCGACTTCATGAGGGGCGCAGAGCAGTCCAAGGGCGGCAAGCCGATCATTGCGCTGCCGTCTACGGCGAAACACGGGGAAGTATCC
>ENA-ORTY01004399-ORTY01004399.1-human-gut-metagenome-genome-assembly--contig:-NODE-4399-length-11098-cov-3.901204_pt1 | contig 11098 bp, 6 predicted proteins | sample MGYA00241917_ERZ509198 | MGnify/ENA primary metagenome ERZ509198 (study PRJEB26280, sample SAMEA2338857) | human gut metagenome | biome: human gut; feature: human-associated habitat; material: faeces...
TGAGCTGCTCCGTGTCCGCACGGTTGATGTCGATGGGGAACGTGACGGCCACGGTTTCCGGGGTGGTCGGCTCCGGAAGGGTGGTCTGGGGCGGGGACGTCTGCATGGAAGCGGGAACGGATAACTCCACGCTGCCGTGATTGCCGTTTCTGCCCAGAAAGAAGCCAAGGGTGAATACGGCGAAAAGAAGGGTTACGGCGATCAAAATGCTGAGCCGTGGTTTTTTCATGGGAATCTGCCTCCCGGATTGACTAGAGGGGGAAAAGCTGTTATAATATCTCCATCATTATACACGACTTTTCACCGCCGGACAAGTCCGGTGAAGAAATATTGAGGGGAAAATATGAAAAAATTGAGATTGCTAAGCTTGCTCCTGTGCGCCGCGCTCGTCGCTTTGGGCCTTTACCATCTCCGCGCGCTTCCTTCAGGCGGCTCGGCTTCAGAAGGCTGCTCGCTGCGGGATGGCCTGTCGGGCCTGAAAGAGGTTATCGGCGCTTTTTTCACGAAGAGACACATCTGGTATTATATCGCCTTCATCATCCTGTACCGGTTGGGCGAGGGCTTCGTGATGAAGATCGTTCCTCTGTTCCTCAAAGCGGATACCGCATCCGGGGGCTTGGGTCTTACGAACCAGCAGATCGGCCTTTACTACGGGACTTTCGGCGCGGGGGCGTTTCTGCTGGGCTCGCTTTTGGCGGGCTACTACATCGCCCGACGTGGTCTGCGGCGCACTCTTTTCACGCTGTGCTGTATCTTCAACCTGCCGTTCGGGGTCTACGCCTTGCTTGCATGGTTCCAGCCTTCGAGCCTGTGGCTCGTGGGCGGTGGCATCGTCGTGGAGTACTTCGGCTACGGCTTCGGATTCGTGGGCCTCACGCTGTTTATGATGCAGCAGGTCGCTCCGGGTCGTCACCAGATGGCGCACTACGCTTTCGCTTCGGGTATCATGAACCTCTCGGTGATGCTTACGGGCATGGCTTCGGGCTTTTTGAGCGATCTGATGAGCTACCGGATCTTCTTCCTCGCGGTGATGCTCGCCACCATTCCGGCTTTTGTGATCACCCGGCTGGTTCCCTTTACCTATGACGACAAACCAAACGACAAATAATTTATATGGATACACTGAAAATTGCGGGCTCGAATCAGCCCGATATGCCGTGGGAGGATCGTCCCGCCGGCTCCAAAGAGGTGATGTGGCGTTACACGCAGAACCCGATCATCGGGCGTCATGCGCTTTCGACGTCGAATTCGATCTTCAACTCGGCGGTCGTTCCCTTCAAAAAAGGAAAATATAACTATGCGGGCGTTTTCCGGTGCGACGACACGAACCGCCGGATGCGCATCCACGTGGGCTTCTCGGTCGACGGTCTTCGGTGGGAGATCGAGGAGTCCGACTTCCGGCTGGAGGGTGCGGACGTCGAGATCGGCCAGTGGGTCTACGGCTACGATCCTCGCGTTGCGAAGATCGGCGACAAATACTACGTTACGTGGTGCAACGGCTACCACGGGCCGACGATCGGCATTGCGTGGACGGATGATTTCGAGACGTTCCACCAGTTTGAAAACGCATTTCTTCCCTATAACCGCAACGGGGTTCTGTTTCCGCGCAAGATCGGGGGCCGGTTCGCGATGCTGTCGCGTCCGAGCGACACGGGTCACACGCCCTTCGGGGACATCTTCTATTCGGAGAGCCCCGACATGGAGTTCTGGGGCCGCCACCGTCATGTGATGTCTCCCTCGGCGTTCGAGGTTTCGGCGTGGCAGTGCATGAAGATCGGCGCGGGCCCCGTTCCCATCGAGACCTCGGAGGGCTGGCTGCTGTTCTACCACGGGGTGCTTCGCTCGTGCAACGGCTATGTCTACGCCTTCGGCTCTGCGCTGCTCGATTTGGAGGAGCCGTGGAAGGTCACGGCCCGCAGCGGTCCCTACCTGATCTCTCCTCGCGAAACGTACGAATGCATGGGCGACGTTCCGAACGTGACGTTCCCGTGCGCTGCGCTGCACGACCCCGCGACGGGGCGCGTGGCCGTCTACTACGGATGCGCCGACACGGTTACGGGCCTTGCGTTCGGCTATATCCCCGAAATCATCGACTTCACGAAGCAAAACTCGATCCTCTGATGCGACTGCGACGAACGCTGTTTACCCTGGCGCTCGCCGCCGCCGTTTTCGGCGCTGCGGCTTCTGCGCAGACCCCTGCCGACCGGGTCGACCCGTTCATCGGGACTACGAACTTCGGGACCGCGAACCCCGGGGCGGTCACGCCGCACGGGATGATGTCGGTGGTTCCGTTCAACGTCATGGGGTCGGAGGAGAACGTCTACGACAAGGACGCCCGCTGGTGGTCCACGCCCTACGAATACCACAACAAATTCTTCACGGGCTTTGCGCACGGCGCCTTGAGCGGCGTGGGGTGCCCCGAGCTGGGCGCGCTGCTGACGATGGCCACGACGGGCCCTCTGACGGTGGATTACCGGGAGTACGGCACGTCGTATAGGGACGAAAAGGCCTCCCCGGGCTATTACTCGGTCTTTCTGGACAAGTACGGCGTCCTTGCCGAAGCCACGGCCACGGCGCGGACCTCAGTGGAACGCTACACATTCCCCGGGGGAGAAGGGCATATCCTGTTGAATCTGGGCGAGGGGCTTACGAACGAGAGCGGCGCGATGGTTCGCCGGGTGAGCGCCACGGAGATCGAGGGTACGAAGTTGCTGGGGACGTTCTGCTACAATGCGCAGAAGGTATTCCCGGTGTACTTCGTGCTGCGCGTTTCGAAGACTCCGAGTGCCGGCGGCTATTGGAAGAAGCAGCGGAAGATGACGGGCGTGGAGGCGGAGTGGACGCCGGACAACGGGAGGTATAAACTCTATACGGAGTACGGGCGCGAGCTTTCGGGCGACGACGTGGGCTACTGGTTCTCCTTCGACGGCCTTGCGGCGGGCGAGCAGGTGGAGGTGCGCATGGGCATTTCGTATGTCTCTACGGAGAACGCGCGCAAAAACCTCGATGCCGAGCAGGCCGCGGACGCACCGTTCGACGCCATCCGGGAACAGGCCCGCAAGGGCTGGAACGAGGCTCTGGGCAGAATCCGGGTCGAGGGCGGCGCCGAGCAGCAGCAGAGGGTGTTCTACACGGCGTTGTACCATGCGCTGCTGCACCCGAACCTCGTGAGCGACGTGAACGGCGAATACCCGCTGATGGAACGTTCGGGCGAGACGGGCGTGACGGATGGCGAACGTTATACGGTCTTCTCGCTGTGGGACACCTGCCGCAACCTGCACCAGCTGCTGACGCTGGTCTACCCGGATCGTCAGCGGGAGATGCTGCGCTCGATGACGGGGATGTACGAGGAGTGGGGTTGGCTTCCGAAATGGGAGCTTTACGGCCGCGAGACCTTCACGATGGAGGGAGACCCTGCGATCCCGGTGATCGTCGACAGCTGGATGAAGGGCCTTCGGGATTTCGATGTCGCCAAGGCCTACGAGGCGATGCGCAAGTCGGCCACGACGCCCGGTGCGCAGAACCGCATGCGGCCCGACCTCGACCCCTATATCGAGAAAGGCTATATCCCGCTGGGATTCTATGCCAAGGACCTTGCGGGCGACACCTCCGTCTCGCACGCGCTGGAGTACTACATGGCCGACGCTGCGCTGTCGCTGCTGGCCGACTCGCTCGGACAGGGGGACGACGCGCGTCTGTTCCGCGCCCGCTCGTTGGGCTACAAACGCTATTACAGCCCGGAAAGCGGGACTTTGCGTCCGCTCCATCCCGACGGAACTTTTTTAAGCCCCTTCGACCCGAAGGCGGGCGAGAACTTCACGGCGGCTCCGGGCTTCCACGAGGGGAGTGCGTGGAACTATACGTTCTACGTTCCGCACGACGTGGAGGGGCTTGCGAAGCTGATGGGCGGACGACGCAAATTCATCGACAAACTGCAAATGGTCTTCGACGAGGGACTTTACGACCCTGCGAACGAACCCGACATCGCCTATGCCTACCTTTTCAGCCGCTTCCGGGGCGAGGAGTGGCGCACGCAGCGGGAAACCCGGCGGCTGTTGGAGCGATACTTTACCACCGCCCCCGACGGCATCCCGGGCAACGACGACACGGGGACGATGTCGGCGTGGGCTGTTTTCACGATGCTGGGCCTCTATCCCGACTGCCCGGGCGAGCCGTACTACACGCTGACGTCCCCGACGTTCGACCGTGTGGAGATCGACACGGAGCGGGGAACGCTGGTGATCGAAAAAAGCGGCGAGGGCTATATCGACCGGATGACGCTTGGCGATAAACCGTTGAAAAATTATCGTATCTTGCACGATGAATTGCTCAAGGGCGGAAAACTTACTTTCGAACTTAAAAACAAGAGATAGATGAAACTTACGGGATTCTTATTCGCCGCGGCCCTGCTGGGCAGCTGCACGCAGCCTGCCGCGGAGGAGAATTACACGCGCCATGTCGATCCGAAGATCGGCACAGGCGGCCACGGGCACGTCTTCGTGGGAGCCAACGTCCCCTTCGGCCTGGTGCAGGTGGGTCCGACGAGCATTCCGCAGACGTGGGACTGGTGCTCGGGCTACCACGCGAGCGATTCGACGGTGATCGGCTTCTCGCACACGCATTTGAGCGGCACGGGCATCGGCGATTTGTTCGACGTGACGGTCATGCCCGTCACGGGCGATGTGACCTACGCCCGGGGTGAGGAGGCAGACCCTGCGTCGGGACTGTGGTCCTATGCCGACCGGACCCAAGAAATTGCCCGGCCGGGCTACTATTCGGTTCCGTTGACGCGCTACGGCATCCGGGCCGAGCTGACGGCCACGGCGCGCGTGGGTCTGCACCGCTACACCTTCCCGGCGTCTGAAAAGGCAGCCGTGGTCTTCGACCTGGAAAACGGGGGCTGCTGGGACAAGGCCACGGAGACGCATCTCGCAAAGGAGGGCGACCGGACGGTGACGGGCTGGCGCCACTCGACGGGCTGGGCCAAAGACCAGCGGGTCTACTTCGTCGCGGAGTTCTCGAAACCCTTCGAAAAATTCGAAACCATCGGCGATAACTACGCCCGGGCTTCGTTCCGTACAACCGACGGGGAACAAGTGTCGCTGAAAGTCGCTTTATCGCCCGTAAGCGTGGAGGGCGCTCGGGAAAACCTCGCGGCGGAGCTTCCGGGGTGGGATTTCGAAGAAACGGCGAAGGCCGCCGACAAGGCGTGGAACGATGAATTGTCGAAGGTGAAGATCACGACCGCGGACGAGACGGCCCGCAGGATTTTCTATACGGCTCTTTACCATACGATGATCGCCCCGTCGCTCTTCTGCGACGTGAACGGCGACTACTACGGTTCGGACCATGCGATCCACCGCAACGCCGATTTCACGAACTATACGACCTTCTCGCTGTGGGACACCTACCGGGCGGCGATGCCGCTGATGACGGTGCTGCATCCCGAGAAGATGGCCGACATCGTGCAGACGATGCTGCATATCGCCGACGAGCAGGGCCGCCTTCCGGTGTGGCACCTGTGGGGCAACGAGACCGACTGCATGGTTGGCAACCCGGGCATTGTAGCGGTGGCGGACGCCATCGTGAAGGGCATCGGGGGCTTCGACCGCGAAAAGGCCTTCGAGGCGATCCGTAAGACGGCCATGAACCCCGACCGGGGCAACGGCCTGCGCATGGAGTACGGCTACATCCCGTGCGAGATGTTCAACGAGGCCGTAGCCTATGACATGGAGTACGCTTTGGCCGACGGCGCGGCGGCGCGTGCCGCCGAGACGCTGGGCAAGGCGGAGGATGCGAAGTATTTCGAGGAGCGCAGCCATAGCTACCGCAACTATTTCGACCCTGCGACGCGCTTTATGCGGGGCCGGGATTCGAAAAAAGGCTGGCGCACGCCCTTCAATGCGTTCGCCTCGACGCACCGCGCCGACGACTACTGCGAGGGCAACGCCTGGCAGTACACCTGGCTGGCTCCGCACGATGTCAAGGGCCTCGAAGGGCTGTTCGGCTCGCGTGCGAAGATGATTGAAAAGCTGGATTCGCTCTTTACGGTAAGTTCGGTCATCGAAGGCGGCGAGACCTCGCCCGACATCTCGGGGCTGATCGGCCAGTACGCCCACGGCAACGAACCGAGCCACCATATTTTGTACCTCTATACGATGCTGGGCCAGCCGTGGAAAACGGCCGACAAGGTCCGCGAGGTGCTCACGACGCTCTACCACGACCGGCCGGACGGATTGTCGGGCAACGAGGACGTGGGTCAGATGTCGGCGTGGTACGTCCTCTCGTCGCTGGGCATGTACGAGGCCGAGCCTGCGGGCGGACGCTACTGGTTCGGATCGCCGCTCTTCGACCGGGCCGAAGTGAAGGTCCCGGGCGGTGTGTTCACGATCACGGCCGAAAACAACTCCGCTGCGAACAAATATATCCAGCGGGTGTGGCTCAATGGTCAACCCTACACGAAGCCCTGGATCGGTCATGCCGACCTGATGAAGGGCGGGGAGCTGCGCTTCGAGATGGGGGCCGAAGAGAAGGTGTGGTACTGTCCGGACGAACCGGAGGCGTACGCCGACCAGCGGCCCGCGGAGGAGCAGCGGCTTTTTAAGTCGGAAGCGGTAGAGGGGGAGATCGCCCGCGTGTGCGGTCTTCTGACCAACGAACGCCTGCGGTGGATGTTCGCCAACTGCTTCCCCAACACGCTCGACACCACGGTGCACTACGGCGAGGACGAGGCGGGCAATCCCGATACCTACGTCTACACGGGCGACATTCCGGCCATGTGGCTGCGCGACTCGGGGGCGCAAGTGTGGCCTTATGTGCAGTTGTGCAAGGAGGACCCGGCGTTGCGGAAGATGATCGCGGGGGTGATCCGCCGCCAGCTGAAGCTGATCAACATCGACCCCTATGCCAACGCTTTCAACGTCGCGCCGACGGGGGCGCACAACAAGACGGATTTTCCGCAGGCCGACCCGATGGTCTTCGAGCGCAAGTGGGAGATCGACTCCCATTGTTATCCCATCCGCCTTGCGCACCACTACTGGAAGACCACGGGCGACACGTCGGTCTTCGACGGGGAGTGGACCTCGGCGATGCGCAACATCGTGAAGACGCTGCGCGAACAGCAGATGAAGGAGGGTCCGGGCGATTACACCTTCCTGCGCACGACGGACCGTCAGCTGGACACCCGCTGCCATGTGGGGCGCGGCAACCCCGTGAAACCCGTGGGGCTGATCGTCTCGGCGTTCCGCCCTTCGGACGACGCCACGACCTTCGGATTCCTCGTGCCGTCGAACTTCATGGCCGTCACGTCGCTGCGCAAGGCCGCCGAGATCCTGACGGCGGTGAACGGCGAGCGGGAGCTTGCCGCCGAGTGCACGGCGCTGGCCGACGAGGTGGCCGGGGCATTGCAGCAATACGCTGTCGTGGAGCATCCGGAGTTCGGAAAAATCTACGCCTTCGAGGTCGACGGTTTCGGCAGCGCGCAGCTTATGGACGACGCCAATGTGCCGTCGCTCTTGGCCATGCCCTATCTGGGCGACGTGGAGCGCACGGACCCGATTTACGAAAACACGCGCCGGTTCGTGTGGAGCACGGAAAATCCCTATTTCTGGCGCGGAGCTGCCGGAGAGGGCATCGGAGGACCCCATATCGGCGTGGAGATGATCTGGCCCATGAGCATTATGATGCGGGCCTTCACGGCGACCGACGACGAAGAGATTCGCGACTGCATCTGCCAGTTGATCACCACCGATGCCGGAACGGGATTCATGCACGAAAGTTTTTCGCGCCACGATGCCGCGGATTTCACCCGCGCGTGGTTCGCCTGGCAGAACACACTCTTCGGGGAGCTGATCCTCAAACTCGTAAACGACGGGAAAACGGACCTGCTGAATTCCATATACTAACCATGAAGAAACTTACAATTTACGCCACCTTCAACGAGGAGGGTATTTCGTTCCCGTTTCCGCAACTTACGATTCTTAATTCGGGGTGATAAAGTCTGCGGCACCGGCAGAGAGGAGAGCGGTGTGAATTTCGAGTGCCGCTCTTCTTATATTTTCCTCTCTCTGGCGTTTTCGGAAGTAAAAGATGTGGACTTTGCGAAGGCTTGTAACGTTGGAACTCACTGAAAGACAAGACCCAGATCGGACAGAGGTCGGCAGCGCTTCCATCGAGCAGGAACCGGTTTACCCTTTTCTTGCGCTATAACAGATTTCGCCCTTACTTCCGTTGTCCAAACTCCAATTCCGGATTCTTTAGGCCCGCAGAGAACCTTGCCGGAACCGTCCGTATAAAACGGCGATAACCTCTTCCGCCAACGATTTGACACCAGGCCCTTCATGAGAATCCGAAACTTTATTCATTTTATCGATTTCTGGATCGGCAAGTGTTCCCGTCTTCGGTTTCAGAATTCGATCACCGATCCGGTATGGAACACCCTTGCCTCGGGCAATTCTGCAACCTGTGCTTTTTTTGACCTCGGCTCCGGTACAGTGCCCCGTATATAGAGTGTTCATAGTTTCTCTTACGAGTTATGTAAATAAGATGTAGCAATAGGGTTATTCCTGTAGATGCTATAAATTTCCGAATCCGAGTTTATCGTTCTGTGCAACTTGCCATACTATTATGTCGGCCAAGCAAATGAGGTGCTGGATAAAAACAGGTGGTATTTACAATTTATCTGTATCGGTAGAGCATATCGGCCTAATTTGATAAGGCCTCCGTAAGATTCCTCCTTATCTTTTTCAGTTATGTTCCGCCTCTGCTGCAGTCCGATTCTCGTTTTCGATTTTAACTTCAGTTTCAGCACCTCCATTTCTGCCTCTTCAGGCTCTGCCTCGGGCTTCATCTACTCCCGCAGACAAAGGTATAGGTTGTCGGAGGCTGTCAGCCCCGAGTTCCCTGTGTATATATGTTCTCTGGCTGGTAATGTTACCCGTGCTTTGACCGAGTATTTGCATTATCTCACTCTGCTTCTTTTCTCGTAGTATATGCCAGCAGCTCCTGATCTTCAAGCGGCTCAACTTGAGGAATACCCCTATCTTTGATGTCTGGACCCATGCATTCGAGTTTTAGACATCTTCTGAACTCTACAATCACCTTCACGCTCGCAAGTGGCGAAGAACTAATTTATCCGATTCCTGCTAGCCGTAAATCAATAGTATAGCTTTTTCGTCGATCTGGATGCCCTTCCGGGTTAAGAGAACACAATAGTACCGACACTTGTTATTACCGGCGCGACCAGATGGGACTTGTTGCGAAAATAAACGGTTATCTTTCTCCGCTCGACAAAGATAATTACGATAATTTTATGCTGAATAGCAGCAGTCAGCGGATTCAGCTTGTTGCAACTCGATGAAATCAATGTTTTCTTTCCCAGTTATATTCGGTGGAAGATATTTTCCTAATCGATGATGATGTATGGGATCAGGCGAAGAGGGGGTTTAGGCTGTATTTCAGAACAGTAGTAAACTGGGAAGGTGTTTGGTTTTTTGATGCTGAACAACCTCAATTTATCTTCGGACGAAAGGCCCCGATGACTGTACGTTGCCACGACAAGGGTACGATTCAAGCGTTCAATGATCAATTTCATTGTTTGTTGACAGAGCGAGAATGCTGCAATAGAGATAAAATCATATTGCCTGAACCCTTCTTTGAGAGGAAGAAAATAAGTGAATGATTGTTTTTATTGCGATGATTATTCGGTTGAATTTCCTTCATCATAACTGACACATAAAACTGTTCAAGCATCTTGTGTTTTGACACTAATGATAACTTCTTGTTCTATTTCTTCCAACAAGAACCTTGTATGCTTGAGAAAATGGAATATCCATGCGTTAGAATGCTGCCCTTTTAGCAAATTTGTCAAATCCGCATTTTTTTTGTATTTTGTAATCGGTTATTTGAAATGCGGTATTTGAGCGCAAGACGCTGAAAACAAACCGTTGCCTTCTCGTTACCTACTCTCCTATACAAAAATGTAACTACCATATAAATCAAGTCGTTACATTACTTTAATCCCGCACCGATGATTCGGTCTGCCGCTTTTTCCTTATAGGTTGTGGCCGTGTTTTTGCACGTGCCGGTCGAGTCTCACCGCCGGATTCCTCCCCGCGAAAGCACCTCCTCGAAGTAGGCGATGGTTTTTAGGAGACCGTCCCGCAGCTGGATTTTCGGCTCCCAGCCGCCGAGCATGTTGCGGGCGAGCGAGATGTCGGGCTGCCGCTGCTGGGGATCGTCGGCGGGCAGGGGCAGGTGGACGATCTTCGATTTCGAACCCGTCAGGGAGATCACCTCGCGGGCCAGTTCGGCGATGGTGAATTCGTTCGGGTTGCCGATGTTCACCGGACCGGTGAAGTCGTCGGGCGTGTCGTCCATCATGCGCACCATGCCTTCGATCAGGTCGTCGATGTACTGGAACGAACGGCTCTGTCCGCCGTCGCCGTAGATCGTGATATTGTCGCCCCGCAGCGCCTGGACGATGAAATTCGAGACCACGCGGCCGTCGTTGATGTCCATTTTCGGACCGTAGGTGTTGAATATGCGGATGATCTTCACGGGAATGCCGTGTTCGCGGTAGTAGCTCATAAAGAGCGACTCGGCGCAGCGTTTGCCCTCGTCGTATGATGTCGTTACCTTCCGCGAGCAGCCTTTCGCACAGATGGGAGCCGATCGTATCGCTGGGCTGCATTCCCGAAGGGGTGATGTGCTTCAGCTGCTTCGCCAGCGAGAACGGCGTCATGCTGCCCGCGCCGCCCGATTCGTTGCAGACGTGGAGACCCCGTGCGATCGACTACCGGGTGATGTGCGACAGCCTGAACAGGGTGGGCGGCATGCTCAACCGCTACGACATCCGGCGCAACATCGACCTGATCCGCGTGGTGATCCGCACGGTCGACCGGCTGCTGGGGCGTTCGGAAGGTGCGTCGGAGCATTTGATTACCTACGTGACCGACCGCGCGGGACACGATCTGCGCTATGCGATCGACTCGCGCAAGTTGAAGGAGGAATTGGGCTGGGAACCCTCGCTGCAATTCGAGGAGGGAATCGAGAAGACGGTACGCTGGTATCTCGACAACCAGGAGTGGATGGACAACAT
>ENA-ORTY01004402-ORTY01004402.1-human-gut-metagenome-genome-assembly--contig:-NODE-4402-length-11094-cov-17.633481_pt1 | contig 11094 bp, 9 predicted proteins | sample MGYA00241917_ERZ509198 | MGnify/ENA primary metagenome ERZ509198 (study PRJEB26280, sample SAMEA2338857) | human gut metagenome | biome: human gut; feature: human-associated habitat; material: faeces...
CCGGCATATTCGACGCCATTCAACATGACTGAATTGCCCATGATCTACTCCTTTCGATGGAACGTGGGTTATTGAGCGTACTTTTTGAAGTTTTCAGCTTGTTCCAGAACCTCCTTGTAGACATCATCAATGGTTACGGGGGGATAGTCAAATTCATCCAGTAGCAGTATGAGGTCAACTTGCAGATTTGCCTTAATGTCATCACGGGTAGACCAGTCGGTGTATTTAGCTTTGTCATCGACAATAATCTTAATCCGCTTTGACAATTCAATCATCTTATCGTCCGGGTACTCGAACTCATACTTCTTGGCAACCGCCTTGAGAATGTCATAAAAGGCTTTTTCCTCGTAGTCAATTCCCATGCCCTTGAAGGAGTCTTTTTCCTTTTTGAGTTCTTCAAGGAGCTTCGCAAGCTGCTCCGCCACATCGTCAAGAACTTCATTAGCAAAAGCCTCATCACGACGGCGATTGTTGTACTCATCAACAACCCGCTTGAGGCGGTCTGAGAACTCCATGCCCATAATGCGGTTGACTTTTTTATACTCATCAATCGCTTGAGAAAGAAGCCTCTGCAACACCTTTATCTTTGTGTTTGGAAGTTGGATTGCATTGATCTTATCCAGATACTCGTCACTGAAAATATCAACAGAGATGTGCTTCCCCGTCTCAAACAGTTCCTCTATACCATCAGATTGAATTGCACCTTCAAGAAGTTCACGGACACGGGCATTCATTTGTGAAATGTCAGGGGCATCACCCTTTGTGAGTTTGAAAAGAATAGAGCGCACAGCACAGTAGAAGTGCAGATAGTCCTTTTCTTTATCAGAGATAGCCTCACTTGAACTGCATAGGTTGAACGCTTGTTTCATGCGTTTGACTGCCGCCATAAAGCGAGTTTCCAAATCTTCCGTGAGCTGTACATACTCAACAGCCCGATTGAGGCAAGCAAGCTGCTCTTTCGGTGAGCCGTTGAAGTAATCCGTGCTATTGAAGTTGTGGAACATCTGAGCCAAGACATCGAGCTGGTCTTTAACAATCGTGATAGACTGCTCGACGCCTTCAAACTCATCGCTCTCAAAGTTGGTGTATTTCTTGAGGGCGAGATTCATGTTTTTCTTAATGCCGATGTAGTCCACGATCAAGCCCTTGTCCTTGCCGGTATAGACGCGGTTGACGCGGGAAATCGTCTGGATAAGGCTGTGCTGCTGGATGGGCTTGTCGATGTAGATTGTGTCGAGTGCCGGTACGTCGAAGCCGGTAAGCCACATATCAACAACGATGGCAATTTTGAAGTTTGATTTAACGTTCTTAAACTGACGGTCAAACTCCTTGCGATCATCTTTCGTTCCCAGCATTTCATATAGTTCAGGCTCATCATCTTTATTTCGCGTCATGATGAGCTTGATCTTCTCGATGGGTTTGAGTTCCTTTTTCTCTTTTTCCGTCAGTTGAACCCCGTCAGGGCAAACCTTTTTCTCTGCCCATTCCGGTCTCATTCCAACTATAATCTGATAAAAAGCGTATGCAATCTTGCGATTAGAGCAGACAAACATTGCTTTTCCTGCAACGGTAGCTCCTTCGGCAACGCGGGTCTCATAGTGGTTAATGAAGTCCTCCGCAACTGCGTGAAGTCGGTCAGGATCACCGATGATCGCATCAATATGAGCAACCGCCTTCTGGCTTTCCTCAATCTGATGCTCATTTGCGCCTTCAACAGCACAGCGGTCATAATAATCTTCAATTTCCCGAACCTTTGCCTGATCAAGAGTGACCCGTGCAGCGCGTCCGTCGTAGACAAGGTTGACTGTGATACCGTCTTTGACCGCCTCTGTCATTGTGTAGGCATCGACAACCGGACCGAAGACTTCAATCGTGCCATCTACGGGCGTGCCGGTGAAACCGACATAGGTAGCATTGGGGAGAGAATCGTGTAGGTACTTTGCGAATCCATAGCTTCGCTCTACACCTTCGGCAGTGACCTTGACTTTCTGATCGAGGTTTATCTGACTACGGTGTGCTTCATCGGATATGCAGATCACATTCGCTCTATCCGTCAGAAGCTCCAAGTCCTCGGTGAACTTTTGGATGGTGGTCATGTACACCCCACCGCTTGTCCTGCCTTGAAGTTCCTGACGCAGCTTTTCGCGGGAATCAATGCTCACAACGGTTTCGTCACCAATGTACTTCTTGGATGCTACAAACTGCTTTGAGAGCTGGTCATCCAAATCCGTTCGGTCGGTAATAATCAGGATTGTAGGGCTATGGAAGAAGGTACTCTTCATAAGCATTCTTGTGAGGAAGAGCATAGTATAGCTTTTTCCGCAGCCTGTCGCGCCGAAGTATGTGCCGCCCTTGCCGTCCCCCTCCGGTCTGAGATGTGCCTTGATATTCTCAAACAGCTTGACCGCAGCAAAATACTGAGGATAGCGGCAGACGATTTTGAGGTCCTTGTCCGAGCTATCAGGGAAATAGACAAAATCCTTGATGACTGCCAAAAGCCGTTCTTTGCGGAACAGTCCGCTCACCATAGTTACAAGGGAATTGATGCCGTCCAATTCCTTATCGTCAGCTTCAATCTTTCTCCACGCATAGAAGAAGTCATACGGGGAGAAGAAGGAACCGTATTTATTATTTGCACCATCGCTTATGACGATGAAGGCGTTATACTTGAAGAGTTCAGGAATATCACGGCGATAACGCACGGTAAGCTGAGTATAGGCGTCCATGATCGTTGTGTTTTCTTTGACTGCGCTCTTGAACTCAAGCACAACAACAGGAATGCCGTTGATGAAGACAATCCCGTCCGGTATGCGTAGCTGGTTGTTGATGCCTTCAATTTCAAATTGATTGACGATCTTGAACACGTTTTTCTCTGGCTCATCAAAGTCAATCAGCTCAATGTAAATGTCTTTCTTTGTGTGATCCTCACGGTTGAAGATGAAGCCGTCACAAATCATTTTGCAGACTGCTTTGTTTGCTTCGTAGATCGTACCAGAAATAGACCTCAGGCGAAGGATGATGCTATCAACTTCGCTGGGGGTAAGTCCATCTGCGGCGTATCTGTTCAGGAGGTACTTCCGCAAATCATCAATAAGCAGGACCTCAGAACGTTCACGGTGGATCTGTTCTCCATTCAGATAAATATAACCTTCATCCTGAAAAAGCTCCATGATGGACATTTCAAGAGAATGCTCATTGAAGTTCGCCATTATCATTTCCCCCTAACTGCCTCTGCATTTCTGCTTCAAAGGCTTTTTCACTTTGCTGGAAGTCGTACTCCTGATACTTCAAACCCAGACGTGCCAGCATGAGTGTACCTTCCCAGTCATCTATATTTGAGTATTGCTTTGCGCGGTTTACATCTGTGAGAATACCAAGAATCAAGCCCGTACAATCAAGCGCAAAGTCTATCATTTCCTGAACGTCCGGATAGGAAATAGTGTAACGATCCGGAAGGTTCTCACTGTTCACGATGCGCTGCTCATCGTTGTGGGCATAGAGTTTGTTTCTCTGCATTCGGATGTTATCTCTCTTTTTGCTCAGTCCGTTGAAACGTTTCTGATATAGATCCAAAAACTCCGGGAAAGTTAAATCCACCCGAACAGGAACATTGTCCGCATCAGGAATATCAAACGCTGCAAAGAGTTTTCTATCTGCCTCAACCCGGTTCTTAAAGAAGCATTCCTCTTGTGGCTTGAGTTGGTGCTGATATGGGATCGGGTAGGAAAAGGTTGTTCCGTCATGATCCACCGTCAAAGTTTCTCTGTACTTTGGGAAAAGGTCTTGGTTTTCCTCGCATTTAGCAAGGAGGGTTCCAATGGACACGACACCATTCGAGCTATCATACAGTTTGGCAATCTCCATGAAACAGGCTTTCATCAGGGCATCATAGACTGTATGGTAGAATGCTGGCGAAACCTTCATCTCTTCGGCATAATTATGTTGGTTCTTCCGATACTGCTGCATGATCAGGTAGTAGGCTTTTGCGTCGAAAGCTCCCTGGTGAAGTTCTTCGGCAATTCTGATCAATGTTTCCTTGTCCATTTTCGTCCCTCCCTTCGTAGGAAAATGATAATTTAGAAGCGGTACTGGCGGCGTCGCATTCTAAGATGTTTTTTTCAAAAGACACATCAGAACACTCCAAATTGGGTGAACTAATGACTTTCGGTAACGGAAAATCGCGCCCGAAAACAGATGGACCTATCCCTGTTTACGGAGGAAATGGCGTTCTTTCCTACACAGACCATCACAACATTGAAAACGCAGTCCTAATCGGTCGTGTTGGTGCATATTGCGGAAGCGTTTACCTTGAACAAGGAATATGCTGGGTAAGCGACAATGCCATTTTCGCAAAATCAAAAATCACAAAGGATGAGTTTTTCGATTATTTCCTTTTGAAGAGACTGAATCTTTTCAATCACCACGTTGGAACTGGTCAGCAGTTGCTCACGCAGGAAATCTTAAATAATATAGAAGTTCCAAAGCCGGTCACTGAACAGATAGAACTCTTTAATCGAAAAGCTGCATCAGTTTTTGAAACCATTTTCACAAACAGCCGTGAGATCATTCGGCTTCAAGAGCTATCTGATTTGCTGCTTTCTCGATTGGCTGGCTAAGCCGCTAAATTATCATTTACCGTCCATTACTCTCACCAGTGGCGAGAGTTTTACCCTAAGAACTGCCACTGAAAAGTCGTTCTCTGAGAATATTCAAAGGAGACACGACAATGAAAGAACAACTGATTCAAGAAGTGCAGCGTCAGATGCTTCCGTATCTGAACAACGCACAGTTAAAACAGCTTCAAGGCGTCCTTGAGGGGGTACTGAGTGGCGTAGAGCTAAGTCACAGCGCGGGCATGGTAGAAAGCGCAAAGGTCGATACGGTTGCCTGTTTCATCAACGCAAAACGCATTGAAGGCTGCTCAGAAAAAACCTTGAGCTATTACCGTCAGACAATTGTGTCAATGTTGTCCGGCATTGAAAAAGAGCCTCAAGAGATTGTAACTGAGGACTTGCGGAAGTACCTAACAGTGTATCAGATGAGCCGGAAGTCAAGCAAGGTCACGATAGATAACATCCGCCGCATCCTATCCAGCTACTTTTCGTGGCTTGAAGATGAGGATTACATCGTAAAAAGCCCGGTACGCCGGATCCACAAGGTAAAAACGGCAAAAGTGATCAAGGAAACCTATACCGACGAGGCATTGGAAATCATGCGGGACAACTGCTGCAATGTCCGCGATCTCGCTATGATTGACCTTCTCGCATCCTCCGGAATGCGTGTTGGTGAGATGGTTGCCCTTAACCGCGATGACATCAACTTCAATGAGCGAGAGTGCGTTGTTTTCGGAAAAGGGAGCAAAGAACGGATCGTCTATTTCGATGCAAGGACGAAAATCCATCTGCAAAACTATCTGGAAAGCCGTACAGACGCCTGTTCAGCTTTGTTTGTCTCGCTGACCGCGCCGCATGACCGTTTGCAGATCGGCGGCGTAGAAAGACGGCTTCGAGAACTGGGGAAAAGGCTGAATCTGCCTCGTGTCCATCCACATAAGTTCCGAAGAACATTGGCAACATCAGCCATAGATAAAGGAATGCCCATAGAGCAAGTCCAGCAGCTCTTAGGGCATCAGAAGATCGACACGACCATGCACTATGCTATGGTTAAACAGCAAAATGTCAAGCTGGCACACAGAAAATACATAGGGTGAGGTGTCACGATGAAAGAAGGATATAGGCTACTTGGAGATTTTATTCAACCGGTAGACGAACGAAATAGGGATTTGAAAGTTGACTATTTGCTTGGCGTCAGCATCAGCAAGCAGTTTATTCCCTCCATTGCGAATATTGTTGGAACGGACTTATCGAGCTATAAGATTGTTCGTACTGGGCAATTTGCGTATGGTCCTGTTACATCTCGGAATGGCGAGAAGATTTCGATTGCTCTTCTACAAGATAAGGATTGCATCATTTCAAGCTCATATACCGTGTTTGAGGTCACTGATAACGAGCGACTTGACTCTGAATATTTGATGCTTTGGTTTAGCCGACCGGAGTTTGACCGCTATACAAGATATATGTCTCACGGGAGCGTCAGAGAAATCTTTGATTGGGACGAACTCTGTAAGGTTGAACTGCCTGTCCCCTCTATCGAGAAGCAGCGTGGCATTGTGAAGGCATACAATACGATCACGGATCGGATTGAACTCAAGCGGAAGATAAATGATAATTTAGCGGCTTGAGATTTGGGACAGGAGTAGACGTTTCAGAGACTCCAAATGTTGTATTTCATATTGGTTTTCTCTGATCGAAGAAAACAGTGGCTCAACTTTATTATGGTACTCTTTCATTGATGCCTCGTCAGGAAGTAGGATCGGTATCTGACCGAAGAGTGTTTTGTTGATGTTCAATGTTGTCCTTCCGCCAGCTCCGAGTTGCTTCAAATACTTATTAAGCGTTGTCATCTTCGTATATACATAGAACGGGCTAATTTGGTCTTTGCATATAATTGAGTTAATCTGTTGGTTGGTCTGACTTGGTTCAGCAGTAAGACAAACCAAGCCTACGGATGCAATGCAACTTACGCAAACGCTGTTTGCTGGAAGCATTTTTCCCGGCTGTGTTAATGCGCCTTTCTCTGAAAGAAAGCGGGCGGTTGATGTTGTATAGACACTTCCGTGCATATCCGGAATTGTAATAAACGGGATTGTCCCACCATAGTTTTGCGGATCGGCAGTTGGAGGTGTCTTTCCGCAAATCACATCAGAGGCTATATCATCAACCGTTACCTCCTTCCAAGATGATGGCTGTGAGCCATCAAAGGGAATATAGTCAACAAAGAAGCACTTGTAGATGGATAATGCAGCCGCTTCTAAATTATCATTTACCTGTTGTTTCAGCGCAATTCTGCTCGTAATCGTCTGATATGCCTTCACAATATCCCGCTGCACACTAATAGGAGGAACCGGAAGCTGTACCTTGCACATCTCGTCCCAGTCCATAACTTCTCTGACGCTGCCATGAGACTTGAACCTTGCGTACCGGTCAAACTCCGGTCTACTGAACCAGAGCATAAGATATTCCGGCAAAAGTTCATTTTTATCTATTACCTCAAAAGTTGTGTAGACGTTGCTAACAAGTCCTTCATCGCAATCAGAAAGAAGAGCAATGCCTATTTTGTCTCCCCGTCGGGATGTATCAGGAATGTAGGTGAATTGCCCACGACGGACAACCTTATATTTCGTAAAGTCTGTTCCGACCGTGTTTGCAATAGACGGGATAAATGTTTTTTGCACCGAAACGCCTAGAAGGTTTTCTTCTTTGCCCGCAGCATTTCTGACGTCAACCTGTCTTATAAATTGACCAAGTTGTTTATAATTCGATTTCATAGCCCAGCTCCTTAAACACGGTCAACAGGTCTGCCTTTGACTTTTCTTCTGCAATGAGCAGATCACGCAGTTCACTTTGCAGCGTCTTCATTTTCGTATCAAAGTCGATGTTCTCATCGCGGTTTACAAACTCAATGTAACGGCTCGGAACAAGGGTAAAGCCCTTTTCAGCAACCTCATCGAAGGATGCGCTGTAACAAAATTCAGGCACATTCTGATAAGTTTCTTCATAGCCTTCCTGCTGCCATGCGTGATAGACGCCCGTGACTTTTGCACGGTCTTCTTCTGTCAGTTCAATATACTTCTTTTCATAAGGGCTTCCCATTTGCCGCAAGTCCATGAAAAGGATCTCGCGCTCACGGTTACGGAAGCGTTTTACTTCACCGTTTTCTTCAACCACACGAGCCTTTTTATTCTTGTTCAGAATCCAAAGCGTAACGCTGATGTCCGTGGTGTAGAAGAGGTTTCGGGGAAGGATGATGATTGCTTCGACGAGATTGTTCTCGATGAGCTGACGGCGGATTTTCAGCTCTGTACCATCGTCAGATAGTGCGCCGTTTGCAAGCAGGAAACCGGCAACACCGTTCTGAGAGAGCTTTGAAACAATGTTCAGAATCCAGCCATAGTTTGCGTTACTCGTGGGCGGAACTTCATAGCCGTCCCAGCGCGGATCATCAATCAGCTCATTATCACCACGCCATTCTTTCTGATTAAAAGGCGGGTTTGCCATAATGTAATCTGCCTTGAGGTCCTTGTGCTGGTCATTGGTGAATGTGTTCGCTGCCATTTCTCCGAGGTTTGCAGAGATGCCGCGAATAGCCAGATTCATTTTGCACAGCTTGTACGTCGTGTTTGTATATTCCTGACCATAGATAGAGACCTTCTTCTTGTTGCCGTGATGTGCCTCCACGAACTTCATTGACTGCACGAACATACCGCCAGAACCGCAGCAAGGGTCGTACAGAATGCCATCATACGGTTCAATCATTTCTGCAATCAAATTGACAATACACTTCGGCGTATAGAACTCGCCCTTGCCCTTGCCTTCCGCAAGAGCAAACTTGCTCAGGAAGTATTCGTAGATCCGCCCGATAATGTCATTCTCTTTATCGCCGGTGTTGATCTTATCAATCTCGTCCAGCAGTGATGCCAGCTTTGCTGTGTCGATGTGAAGACGTGAGTAGTAGTTGTCCGGCAGTGCGCCTTTCAGTGCGGGATTCGCTTTCTCAATCGTATAGAGGGCGGTGTCGATTTTCAGCGCAATGTCATCCTGTTTCGCATTCTCCATGATGAAAGACCAACGGCTGATCTCAGGCAGGAAGAACACGTTGTCCTTCGTATAGAAGGCAACATTGTCAACAAACTTTTCGCCGTATTTTTCAGCAATGGCTTTTCTTTGTGTCTCAAACTTATCACTGGCAAACTTCAAGAAGAAGAGACTGAGAACGACGTGTTTGTATTCTGCCGGCTCAACTGAACCACGAAGTTTATCTGCGGACTTCCATAGAGCTTCTTCCATAGAAATCTCTTTTTTCGGTTTATTGGCGGCTCGTGCCATATTGATTCCTCCTGATTTTATAACGCTTCAATGCATCCTACTGTAATGGGCGCCGCACTATAGATTCGTATTCTTTCACATTAGAGTGAAATGTGAAAATACTGCTCTAAATGCTCTTTAAAGGCAAGATATAATTTTTTGCTGGCATCTACATGGAATTTTGCCATACGAGGCCAATCAATATCTTTAGAAATATCAACACCGGGCAAAAAAGTATGTATCTTGTTTGCCTTATTGTCGTCCATGCGGCTCCAAATCAATTGTGTTCCTATAACTTTCTCAATATTATCTTTCCTGGCAAATAGGAAACCAAATAGTTCCTTGTTTTTCTCTTTTGATGCCATGCCCAAATAGAGTTCGACACGGGATTCATTGAAGTTTGCAACACAGTCGATATGGATGCCAGGAATACCCACAAAACCGGCAATCCAGTTACTCGTTACAGGGTTCACATTCTCGAAAAGTCCATTTTCGATAAAAGCATTTTTGAGCTGCGGAAGTGTGTATTCCCAATATTTTTTGCGGATTTCATAACGATTTCCAGCAACTGTCTCAGAATTATCCTCATCTTTGAGGTAAAATACAAGCTCACTCTCGGGAACATCAAATATAGCGAATATCTTTCGCAGATTATTGATTTTGTACTGTGTATCAGTTCCCGTCCACACATACAGATCCGTATCGATTTGCCGGCAGGAATTAAAAGATGTCGGGCTCATACTGAAATGTAGCGACAAATCTACTGCAGGGTCTTGCGATACCGCCAGTTTTGTCAAGACGGCCTTATTCTCAGAATGAAGCATTGTGATGACTTGTTGATACATATCTGCCCAGCTTGCCACTGGCTGTTCGGCACCCTTGAAACTATACTTGGAGAGAACGCGCCCCGTGAGAATGACATCTTCATCCAAAGCGATAGCATCCATCTGCTTTTTCTGAGGGTGGTAATTTGATGTGGGATAGGGCCAAATTCCGATAACCGTATTTTTTAAGAGCTGGTCACGTTCCTCAAGTTCAGGCAACCCCCACTGTTCCTTCCGGCCGACCCACTGATTGATTCGAAGGCCAGAATCTTTAAAGCCATGAGGCATATCGCGCTTCTCTGCAAACGGGCTATTGGAATAGCGCGAATTATACGCAGTTAGGGTTAGATTTGCCAAACGGTGGAGCCAATTTGTGTGAATCGCTTCATAATTATCCCCAAGGCTCACTATCCATGCGGCAGTAAGATGCTGTGGCATAATGTGCTCAATAGAGTACTCTCCACGATCCAAGTGCCCCCAGACATCTTTGGTCTCGCTGGTTTCTGAATTCTCCAAACGCTCAAAGAGGTACAGCTTGTTTTTGGGATTCATCCCATAGATATTGCGCGTAGACATACACTCTGCGAACTCCTCATCAGAGGGAAACCGAGTACGTTCTCTCTTGCTGAGAAGTGCATATTTGAACTTCTCAACATAATGGCTTTCATCTCCATCAAACCGAATGATTTCACGATGAAGCAGAAGAAAGATTTTATTCAACGCATTGGTGGGCAAGTCGCAAATAGCTCGGCGGAACAAGTAGCTTTCTGTGAAATGGAATACTTCAATTAGCTCATCGGCGGTCAAAGCACCACTTTCGCTAAGGCGAATTACTTCCAGCAAAAACGGACGTGTGACCGATGTGGACAGTCGATTGAGACGATAGATACAACTATTGAGCCGCTCGTCAGAATGACCGCCTTTAATGAGAAATGCGTATCGCTTTGCATATTCGAGTAAATCTTTAAGCAAAGGTTCAATATCCGCCACCTCTGCATCGACTTTTAAAACCAAGACACCGCTACGGCCAGTATTGCTTACTGCCTGCACAAGTCAACACCTCGTTTCTCCATTTGCACTATATTTTTCATCCGGCACGATCTCCACGATATCCTCTATCCGGCAATCCAGCGCTGCGCAAATCTTTACGAGTATTTCTGTAGTGACATGTCCGTTCCGTCCCATTTTGGTGACGGATGCTGGGCTGATACCAGCCCTCTCGCACAGGTCTTTTTTCTTCATGTCCTTATCGATGAGCAACTTCCAGAGTTTTTTATAACTCACAGACATAAAATATCTCCTCCGTACCGATATACAAAAAATGCTCTGCCGCTTGGCAGAGCATT
>ENA-ORTY01004403-ORTY01004403.1-human-gut-metagenome-genome-assembly--contig:-NODE-4403-length-11093-cov-2.847708_pt1 | contig 11093 bp, 10 predicted proteins | sample MGYA00241917_ERZ509198 | MGnify/ENA primary metagenome ERZ509198 (study PRJEB26280, sample SAMEA2338857) | human gut metagenome | biome: human gut; feature: human-associated habitat; material: faeces...
TCTGCGGCTGCGGTTGTCTCGTTTTAGGATACTCCGGTCAAGCCGGAGTATGACAGGGAAAAAAAGGTGCCGGAGTATGACAGAAACAAAAAGGCAATAATAGCGGAAAAAAGCCGGAGCATGAGGTAATTTATGCGTTCGGAATATTTAACTTGCAAAATAAAAATTATCTTTTAAGATAGTTCTCGCAGCCGGGAGACCGGTTGTGGTGTCTGAAAAACATCTTGTAGATTTATGAATATCCTCTTTAGGAGGAGTGCACGATATAAGCCTCTGGTCGAATAAGTGTGACTGTATCTACACAGTTTTTCAGCTCCTCCACCTTTCTTAGTTAAAGGTGGTTTTGTTTTAATAATAACAAAACAGGAGCTATAAATGTTTGAATCAATAACCATCTCCTTTGAAGGAGACGATAATATGTCCGTGAACATTATGCGGATTTTGAGCTTGTATCTGGCATCGCTGCGCTGTCAGAAGAAACTCAAGCCGAGCGAGATTTGTGAGAAGACCGGCATTCATATCAAAAATCTGAACAACATAGAAACCGGCAAAACGACCCTGGCAAACCACGATATAGGCAAACTGCTGAATTATTACGGGCTTGACGTGCGGCTGACAATAAATTCTCCGGACAATTAAGGAAAAGCCAGTTGGAAAAAGCTGTCCCGACTTCAGGAAAGATCTAAAACCTCTTGTCCTGTTTCGCGGCAGCGGCGGTTAGGCCAATGATGATATCTTTGAGCAATAAGATGAAGGTTTGGTCTTCCGCTTTAAGAAACCCCGCCGTTTTCATCCGGCGGGGTTTTGTTTTCAATTTATATCTCTTTACCTTTGTGATAGCTGAATGTTTTTCTGTTTCTTTTATTGTTGCGTTTGGACGGGTCACGGTTGCCGCGTTCCGGATTTTGGTCATATTCGGCGGTTGAAGGGGAATTGACCCGTTTTTCCTGCTGCCGCATAAATCTTTCGGTTTTGGCGAGTTTTTCTTCCATCTGCGTTGATTCGATGAAGACTTTTTCGGTATGTGTCCGTTCTTCTGCTTTGGGCCCTTGGCCGAATTTGGTTCCTTTTTCGGGGACTATTTCCCGGCCCATTTTTTGCAGCGCCTTTTTGGCCGCTTCGTTATGTTTGGTCAGGTATTGGCGGCAGCCGGGCGGTATGCTTTGCAGATGTTCGGCTTCCAAATTGATGACGCCGGGCGGGTTCTTTAATTTCATTTTAAATTGCAGAGCGGCGGCCAGCAGTTTGTCACGGAATTCCGGCGTACGAATATTGTTGAATTCAATGGTGTCGGCTCCGTTGTCGCGGGCGGCTTTGACCAAGGCGTAAAAGTAGTCGTAGCTGAGCGGTTTGCCGGCTTCGGGGTTTTTGACGGTGACGTCGATTTTATCCGGCTGCGGCGCTTTTTTCACCATATAGACAGCGCCGGCATCGCCGCGTTTGCGGGCAATCGGGCTCAACGGGCGGACTTCGATTTCCACGGACGCAGGTTCCCGGTTTTCATCGGTTTGCACCCGAACTTCTTTAATTTCGCGTTTGGGTTCTCCGGTTTTTTTATCAACGGCGGTTTCGCACCATTTTTTCAGTGAAGCGGGATAGCCCTTAATCCATGAGGGTTCTTCGGAGTGATCAGAAGCTTCGGGTTTTTCTTTCTTTTCGGGAGCGGTTTCTTTTGCCGGGGCCGGCGGTTTGTCTTCCTTTGGGGCCGTTTTGTTTTTTTGCTCGCGACGGGCAAGCAGCTCATCTATTCTGCGGGTGGTGTCGTTTTCCTGCCGCGTATTGGATTCGTTTGATTCGGCAGTCCGGGAGGCAGGCGTTTGTCTTTCTCTGGATTGCGGAAGTTCGGGCAATTCTTCGCTGATGCTGAAGATTTTGATTTTGGGAGCAGGGCGCAGTTCCTCGGTTTGGGACAGGGGCGGCTGTCCGGAAACGAAAGAATCCGTGTATGCTTCTTCAAAAGTCGGATTATGCTTGTCAAAAGAAAATTCAATCTGCGGCGTTTCGGCTTCCAGTTCTTTTTCGTTGAGCGAAATGATGCCTCTTTCGCTCAGAATGCCGATTTTATCCAGGTTCAGTTTATTGTCATCGCCGATGATTTCTTCCAAAGCTTTTTCGTCGTTAATGATGTAGTTCAGCTGTTGCAGCCGTTCCTTTATTTTCCGGAGGGTTTCCTGCCGCTTGTCTGTGTTCGGCGAGGCAGCTTTGCGGGTGGCCGCGTCGGCTTGTTTGCGATATTGGTTTTCCCTTTCGGCTTTGGATAGAACTTTCATGTGCCAATCGTCCTGATGGTTAGATATGAGATCATACTATCATAAAAAAATAATTTTGTCTAATTTTTTCTACATACTGCAGAGTTTGTTCAGACTGGCAGGGGTGACGGCCTGAAGATAAGGATTGCAGTGTTTTTCCAGACCGAGGGTTACCGGTGCGACCGGTTTTCCCTGTTTGATTTTGCCCATGGCCTCTTCCACATATTGTTTAAGCAGCTGGCTGTTGGGGTTGAAGTATTGGGCGAAGCCGATGCCGTGAATGGTATATTCATGACCGGGATAGAATTTGACGTCGTTCGGGAGTTCTTTGATTTTATTCAGTGTGGCAAACATTTGTTCGGCGCTGCCTTCAAACAGACCGCCGATGCAAAGGTTAAACAGCGTGTCGCCGGTGAAGAGGGCTTTAGCTTCAGGAAAATACCACAGAATATGGCCGATGGTGTGGCCGTCAGCGCGGATAATTTCGGCGCGGGAGCTGCCGAGGCTGAACGTATCTCCGTCATTCAGGCCGATGTCTATGCCCGGAATACGGTTGAGGTCGGCCGCTCCGCCGACAACCTGTGCGCCGTAAAGCGCTTTCAGTTCCAGGTTGGCGTCGGTATGGTCGTAATGGTGATGGGTGTTGAAGATATATTGCGGTTTGATACCCAATTCTTTGCATTTGGCAATAATCGGCGCCGCTTCGGAGGGGTCAACCACGGCGCTTTGTCCCGTTTCTTCATCGGTGAGCAGCCAGGCGTAATTGTCCATGGTGCCGGCTCGGCACAGAACTGGTTCAATTCTTAAGTTACTCATGCTTGTTTCTCCGTCAGTGTCTTATTTATAAATAGTCATCGGGGTTGATTTCATCAATCTGTTCCGGTGAAATATATTGCTCGGCGTAGTCCAAGTAAACTTTGCTGGTGATGAAAACCTTGTAAAGATCGGGGTCGATATGTCCGTTGTTTTTCATGTCGCGCATAATAGCCAGAACTTCCGAGAGTTTTTTCGGTTCTTTATATGGGCGGTCGTTGGCGGTAAGCGCTTCAAAAATGTCGGCAATGGCCATAATTTTGGCAGGAATGGACATTTGGTCGCCGGTGAGGCCGTTGGGATAACCTTTGCCGTCTATGCGCTCGTGGTGGGCGCCGGCATATTCAACGACTTTTGAGAGTTCTTTAGGGAAAGGCAGAGCCTTGAGCATATCGATGGTGACAACAATGTGTTCGTTGATCTTTTCCCGTTCCTCTTTGTTGATGGTTCCGTGCGGGATTTTCAGGTTATAGAGTTCGCCGCGGTTATATTGGTCAAAGAGCAGGTCGCCCCGGTCCTGAAGAAGATTTTCAACACCCGGCTGTTCGTAAATTTCAGGGTTTTTGATGTGGTCGCGTTCTGCCCAGGAGAGCCCTTTCATACGGTTGAAGTAACGGGTGAAGGTGATGCGGGAAATCCTGTCCAGTTCGGCAAAGTCGCGTTCGGTCATGTCTTTATCGCCGATGTTGCACTGGGCGATAAAATCGTAATCTTTTTCCAGCTGTCTGACTTTGGCGACAAATTCGGCCTGCAGGTTCTCCGGCGTGTCCGTATCGGCCAGGCGCTTTTTCAGGTAGTCGATATGTGCGTCGCGGCGCAGAATCTCAAAGCGGCTGCGTATTTCATGAATGCGGTTGTAGATGGTTTCCAGCTTGGTGGCTTTGTCAACGATATATTCCGGTGTTGTGACTTTGCCGCAATCATGCAGCCAGGAGGCAATATGCAGCGTGTACCAGTCGTCGCCGCTCATTTCAAAGTCACGCAGTGGGCCGCTGTCTTCCTGAACGGCGGCGGTAGCCAGCAGGCGGGCAATAACGGGCACGCGCTGGCAGTGGGCTCCGGTATAAGGCGATTTGGCGTCAATGGCCCGAGCCAGGACTTCAATGAAAGATTCCAGCAGCTGTCCGTAGGCCTCATTAAGCATTTTGTTTTCCAGCAGAAGACCGATGAGCTTGCAGATTGAAATGGTGTTTTTCTGGGTGTCCAGCGTAAAGGTCAGGGTGCGTCCGCTTTCGTCCCGCGGATTGACAAACTGCGCAATGCCGACAACGTAGCCGCGGCGGGTGGTTACCGGAATGCTGAGAACGGAGACGGTGGCATAATTGTTGTCTTCGTCAAACTCGGCGAAAAAACTGTTGTCAAATTTATTGTCGGCGTAGATGTTATTGGAATTAATGACGCCTTTGCTGAAAAAACAGGCGGCGGCAATGGATTTCTGCGGCTGGTTTTTGATTTCGGGCAGAAAAACGGTCGGAGCATAGACCAGATTGTCTGAGCCGCGGCGGGTGATTTTCAGGCTTTTGTTGACGCTGTATGAAAGGGTCAGAAACTTGTCATCATTGACATTGTAGAAAAACCAGCCGTCCGCGTCACACATGTCGGCGGCGGTATCCATTATTTTTTCGACGATTTCGGCATGGTTGGCCTCTGCCAGCATTAAATCGCTCAGCTCAAGAATGGAACTTAAATTTCGCGTATTCGTCGACACCAAAGGCCGCCTCCTTCCCTTTACAAGGGTATAGTCTATACGCATTTAGTTAAAAAATAATCAATTAACTGATTTTTGAAATAAGGTAATTGACATCATCTTCGCTTAATTCCTCGCTGGTGGAGCTTATCGAAAGAATGCGTTCAATCACTTTGTGAATGAAAGAAGCACGATCGCTCTTCTGGCAGCCGAAGCGAATGTCGCGGATGACGTTCAGGGCGCTGAAAACCGCGGGGAACATACTCTTGGGGATAAATGCTTTGCGGAGCAGATTGCGAATCATAAAGTCAACCTGCAGGTTAAACAATATTTTGCGGACTTCCAGCAGTGGAGTGTTGGAAAGGTAAACCAGTGCATATTCAAAAAATTTCAAATCGCCCATGCAGATTGAACGCACAACCAGTGACGGCGTCAGGTGGTTGGAGGCGTAAAGCTGGTGAACCAGTTCTTCAATCTGTTTATCGGAGCTGTATTCTTCCGAAATGCGCAGCGTGGTTTTTTCCTTAACCTGTTCAACAATGTCGGTGGCAATGTTATTGGGCAGATTATGGGTGGTAATCAAACGTTTCTGCAGTTCGTCGGAAAGGGAACTGACAATCTTTTCAATGACCGAAACCGGCAGGTCGGAACGATAAACCAGGTGTTTTTTGATATTGTCGCTGTCGGAATATTTATCAATAATCGAATCGTAGGTCTTTTCAACGATATTGGCGCTTTCATTGGAGATGAGAACGCCGACGACATCTTCCGAGCATTTGTCAACAATATACTGCGAGACGTCTTCCGGCAGATTTTTGCGCTGGGCGACCGCTTTCTGTTTGTTGCTGCTCTGCGCTTCGATAATGCTAATCAGGTCTTCTTTGGTGAGGTTGGCGTAATATTTGATGAAAGGAACGGCAACGCTGTCCTGATCGTTAATCAGTTTGACGGTGATATCGCGGGGAATTGACTTGCAGTTTTTCAAACTTTCGGAAAGGACTTCCCTGACTTTGACCTGAACGTCTTCAACCATAATGCGGAAAATGTCTTCCGCCAGTTTGCGCCCGCGCTCGCTGATGTCGGTTCCGTCATAATAGGCGGAGATTTTTTGGGCCGCAGCTGCTTTGTTCTCAACAGACAAGTCGTGAGACAGGCGGTTAACATCTTGCATTGTCAGGCCGAGTTTTGTCATTTTTTTCTGCACTCGCTTTAATTAACTATCTATTTCTTATCATAAAATAAATTAAATGAAAAGTGTAATTAATCTTTTGTTACAAAATTTTGTCGAGTAACCATTATTTTTCCGCATCCGGAATTTTTGCGTCCAGCCAGTCAATGTCCCCCAGCGTTGCCTCATCAAAATTCGTCAGTTCGTAAAAAGTCATGGTATATTCAAGCAAACCGGCGAAATTCCGGAGATTGGTGTCGAAAATCATGGCATTGGCAAGCGCTTTGCCGGTGACGGGTTTGTCACGGTTTTCAATTTCGGCGCGCAGAAAACGCAGCTGTTCATAATTTACGCCGGAGTTGATTTTATGGGTGTATGAGCGCATAGAGGCCAGCAACGAAGGGAAAATTTTGTATTTGTAGCTGTTGTCTTCGGTTTCGTCTTCGGGAATCAGTCCGGGTTCGTTTGAGTACCACAACAGTTCGCGGTAAAGCGAATTGCCTTCGTTGGCCGGGCGGTTGGTGCCCCAGTTGCTTTCAATGGCAGCGGCGCCCATCAGCAGAGAAGGCGGCAGTTTGTTGACGCGGAGCAGCAGTTCTTTGAAAATGTAAGCATAACGCCGTTCTCCCGTGAGGCGGGTGAAAATGTCATATTTTTCCGCCTGCTGTTCAAGAAATTTTTCTTCTTCCGCAGTGAGGTCGTGCTGTTTTTGGAAGCGGTCTTCCAGCAGGCGGATATGCAGCCGCTCTTCACTGAGTTCTTCGCCAAGTTTCAGAGCCAGAGGGCCGACGATTTGCAAGAAGAGCTTGTTGCGTTTTTGCGGGTCTTTAATCGAGCGGAAGTCGCGGGGGAGACGGGTGAGAAAAATCGGCGGATAAATCCAGTCCCGCATATAAATGTAGTCTTTATAGCCGTATATCCGGTAAAAGTCTTCCAGTTCGGCAACCGTGATATCATGGATATAAATGCCGTCAACCTTGTATTCATAAACGGGAGTCTCCGGCGCTTTGGCGCCGCAGATAAAAAGGACGCTCAGAATCAGGGCTGTGACGGCGGTTAATGTTTTCATGCTTCGCTGTTTTCAAAATTTCTGACTTCTTTGACTTCAGGGATATAGGATTTGAGAACCCTTTCGACCCCTTCTTTAAGGGTAATCATGGCGTAAGGACAGCCGGCGCAGTTGCCGCGCATTTCGACATAGACAATTCCATCCGCGAAGTTTTTGAAAACGATGTCGCCTCCGTCCTGTTTGACAGCCGGGCGGATGCGCGCATTAATCAGCCCGATGATGCGGTTGACGATGTCTGTTTCGTCGGCAGCCGTTTCCGGCGTTTCGATGACGGCTTCGTCGCCAAGAGCGGCGTAGTCCATAATTTCGGCGAGAATCTGCGGTTTGAGTTCTTCCCAGTCGGCTTCGTCTTCTTTGGTGACGGAGATCATTTCTGCCGTCATAAACAATGATTTTATGCCGCCGAGGTCAAAAATCTGCTCGGCCAGCGGTGACTTGCGCAGGGATTTGGCATCAACGAATTCGGCGGTTCCGCTTTTCAGAATCCGAACCGGCGGAAAAAAGTTTAAGACATTGCGGTCAGGGGTTTCTTGTGTTTCAATCAGCATTTTATTTCCTTGCAAGGGCTTGTTCGTTTAAAGCTTCGGCAATCAGGGCAAGCAGATTGCGGGCTTTCACGATGTACATGTTTAAATAACTCAGGTGGTTGGGTGCGGTCAGGCTGTTCAGCTCGCCGTTGCGGACAATGGCCGGTTGGACGGACGAGGCGTCTTCCAGAGCTTTGATCAGGCTTATCCAGTTTTGATATTGTCCGGCGGAAACGATGATGTTTTTATAATCATTGCCGAGCGCTTTGAAAAGCAGGTAATAAGCATAGGCTTTGCCCTGCTGATAATAGAAAATGTTATCGGCTTTGGTGTCCCACCAGGAAGAACTTTCCTCCCGGATTCGGGTTTCAAGAGCGGCGCTGCTTTTGCCAAGGTTTATTTTGGATTTGCGGAGCAGGTAAGCGAGGTCTGCCGGGCTTTTGTAAAAGACTTCGCGGCCGGCACTGAGGCTTTTGTTGTAATTAATCAGGTGGCGGCGAGCCTTGCGGTACTGGTTGTTGGCCGACGGTGCCAGCAACAGTTTGTTTTCGGCGGAAAACATCCAGACGGTTCCGGGGTAACGCAGCAATTCCGCCGCGGCCTGCAGGTCGGAAGGTTCATCTTCCACGGTAATCTTTTTATCAATTCTTTTGGCAAAAGAAGAAGTAAATTTATTTAGGGCGTCAAAAATGCCGAGCTGAAAATTAGGCATATTGTCAAGGAAATAAGAGGGGTAGAAAAACGGCAGGTTCGGCGTCCAGATTTTTTCGTTTACTTCACGGTTGACCAGAAAAGAAATCATTTCCACGCTGCTGGATTGTTCAGGGTGTTTTTCATCAATTTCATAATCGGTGGTGCGGTCAATGTTGCTGATGAGCAGTCCGCCGATAGGATAATAAAGAAAAACCAGCGCGGCAAGCAGAAGAACCAGTGTGTTCCACCAGGTCGCAAGAAAGTTCATTCCCCGGTCAACCATGGCATCAAAAGAAAATTTCGGCAGGCGGATTTGCCGCAGTTTGCCGTATTGTTGCAAAAGCCAGTTTTTAAGCTTGTTTTTGAGCATTTTTCTTTCCCCGTGACGAAAGCATTTTAAGAATGTCGGTTAAACAAAGCACACCGGTTAGTTTAGCCATTACGCAGAAAGTTGCAACACCCAAAATGCATAATCCGGCGAAAAGCGGAATTTTTATGCCGTAAGACAGCAGCAGCCAATTGTCAAACTTCCAGGTTATGCCGAGTTCTCCCAAATAAATAACTCCGCCCATTACCAGCGAGCAGAGCGTGATTTTGAGAATTTTGCGGTTCAGCTCGGCGGAATAGCTCCAATAACCGCGTTTTTTCAGGCCGCGAAGATATTGGTAGAGCGAGACGAAAGAGGCGACGGAAGTTGCCGAAGCCACGCCGACGTGGCCGAAAGGAATCATCAAAGCTATGCTGAGCGACAGGTTGGCAATCATGACAACAATGCTGTATTTGACCGGGGTTTTGGTATCGCCGCGGGCAAAAAAGTTCGGAGCAAGGGCTTTAACCATAACGTAAGAGGGCAGACCGACGGAGTAGGCGATAACTGCCCGGGCGGTCATAACCGAATCTTCGGCGGTGAAACGTCCGTGGCGGAAAAGAATATCTATAATCGGATAAGCCAGAACAATCAGGGCAACCGTTGCCGGAATGGAAAGCAGGGCGCCGTATTCAACCGCTTTGTTTTGGCTGTGACGGGCTGCTTCGATTTCTCCGGCTTTGAGGTGGTGGGAGAGTATCGGCAGCAAGGCAACGCTGATAGCCGCGCCAACCACGCCGAGCGGCAGCTGCTGAATGCGGTTGGCATAGTAGAGCCAGGAGATGGCTCCGGTTCCGACCAGCGAAACAACAATGGTGTCAACCACCATGTTAATCTGATAGACGCCGGCTCCGAGAACGCCGGGAGCAATACGTTTGAACAGGGTTTTGATTTCAGCATTATGCAGCAGGCGGATGTTGAACTGCGGTTTGACGCTGACGTCAATCCGCCGGAGAAAAAAGTGCAGCCAGAGAATTTCAAGCAGACCGGCAATGGTTACGCCCCAGGAAATGCCGTGGGCAGGGGTTTCGCCAAAGGGAACAAAAGCAAAAACGGCAACAATCATTGTCAGATTGAGGATAACCGGTGCAGCGGCCGGCCCGGCAAATTTGCCGAAAGAGTTTAAAATGCCGGACTGAAAAGAAACAATCGAAATAAACAGCAAAAACGGAAAAGTGATGCGGGAGAGTTCGACCGACAAAGCCATTTTTTGCGGATCGGAAGCAAAGCCCGGGGCCATCAGTTCAACCACCCAGGGCATGCAGAATTCCATCAGAATAACAAAAAGGGTAAGAAAGAAAGTGAGGACGGAAATGGCCTGGGAGGCAAAACGAATGGATTCTTCGCGTCCGTCGGTTACCAGTTTGTGGGACAACATGGGGACAAAAGCGGTGGTGAAAGCGCCTTCGGCAAACAGGCTGCGAAACAGATTTGGCAGTTTGAAAGCAACGAAAAAGGCGTCGGATACGGCACCGGCACCGAGGAAATTGGCAAGAATCATATCCCGGGCAAATCCGGTAATGCGGCTGACGAGCGTGAATCCTCCGAAAGTGGCAATTGACTTAAATAAAGACATTTTTTTCCCATTAAACTGTTATTTGTTAAGGATATTTTATTGATTTGTATGCAGTATATTGTATAAAGATTAAAATTACGAACAGAAAAATCGTTTTATCGCCTTATATTTTGAGAAAAAGCCAGTTTAAATATTGACAAAAGACAATTATATTGCGATAATAGACAAAAGAGATAAGCAAGAATAATAAAAATCTTAGGAGAAGTTTTATGGTTAACATGGCTAATTTGCCGCAGGGAAAAGAGTTTTCTTTGAAAGGCGGCGTTGAAAGCATAGCACGGGGAAAGGCAAAATCTTCGGATGCGGCTCTTTCTCTGGCAGCACAGATTTTGATTTCGCGAGGATATAACGGTTTGGGATCGTCCGTATCTCATGAAGCCGATGCTCATAAAAATATGTTGTCAAATAAAATTTTGGCAAACAATGGTTTGGAATTGCAAGCTGACGGTTCTTATCGTCAGGTTTCTGCCGAGAAAGCCCGGGCGGCCGTAAATGCTGCCGAAACGGGTGCACAGATTATTTCTAAGGGTTTGACACGCTAACTTTTGATTAGAAATAAAACTTCTCGCAATAATCGTTAAAAAGTCCTCCGGTAACGGAGGACTTTTTTTTTATGATTATTCACAAAAGACGATTGCTGCCGAATTTCCAGGAGAGTTTTGACAATAGGATAGTCTGATTGATGAACCGCCTAATGTTTTGCAGGTTTCTTCAATGTTGTCGCAACTCCAACCGGCATTACATTCTGAACCGCAGCCCATTCCGCAACAAGCGGTCATATAACCGCTAAAAACACATTCATATCCATTCCAAGATTCATAGTAACTACAGCAGCTTTTGCATGAGCTGTATTTTTTTACAGTTCCTGAGTAACAAACCGTTGCTCCGCTTTCACCGCCGCAGGTGCATTCCTTGAAGCCGTCGCAGGCATTGGCGCTGCGTTT
>ENA-ORTY01004407-ORTY01004407.1-human-gut-metagenome-genome-assembly--contig:-NODE-4407-length-11088-cov-5.123992_pt1 | contig 11088 bp, 11 predicted proteins | sample MGYA00241917_ERZ509198 | MGnify/ENA primary metagenome ERZ509198 (study PRJEB26280, sample SAMEA2338857) | human gut metagenome | biome: human gut; feature: human-associated habitat; material: faeces...
ACCCGGCGGTTGGTTTAGAAAAAACAAAAAAGAAAGTAAACGATTTAAAGAAAAAACAAGATGTCAAGAACAAATTTTGATACTTTATTGGAAGCCGGTTGCCACTTCGGACACCTTAAGAGAAAGTGGAACCCTGCAATGGCTCCTTATATTTTCATGGAACGCAATGGTATTCACATCATTGACCTCCACAAAACAGTTGCAAAAGTAGACGAAGCTGCTGAAGCTTTGAAACAGATTGCCAAATCAGGCAAGAAAGTTCTTTTTGTTGCTACTAAAAAACAAGCTAAACAAGTTGTAGCTGAGAAAGCTCAATCTGTTAATATGCCTTATGTAATCGAGCGCTGGCCGGGTGGTATGTTGACCAACTTCCCGACTATCCGTAAGGCTGTGAAGAAGATGGCTACTATCGATAAATTGACTAACGATGGTACATATTCTAACCTTTCTAAGAGAGAAGTTCTTCAGATCTCTCGTCAACGTGCAAAATTGGACAAGACTTTGGGCTCTATCGCTGACCTGACTCGTCTGCCGTCTGCATTGTTCGTTATCGACGTAATGAAAGAAAATATCGCAGTTCGTGAAGCTAACCGTTTGGGTATCCCTGTATTTGGTATCGTTGATACTAACTCTGATCCTACAAACGTTGACTTCGTAATTCCTGCTAACGATGACGCTACTAAGTCAGTAGAGGTTATCCTTGACGCTTGCTGTGCTGCAATGATCGAAGGCTTGGAAGAAAGAAAAGCTGAAAAGATCGACATGGAAGCAGCTGGTGAAGCTCCTGCTAACAAAGGCAAGAAAAAATCAGTGAAAGCAAGACTTGACAAGTCTGACGAAGAAGCTATCAATGCAGCGAAAGCTGCTGCCTTCATCAAGGAAGACGAAGAGGCTTAATTATATAATGTGCCAATTTGCTAATGTGCAAGAGTATGCTTATACACTTGCATCTTGATTGGCAGATTGGCACATTTTTTTGTTTTGAAAATTATTATTCATTTAAATAAAAGAAATTATTATGGCTGTAACTATGGCTGATATTACCAAGCTGCGTAAAATGACCGGAGCTGGTATGATGGACTGTAAGAATGCATTGACAGAAGCTGAAGGCGATTACGACAAGGCAATGGAAATTATCCGTAAGAAAGGACAAGCTGTTGCTGCTAAGCGTTCAGAACGTGATGCTTCTGAAGGTTGTGTTTTGGCTAAGACTACTGGTGAATATGCCGTTGTCATTGCTTTGAAGTGTGAAACTGACTTTGTTGCTCAGAATGCTGATTTTGTGAAACTGACTCAGGACATTCTGGACCTTGCTGTGGCTAACAAATGCAAGACATTGGACGAAGTAAAAGCATTGCCGATGGGTAACGGTACTGTACAGGATGCAGTGGTTGACCGTAGCGGTATTACTGGTGAGAAAATGGAGCTTGATGGTTACATGACTGTAGAGGGAGTAAGCACTGCTGTTTACAATCACATGAACAGAAACGTTCTCTGCACAATCGTTGCTTTCAACAAGAACGTTGACGAGCAGTTGGCTAAACAAGTAGCTATGCAGATTGCTGCAATGAACCCGATCGCTATTGATGAAGATGGTGTTTCTGAAGAAGTAAAAGAAAAGGAAATTGCTGTTGCTATCGAGAAAACAAAAGCAGAACAGGTACAGAAAGCTGTAGAAGCTGCTCTGAAGAAAGCCAACATCAACCCTGCTCATGTAGATAGCGAAGAGCACATGGAAAGTAATATGGCTAAGGGCTGGATTACAGCTGAAGATATAGCTAAGGCAAAGGAAATCATTGCTACCGTTTCTGCTGAAAAGGCTGCACACCTGCCGGAACAAATGATTCAGAACATCGCTAAGGGTCGTCTGGGTAAGTTCTTGAAAGAAGTTTGTCTGCTGAATCAGGAAGATATCATGGACGCTAAGAAGACTGTAAGAGAAGTATTGGCAGCTGCTGATCCTGAACTGAAGGTTCTTGATTTCAAGCGTTTCACTTTGAAAGCTGAATAATCTATCTCAAAAAGATAATAAGCTAAGGGCGGAATTCTAATGATTCCGCCCTTTGTCATTATCCTCCGACACCTTTGGTCTTTGTATATCCTTCTTTTATTAACAGGTCTATTACTTTCTGCTTGAAATCTCCTTGTACGATGATTTCTCCGTCTTTGGCCGAACCTCCGACTCCACATTTGCTTTTCAGTAGTTTTCCAAGTTCTTTCTGGTCATTCTCCGTACCTACGAATCCGGTGATGAGTGTAACGACTTTACCTCCACGATTTTTCCTGTCGAGAGAAACCCGAAGATTTTGTTTGTTTTTATCCAGCGTCACTTGTTCCTGATCATCATCCATATCATAGTTAAAATCAGGATTTGTAGAATAAACCACATTCAGCCTGTCTTTCCAATCATTATTTTTCATATTCTTCTGCTTTTATTGTGTCAAAAGTAATATTTTGTGGGGAACTTTGCAATCTTTTGTCTATTTTGCCGTCTAATAATAAAACGAAATAAGACTAATAAACCGAAAATGATGAAACGATATATAGCGTTTGTTCTTATATGTTCTTTTACTATCTCTCTTTGGGCACAAACATTTAAAGGCAGAGTGGTTGATTTTGCGGGAAATCCGATACCCTACGCGGCACTTTATCTGAAAGAACTTAAAACAGGCTTTACTACCGATGATAATGGTTGTTTTCAGACTTCGCTCCAGCCGGGACAATATACTTGTGAGGTTTCTTCTTTGGGATTCGCAGGACAAACGTTTTCCTTCTCCATATCTACCGGAGATTTGGAAAAGAATATCGTACTCTCGGAGCAGGTATACAGTTTGCGGGAAGTCAATGTAGTAAAAGGGGCGGAAGACCCTGCCTGTTCTGTGATGCGCAAAGCGATTGCCAATGCGCCTTATTACCGTACGCAGGTGAAAGGATTTAGAGCCGGTACCTATCTGAAAGGTACGGGAAAAATGAAGACCATTCCCGCTATTTTAAAGCTGTCAAAGGAAGTCAGGAAAGAGTCGAAGGAGCTTTTGGGTAAGTTGTTTGTGATGGAGGAACAGAGAGTGGTAACTTTCAAAGCTCCCTCTACCTGGGAGAATCAGGTAAAGGCTTATTCCAATTCTTTTCCGGAAGAGATGGAGGTCAGAATTGGTCTGACTACAATCAACTTTTACGAACCTGTTATTTTTGATAAGGTATCACCATTGAGTGCCGGAGCTTTTTCCTATTACCGTTTTAAGTTGGAAGGGTGTTATAGTGAAGGCAACTACCTGATCAATAAGATAAAAGTCATCCCTAAACAAGACAGCCCACGTCTGGTATCCGGAGATTTGTACATTGTGGAAGACCTTTGGTGTGTTTCTGCGGCTGAGCTTTCTATTCATATGGGTGGTTTAAAGGCTAAGGTTAAGGTTACTTGTAAAGAAGTTCAGCCCGCTGTTTTTCTTGCTACTTCTACAAGTATGTCTTGTGAAATCAAGATGATGGGATTTTCGGCAGAGGCTTCTTATCTGGCGGCGGTACATTATACGAATGTAGAAGTTGCAGACCGTCAGCAGGTAATGAATAGAGGGCTGTCTTCTTCTGATACTTCACTGAAGCAAAACCGAAAGCAGCAGAAGCTTGCAAAGCAGATAGAAGAACTGGCGGCAAAAGATGATTTGACTTTGAAAGAAGCCTATAAATTATCTAAGCTGATGGAAAAGAACATAGCTGAATCCGACTCTACACGTTCTTTGCACAAATATGAGCGCAAAGTGAGAAAAAGAGAGGTGAATGTGAAGACTGATTCGCTGGCAGGTGAAAAGGATTCGCTTTATTGGGCGGCTGTCAGGAGTGTTCCTTTGCGCCCGGAAGAAATACAGAGTTATGTTCATAAGGAAAAGTTATCCCTTTCCAAAGATTCACTTCAAGAGGATGATTCGCTAAAGACATCCATTGGAAAAAAGATCATTCAGACATTTCTTATGGGGAAAACCTTTCGTAGTCCTAATAAAAATGCATGGATCTCTTGGACCGGCCTGCCTTCCTATGTACCTGAATATAATTTTGTAGATGGTTTTTGGCTGGGAGCCAAGTTTGAAACAGGACTGAAACTATCAGAAGCCTCTGTTTTACAATTTACTCCATCTGCATACTATACCTCTGCCCGTAAAGCGTTGGCAGGACAAGGTGAACTCTCCCTGAGCTATGCTCCGAGGCGACGAGGGTATATGGTACTGTCCGGTGGAATGCTTTCTGCCGATTATAATGGAGAAAGTGGAGAATCACGTCTGATAAATGGCGTTGCTTCTTCTTTCTTCGGACGAAATGATGTGAAACTTTATGAGAAACGTTTCCTGTCCTTACATCATCAGATTGAATTGGCAAACAGTTTGTTGTTTTCTACCTCACTTTCCTGGCAGCGTCGGCAGATGTTGGAGAATCATATACACCGGAGTTGGTTTAAGAAAGAGGCAGAACCGAATATTCCGGATAGCCGGGCATTCTATCCGATGCCTGAAAATGAACTATTAAAAGCTTCGTTTGCTTTGGAATATACTCCGGTCCATTATTACCGGATGCAGAAAGGGAAAAAAGTGTATGAAGAATCCAGGTATCCTACTTTTACATTACGTTATGACTGGGCTTTCCCTTTGAAAGGTACGTTGTCTTCTCCATCCTATCATTTAGCGGAATTTTCCGCCAGACAGAACATAGAGTTCGGAATGTTTAATACGTTGGACTGGGCCGTTAATGCCGGAACTTTTTGGGATAAGAAAGGTATGCAATTCCCCGATTTCAAACATTTTGCGACAACTGGTTTACCGGTGACCGAGCGCTCGTTTGACACAGGATTTTCTTTGTTGGATAATTATGCATACTCTACCAATACCCGATGGGTACAAGCTAATATTTCCTGGTACACTCCCTATTTATTGCTGAAATTTCTACCTTTCCTGAAAAAGAAGAATCTGGATGAAGCATTGCATCTCCGTACGCTTGCAGGATATGACCGGCGTCCCTATTCGGAAATCGGTTACTCCATCGGATTCCTGAAACTGGCACGGTTAGGCGTCTTCGTTGGCTTCGAGAGTCTGAAATACCGTTCGACCGGAGTTTCCGTCAGCATTCCTTTGTCAATGTTTGCAGGAGAGTAGCACCTGTGTAGAAATAGTATGAATCATTCTTGCAATTCCGAAAAAAAACGTATTTTTGTCAATCTTATAACCTGAATAAATAAAAGAAATGGCCGAGAACCAAAAGATACAGCAGATAGATTGTACGAAAGTGCCGGAGCCTACTTTGCGCAGGCTGCCTTGGTACTTGTCGAATGTCAAGTTGCTGAAGCAAAGAGGCGAACGCTTTGTCTCTTCTACGCAGATATCTAAGGAAATAAATATTGACGCTTCACAGATAGCAAAAGACTTGTCGTATGTGAATATCTCCGGACGTACACGTGTGGGGTACGAGGTTGATGCGCTCATCAGGGTTTTAGAGCACTTCCTGGGGTTTACGGAGATACATAAGGCTTTTCTTTTTGGAGTCGGTAGTCTGGGAGGCGCACTTTTGCAAGACTCCGGTCTGAAGCATTTCGGACTTGAGATTGTGGCTGCTTTCGATATTGACCCGACGTTGGTCGGTACTCACCTGAACGGAATTCCTGTTTACCATTCGGACGACTTTCTGAAGAAGATGGAAGAATATGACGTACAGATCGGTGTGTTGACTGTTCCTATCGAGATTGCCCAGTGTATCACGGATATGATGGTGGACGGAGGAATCAAGGCTGTCTGGAATTTTACCCCTTTCCGTATCCGTGTTCCGGAAGATATCGTGGTACAGAATACATCCCTTTATGCTCATCTGGCGGTTATGTTCAATCGCCTTAATTTTAACGAAATCAAATAATGAAGATTATTGCCGTAGGAATGAACTATGCCCTGCACAATCAGGAGCTGGGACATACATCTATAAATAAAGAACCGGTTATTTTCATGAAGCCCGATTCGGCTATTCTGAAAGATGGCAAACCGTTCTTTATCCCTGATTTTTCGAATGAAGTACATTATGAGACGGAGCTTGTTGTACGCATCAACCGTCTTGGAAAGAATATTTCTCCCCGTTTTGCCCATCGATATTATGACGCATTGACAGTTGGCATTGACTTTACCGCTCGTGATCTTCAGCGTAAATTTCGTGAAGCTGGTAATCCGTGGGAACTTTGCAAAGGTTTCGACTCTTCTGCCGCTATCGGCACTTTTGTTCCGGTAGAGCGCTATAAAGACATTCAGAATCTGAATTTCAATCTGATGATTGATGGCAAGGAGGTGCAACGTGGTTGTACAGCGGATATGCTCTTTAAAGTGGATGATATCATTGCTTACGTCAGCCAGTTCGTAACACTCAAAATAGGAGATTTACTATTCACGGGGACACCTGCCGGGGTAGGTCCGGTTAGTATCGGCCAGCATTTGCAGGGATATCTGGAAGGAGAAAAGTTGCTGGACTTCTATATACGTTGATCCGTATATTCTTTATTTGACTCATTTATTAAATAGTTTATGAAAATAAGAGTAGGTTTTGGCTTCGACGTACATCAGCTGGTCGAAGGCCGTGAATTGTGGTTGGGTGGTATTCGTCTGGAGCATGCTAAAGGATTGCTGGGACATTCGGATGCTGATGTATTACTGCATACGGTTTGCGACGCTTTGTTGGGAGCCGCTAATATGCGCGACATCGGCTATCATTTTCCGGATACTGCCGGAGAGTATAAAAATATCGATAGCAAGATTCTTTTGAAAAAGACAGTAGAACTGATTGCGACCAAAGGATACCGTGTCGGGAATATTGATGCGACTATTTGCGCGGAACGTCCCAAGCTGAAAGCTCATATTCCGTTGATGCAGGAGACGATGGCAGCCGTAATGGGTATTGATGCGGAGGACATCTCGATTAAAGCGACTACAACCGAAAAGCTGGGCTTTACCGGACGTGAAGAAGGTATTTCCGCTTATGCTACCGTGCTGATAGAGAAGGACTGATAAGAATTGCAGAACTTCTGAATGGCTGGCTATATGGGGGCCGCTGATAGGTGGGCTTTCGTGTATTTGCTGTCTGTTTATGGTCAGTCCGTTATAAAGAAGATTACTAACCCCCTAAAACAATAAATAGTATGAACCGATCTTTAAAATTGTTCTTGGCACTGGTTTCTTTGTGTATGACCACCTTCTGTTTCGCTCAAAAGAGTGAATTACAGTTTAACAAAGATGGCAAGTTTAAAATAGTACAGTTCACTGACGTCCATTTTAAATATAAGAATCCCGCTTCCGACATAGCGCTGGAACGTATCAATCAGGTACTCGATGAAGAACAGCCTGATTTTGTAATCTTTACCGGTGATGTGGTTTATTCTGCTCCGGCAGACAAAGGCATGTTGCAGGTATTGGAACAGGTATCGAAGCGTAAACTACCTTTTGTAGTCACTTTCGGCAATCATGATAATGAGCAGGGAATGACACGGGAGCAATTATACGATATCATCCGTCAGGTACCGGGCAATCTGATGCCGGACCGGGGCTCGGCCCTTTCTCCGGATTATGTATTGACAGTAAAAGCATCTTCCGATGCAAAGAAGGACGCGGCTGTTCTCTATTGCATGGACTCCCATTCTTATTCTCCGTTGAAGGATGTGAAAGGTTACGCATGGCTTACGTTCGACCAAATCAATTGGTATCGTCAGCAGAGTGCTGCTTATACCGCACAGAACGGTGGGCAACCATTGCCGGCGCTTGCTTTTTTCCACATTCCTCTGCCGGAATATAATGAAGCGGCTTCTGATGAAAATGCCATTTTGCGCGGAACCCGTATGGAAGAAGCATGTGCGCCCAAACTGAATACGGGTATGTTTGCTGCAATGAAAGAGTCGGGTGATGTGATGGGAATGTTTGTTGGTCACGATCATGATAATGATTATGCGGTGATGTGGAAAGGAATCCTGTTGGCTTATGGTCGTTTTACTGGTGGAAATACAGAATATAATCACCTGCCGAATGGTGCCCGTATCATTGTGCTTGATGAAGGTGCCCGTACTTTCACTTCCTGGATTCGCCAGAAAGACGGTATCGTTGATAAGGTTAGCTATCCGGCAAGTTTCGTTAAGGACGATTGGACCAAACGTTAGCGATAGCCAGTTTCACATTGCTGAGGCGGGTATATTTGGAACCGTAGCTTTCGAACAGGCGTGATACCCGCGCCGATGCAACATATATAATTTCTCCCGGTCGATATTCATGCTCTATTCCGGATAGGGTACATGATATCGCACTGGGAGTTTTTGATGGGATGCTCATTGTCACTAGGTTGCCGCTGGCATCGTTTAACGTCAGTATTTGCTTCACGAAGAATTGCGGAGTTGTTCCATTTATTCTTGTCTTGTAGGGGTCATCTTCCAAACGCACCCGCATGACTTTCAGCTTTAAGTCTGTCAGCTTCTCGTTCACTTCTCCCAAATAGCGACTCGCCCGGCGGGTCGGTTTCGGCCGGACTGGGCATTTACGACACCATGCAGCTGGTGAACTCCGACGTGGCGACCATCTGCACCGGGCTGGCGGCCTCGATGGGCGCCGTGCTCCTGACCGCCGGCGCCAAGGGCAAACGCTCGGCGCTGCCCCATTCGCGGGTGATGATCCACCAGCCGCTGGGCGGGGCGCAGGGACAGGCGTCGGACATCGAGATCACGGCGCGTGAGATCATGAAGACCAAGCGCGAGCTGTACGAAATCCTCTCGGTCCACTCGGGCGTCCCGGTCAAGAAGATCGAGAAGGACGCCGACCGCGATTACTGGCTTTCGGCCCGCGAGGCGAAGGAGTACGGGCTGATCGACGAGGTTCTTTCAAAACGTGGGAAGTGATGGCGCAGAATAAGAACAACAATAACCATCGGGGCGGAACGGGCGGCGACAGCTGCTCGTTCTGCGGTGCCAAGCGCGGGGATGTGGAGATCATGTTCCAGGGCATGGACGGTGCCAATATCTGCAACAAATGTATCGAGAACGGCTATAAGATCATCGTCGACAACGACATCGCCTCCGAACGGGGACGGCGTCCGGCGGCGGCTCCGCTCAAGATGGAGGAACTGCTCAAGCCGGCGCAGATCAAGGAGTTCCTCGACCAGTATGTCATCGGGCAGGACGCCGCCAAGCGGTATATGTCCGTGGCGGTCTACAACCACTACAAGCGGCTGCTGTACGCCCCGAAGGAGGACGAGGTCGAGATCGACAAGTCGAACATCGTGCTGGTCGGTCCGACGGGCACGGGCAAGACGCTGATGGCCCGCACGATCGCCAAGCTGCTGAAAGTGCCGTTCACGATCGTCGACGCGACCGTTCTGACCGAGGCGGGATATGTGGGCGAGGATGTCGAGAGCATCCTCTCGCGGCTGTTGCAGGTCGCCGACTACAACGTCGAGCAGGCCGAGCGCGGCATCGTCTTCATCGACGAGATCGACAAGATCGCGCGCAAGGGCGACAACCCCTCCATCACGCGCGACGTTTCGGGCGAGGGCGTGCAGCAGGCCCTGCTGAAAATCCTCGAAGGAACGGTGGTCAACGTGCCTCCCCAGGGCGGCCGCAAGCACCCCGAGCAGAAATTCATCCAGGTCGACACGCGCAACATCCTCTTCATCTGCGGCGGTGCGTTCGACGGCATCGAGAAGAAGATCGCCCAGCGGCTGAACACCCGCGCGATGGGTTACGGGCGGCTGAACGCAGATCCCATCGACCGCTCGAACCTGATGCAGTACGTCACGCCGCAGGACCTCAAGTCGTTCGGACTGATTCCCGAACTGGTGGGACGTCTCCCGGTGCTGACCTACATGCAGCCGCTGGAGCGCGCGGCCCTGCGTTCGATCCTCACCGAGCCGAAGAACGCCATCGTCAAGCAGTACAAGCGTCTGTTCGAACTCGACGGCGTGAAACTCGCCTTCGACGACGACGCGCTGGACTACATCGTCGACAAGGCCGTCGAGTTCAAGCTCGGCGCGCGCGGCCTGCGCTCGATCTGCGAGGCGATTATGATGGACACGATGTTCGACATCCCCTCGACCGATGCCCGAAAGTTCACCGTCACTTTGCCTTATGCAAAGAAAAAGATAGAAAAGGTAAATATTTTGGAACTTAAACAAGTTGGCTAATTTCTTTTTGGCTATCTTTGCCGGAAATAAACAGCTAAAACGCATAAAATACTAACTCCATGTCTACAACGAATTCAAAACTTACGCGCGTTGCCGATAATATCCGCATCCTTTCGGCCGCGATGGTCGAGAAGGCCAAGTCGGGGCATCCCGGCGGCGCTATGGGCGGCGCGGATTTCATCACGGTGCTCTTCACCGAGTTCCTGCGTTACGACCCCGATAATATGGCGTATCCCTACCGCGACCGTTTCTTCCTCGATCCGGGCCACATGTCGCCGATGCTCTATTCGGTGTTGGCGCTGGCCGGCTATTTTACGCTCGACGAGCTCAAGGATTTCCGCCAGTGGGGCAGCCCGACCCCGGGTCATCCCGAGCGTGACCTGAAACGGGCTATCGAGAATACTTCGGGTCCGCTGGGACAGGGCCATGCGATGGCTCTCGGCGCGGCGATCGCAGAACGTTTCATGGTTGAGCGTTTCGGCGAATGGATGGCGCACAAGACTTTCGCATTCATCTCCGACGGCGGCATCCAGGAGGAGGTATCCCAAGGCGTGGGCCGTATCGCCGGCCACCTCGGACTGCACAACTTTATCATGTTCTACGATTCGAACAACATCCAGCTCTCGACCAAGGTCGATGAGGTGGACACCGAGAACGTGGCCATGAAATACGAAGCCTGGGGCTGGAACGTACTGTCGGTCGATGGGCACAATATCAATGAAATCCGCGAGGCGCTCGTGGCGGCCAATTCCGAAACGGAACGCCCGACGCTCATCATCGGCCATACGATCATGGGCAAGGGTGCCCGCACTACCGACGGCGGGAGTTTCGAGGACAAGGTATCGACCCACGGGCAGCCGCTTACGGCGGCAGGCGCCGATTTCGCCGCCACGGTGAAAAACCTCGGGGGCGATC